>JAEEGL010748876.1_pt1 | contig 10637 bp, 5 predicted proteins | sample 9134231 | NCBI WGS metagenome assembly JAEEGL01 (sample SAMN16246548, study PRJNA631951) | gut metagenome | biome: gut microbiome; feature: rumen; material: fiber-attached | host: Bos | place: Iran: Karaj | collected 2018-10 | reverse complement strand
CTTAAGGCTGAATGAGACTCTCTTTTGCAATGCCAATGGATATATAGGAGTTAGGGGCACCCTGGAGGAAGGGGTGCCCACTAATTTTAACACCATGAGGGGCATGTACCTGGGCGGTGTCTATGAGATCATCCCCATGAAACAGGCAGAGAGCCTCTGCAACCTCATCGAGAAAAAGCAGACCATGCTCAACGTCGCTGACACTCAGACAATTTATATGTCAGTGGATGGTGAGGAGTTTGGACTTGATAAAGGAACTCTTTTATCTGATAAGAGGATCCTGAACATGGATGAGGGATATACCCAGAGGAAGATCCTTTGGAAGAGCCCCAGTGGCAATACAGCAGAGATCAGCATTAAGAGAATGGCCCACTTTAGCTGCCCGAATCTCTTTACGCAGGAGTACAGCGTCAGAGCAATAGACTTTGACGGGGCAGTGTCCTTTGACTCAAGGCACATTTCAGATGTAAGGAACTACTCAAATCCTGACGATCCGAGACTTGCTGCCGAGAGTGAAGCATATCTTTCAACAGACAGATGCGAGGTTAAGGATGGCATTTCCCTTACAGTCTCATCCACACAGGTAAGCAAATTATCCATTGCCGCAGCAGTGGGGCACAGCCTCAGTGTGGAGCAGGAAGGCAGGACAATTGATGAGGGCATCCCTTTCGCATATGAGAAAAAGGATGGCACAAGCATCTCTGCCAAGGCTGTGGCTCAGCTCAATAAGGGCGACAGTGCTGTCCTGATTAAATATACGGTATTCTCTGATACCTTAAGGTCTGATGACCCGGCTGGAACTGTTGATAGCCTGATAAAAGACCTTATGGCAAAAGACATAAAGGATCTCTATAAGTCACAGAAGGACATCCTTGGAAGATTCTGGTGTGATGCGGGAATGGACATCGAGGGCGATGATGAGCTTGAGCTTGCAATGGCCTTCAATATGTACCAGCTCTTTTCCTCATCACCAAGAGCAGACAGGATGAGCATGGCGGCAAAAGGCCTGTCCGGAGAGGGCTACGAGGGTCATTACTTCTGGGATACAGAGATGTATGCACTTCCGTTCTTTATCCTGACTGACACTGAACAGGCGAAAAAAATCCTGGCATTCAGATATGAAACATTGAAGGAAGCCAAGGAGAATGCTCTCTTATTGGGACATAAAAAGGGAGCCCTTTATCCCTGGAGGACCATCACCGGAGTTGAGTGCTCAGGATATTTCCCTAGCGGAACAGCGGCATATCATATAAATGGAGCCATTTCATCAGCCATAGTTTCCTACTATCTGGCAACTGGGGATGTGGACTATATCCTGAAGGAAGGCGAGGAGATTCTTATTGAGACTGCACGTCTTTGGCTGGATACTGGTAACTACGACAGGAAGGGCAGATTTGTAATCAATGAGGTAACAGGTCCCGACGAGTACACATGTATGGTGGACAACAACTACTACACCAACGCGTGTGCAGCTCACGGCATGAAGTGGGCAGTAAGGCTTATGAGAGAGCTTGAAGGTGAGCAGGATATGGTTGAGCTCAGATCAAGACTTGAGGTGACAGAAGAGGAACTTACTGAGATACAGAAGGCTGCAGATGCAATGTATCTTCCATATGATGAGGAGCTTGGTATAAGTCCTCAGGACGATTCATTTTTGCAGAAACCTGTTTGGGACATTGCTTCAACTCCAAGAGAGGAGTTCCCGCTGCTGCTTCATTATCACCCGCTGCACCTGTACAGATACCAGGTTTGCAAACAGGCTGACACTGTTCTTGCACATTTTCTTTTCCCTGGGAATGCGGATAAAGAAACCATGGAAAAGAGCTACCGCTACTATGAGAAGATCACTACCCATGATTCTTCACTTTCAACCTGTGTATTCTCCATGCAGGCATCAAGACTTGGGCTTCATGAAGAGGCAGAAAAGTATTTCGGGGATTCAGCTAAGCTGGACCTCTACAACCTACACAAGAACACCGGTGACGGCGTTCATACCGCTAACATGGGCGGCGCCTATATGGCTATCGTTTATGGCTTTGCCGGAGTGAAGATAACCACAGAGGGACTTTCAATCGATCCTTTCCTTCCTAAAAAGCTCAAGGGATATAGCTTCAGCTTTATTTATAGGGGAAGGCATATAAGGCTTGAAGTTAAGGAAGGACTCATGGCTTTGACACTAATGGCTGGTGACGGATTTGAGATTTGTCATGGCGGAGAGAAGTTCAGGATTGAGGAACAGGGTGTTAGGAGAGAATGGACTCTGAAGCAGTGATTTTGGTTTAATATTGTTGTGTAACAGTCATAATTGAAGATTATTTAGTAAACTTAGCCGGAGGGTGTTCACAATGTGTGAACCCTCCGGTTTTGTGTATAAATTTTTATAAGGATGAGTTTCTTTGCAGAGTGCAGACTGATAAATTTCAGAAAGGAATCATTACTGATGTGATTCTCACTGAGCTTGTATCGAGCTCACTAAGAGCTTCGCTCAAAGGATAGAGGCGTCTGCAGGAAGGTGGCTGTATATAAATTTAGGATCCAGATCTATGAGTGGCGTGATTAATTCAGATAGGATAGTTGTTTGTGGCCCCTTTTCTTATTATTCTTTTGGGACAAATTGTATTCTTTATATTGAAAAATATCATTCCTTTTATTGATAACACAAGAAATGTCAAGGAATATGATGTGATATTAACCAGACCAGATCCAGAGTGATCTATAAAAAGTCAATGCAATTCCATTTATGATGAAATATGGCTCGTGGAATCAATGTGAACTATGTCACTTATCTTGTTTCTAAAAATAATGCCATAAGAAAACTCTCATTGATTTATGGCATTATATTGCTTTTGGTTAAAAGTACCATAAAATTCCATAGCTGAATTTATGGCCATTTAACCAGCTCTTAAGAAAGTTCCATAAAATATGTCTCTAATTCTTATGGCACTTTTCCAATATCAATGGAATGTGACATAAAACGGCAATTTAGCAATTTACTTCGCTAAAGCTTTTGGGAATATAACCAAATGGACAACGTTTCCGCTGTCAATTTTTTCAGATGCTCAAAGATCTGGAACCTGAGGTACAAAAGCAGCCACCCTGCCCGCGGCAGGGCTTGTCAAGGATGGCGGACAAAGCCATTACATTTAATTCATGAAATAATGGCACCATATTTTTGAATTGATCTTTTGTATGATTAAAAATTATAAATAAAAAAGAAGCTATTGGCATCGTCGAAATCATGGAGTAAATTAGATATTGTTTTATAGGATTAATTGCTTAAGAATTCGATTACTTAAATTGAAACTAATAGACGAAAATCTCCGAAACAAACAATAAAAGATGTTGCACATCTATGTGAAATGAAAGGCACTTAAAAATGCTTAATAACAGCAGACTAAAGGAAAATCGTACTGGCAGAGCTATTGCCACAAATATGATGTTGGCAGCGGTCAGTTTATTTGTGAATGGCTTTGGAGTGTATCTGACCATTCAGGCAAATATAGGAGCAGGACCCTGGGATGTTTTGAATTTAGGATTATCAAAGACTTTGGGAATACTGTATGGAACAGCTTCAATTATTATTTCATATTCAATCCTTGGTATAGATATTTTACTTAAGGAGCCAATAGGAATAGCGATGTTTATTGATGCATTTGTGGTAGGTAAAGCGGTAGATTTCTTTAACAGAATAAATGCTGTGCCTAAATGTGAATCAATAAAGACAGGGATTCCCGTTATGTTAATTGGACTTATAATTATGGCATATACCCAGTACACATATATGAGTGCAGCGCTGGGATGTGGGCCGAGAGACACGCTTCTTGTAGCTTTGGCTAAAAGGACAAAAAAGATTCCGATAGGAGCTGTGAGCATTGCGCTTCTAAGCCTGGCTACATTTATTGGATGGTTTTTGGGAGGTCCGGTTGGAATAGGAACTCTGATATGCGCATTTTGCACCGGACCGATAATGCAGATGGCATTTACAACAGTGAAATTTGATGCGACAAGTATACACCATCAGCATCTTACTGATTCTGTTAAGGTATTCAGGGATAGGAAAGTGGCCTGAATAATAAAATCCTGTCATATTAAAAGTCCTGTAATAATCGCAAACAACTGCGTTTATCACAGGACTTTTTGTGTATAATAGAAGTCAGAAAGCACAATAGAAATGAGGTGATGATTTGATCAATATCGAAACTGCAAAAACAGCTGAATTTTCTGTGAATTATATCAGGTTCGGAAGAGGGGAGCGTACCCTTGTGATATTGCCGGGACTGAGTGTGCAGAGTGTCATGAAAGATGCGGACGCCATTGCGGAGTCTTTTGCGTCGGTTCATGATGAGTTTACGTTCTATATGCTTGACAGAAGAAATGAGCTTCCGGAGGAATACAGCGTTTATGATATTGCAAGGGATTCTGCAGCAGTGATCAGTGAGCTGGGACTTAAGGACATTTACCTGTTTGGAGCATCCCAGGGCGGGATGATTGCAATGACGATTGCGATAGAATATCCGGAGTTGGTAAAAAAGTTGGCTATCGCATCTACGTCATCAAATGTAACAGAAGAGCAGTTTGCCACTTTGAATCAGTGGGTGGAACTGGCAAAAAAGGGTGATAAGACTGGGCTGTATTTGAGTTTTGGAGAGAATATATATCCTGAAGCTGTGTTCGAACAATTCAGGGATTACTTCATAGATGTCAGCAAAACAGTGACAGATGAAGAGCTTAAGAGGTTTATTATTCTGGCTTCCGGGATAAAGGATTTTAATGTCACAGACAGGCTGAAGGAGATACAATGTCCTGTTCTGACCACGGGAACAGCAGAAGATCTTGTGCTTGATTCAGATGCCACTATGGAGATTGCGGAGAATCTGGATCACAAAGATGATTTTAAGCTGTATATGTATACTGGATTTGGTCATGCGTCTTTTGACACGGCGCCGGATTTTAAAAATAGATTGTTTGACTTTTTTCTTGAATAACAATCAATAGTGAGATTTCCCAAATAAGAGGGCTTTCGCATTGGATTAGTGCGAGGCCTCTTTTTGTGTAATATCTTAATTAAGAAAGAAATTATTGCTCAGGATGATTTGATAATATAGAGCACCAGTCTATGATTTTTTCATTACGCGCTTGCCACTGCTGGTTATGGCTCTTTCGGGGCAGACCATTATGCAGAGATGGCATCCTACGCAGCTCTTGGGGTCAAGTCTTGGTTTTCTGTTTTCTGCAAGGTAGATGGCCTGGTGACCGCCGTCGTCGCAGGAGATCATGCATCTGCCGCAGCCGATGCACTTATTCGGATGAAACTTGGGATACACGATAGAATCCCTTTCAAGTGTCTCCGTTGACATACTGATGGAATCAATAGCAAGGCCTTTGATGTCTTTTACGCTGTTAAAGCCCTTTTCTCTTAAATAATAGCTAAGACCTGATCTTAGGTCATCAATGATCCTATAACCGTACTGCATGACAGCTGTAGTTACCTGAAGGGTATCGGAACCAAGAAGAAGGAAGTCCAGGGCATCAGATACTGTCTCAATTCCGCCCATGCCACTTATATGCATGTCTTTTAACTTTTCATTAAGTGATAACTCTGTGATGAACCGCAGAGCTATAGGTTTAACTGCATTGCCGCTGTAGCCGCCCACAGCGGATTTGCCATGTACGGAGGGCTCAGAAACATAGGTGTGAGGGTTGATGTCCATGACGCTCTTGATGGTATTGATGGCGGCGATACCGTCGGCACCGGCACGTAGTGCTGCCTCGGCAGCAGGTGACATGCTGGCAACGTTGGGGGTTAGCTTGGCCAGTACCGGGATGGAGACTGCCTCTTTTACCACTCTGGTGTATTCCTCAACCAGTTCAGGACTCTGGCCAATATCTGAGCCCAGGCCGTGGGCCTTCATGTTGGGACAGGAGAAATTCAGTTCCAGAGCATCTGCTCCGTTTTTCTCACACTCTTTTGCAAGATATGCCCATTCATCGTCGTCGCGACCCATTATTGAGGCAAGGATGAATTTGGTAGGATAGTTCTCCTTAAGCTTTCTGAAAATTTCCATGTTCTCTGGAACGCTGTGATCGGAGAGCTGTTCAATATTCTTAAATCCCGTGAAGGTCTGACCGTCGCCCTTGATGACGGAAAATCTTGGTGAGGCCTCATGGATCTCAAAGTTGCATATGGTCTTGAAGGCTGCTCCGGCCCATCCTGCCTCAAAGGCTCTGGCGCACATGTCGTAGGTGGAAGCAACCACAGAAGATGACAGAAGGAATGGATTCTCCAGTTCAATCCCGCAAAGATCGGTCTTCAGATTAGAGTAGTCTTCACTAAAGGGCTCATCGTGGAAAGGCCTTACTTCTTCATGGAGTTTAATCAGAAGGTCTTTTATGGGAACCTGATGCGGCCTTACGCAGTAATCTTCGCAAGGTGCATTGCAGGTAAGACAAACGTTTGCATCCGGCATCATTTTCGATGCGGCCGCTTCGTTGTCAAACCATATACTTCTAAGAAAATCAGAGGGAATCATCATGGGACATGATCTGTCACAGGGGGCGTTGTAACACAGAGCACAGCGCTGCATATCGGAACGGTAGATCTTTTTTTCGAATGCCATTGGAAACCTCCTTGGAAGTGCAAAGCGCGTAACAATTAACAGATATGATTTCGAACAGTATTTACATACGTCCATTATATCAGAAATTATGCAAAATCTCTTTAAGTTGGGCAGATAATATAGTATCATTAAAACTGTAAAAAAGTTGATATTTCAAGGGGTAGTATGCCTTTAGGGCATGCCGCCTCTTTTCGTATGTTTTAGCGCTTTAATTGGTTGGAGGAAGCAGGTTGGATATTGAAAAGCAGAAGAGAGCCCCTGTTTATGAGGCTTTGGAGAGATTTAGAAAGCAGAGGGTGGTACCCTTTGACGTTCCGGGCCATAAGAGGGGGCGTGGTAACCCAGAGCTTGTGAGCTTTTTGGGGGACAGATGTGTGGGGATTGATGTTAATTCCATGAAGCCTCTGGATAATCTCTGTCACCCCGTGTCGGTTATAAAAGAGGCAGCAGAACTGATGGCAGATGCCTTTGGCGCAGCCCACGCATTTATGATGGTAAACGGCACCACCAGTGCGGTGCAGGCTATGGTCCTCTCCAGCGTCAAGATGGGGGAGAAGATCATAATGCCAAGGAATGTGCACAAGAGCGCCATTAATGCGCTTATCCTGTGTGGTGCTGTTCCGGTGTACATTGATCCCAAGGTAGATACCAAGCTTGGAATTCCGCTGGGAATGGAGCTGGCAGATGTGAGAAAGGCCGTGGAGGAGAATCCTGACGCCAAGGCTATTCTCATCAACAACCCATCGTATTACGGAATTTGTTCAGATCTTAAGAGCATAGTTGATCTGGCTCATTCTAAGGGAATGAAGGCCCTGGTGGATGAGGCCCACGGAACACATTTGTATTTCGGTCCAAACCTTCCCTTGAATGGAATGGCAGCGGGAGCCGATATGGCTGCAATAAGCATGCACAAGTCAGGTGGAAGTCTGACCCAGAGTTCAATCCTTCTGTGCGGCCCCGATGCAAATACCGGATACATCAGCAGAATTGTAAATCTCACGCAGACCACTTCAGCAAGTTACCTTTTACTGGGAAGCCTTGATATTTCAAGGAGGAATCTGGCCCTTAACGGAGCTGCCAGCTTTGAGAAGGTCACTGGAATGGCTCAGTATGCCAGGGAGGAGATCAACGACATCGGCGGCTATTATGCTTATGGAAAAGAGCTGAAGAACGGCGGCAGCATCTTTGACTTCGATGAGACCAAGCTGGTAGTGAACACCAGGAGCATCGGCCTTACAGGAATTGAAGTCTACGACCTTCTTCGCGACGAATATGATATACAGATGGAGTTCGGCGATCTGTCAAACGTTATGGCCTATATCTCCATCGGAGACAGACTTCAGGACATCGAGCGCCTGGCAGGAGCCCTTGCCGATATCAGAAGACTTTATTCCAAGCCGGAACAGAGCTTCTTCTCAGCAGAGTATGTGACACCCATAGTAAAGGCTACTCCTCAGGAAGCATTCTACGCAGAAAAAGAGTCACTACCTTTGGACGAGACCATCGGCCATATCAGCGCCGAATCCGTCATGTGCTACCCACCGGGCATCCCAATCCTGTCCCCCGGCGAAATGATAACCGAGGAAATCCTCGAGTACATCAAAACCGCCATGGAAAAAGGCTGTTCCATGCAGGGCCCCGAGAGCGAAGACATCTCAGAACTCTTCGTCCTAAAGTAATTGAATTTGTTAGTATATATAATTCTAGTATGAATGAGTGAGGTGACGGATAGAAATATAATGAACCAGGCCGATTTGAGTTTTGCGCTCATAAGCCTAAATATATAAACAACCTTCCGCGCAAAAATCATCGAGGCCGGGGCATTATATTTCTATCCGTCACCGGATTAAATTAAAGGAGTACACCACCAATGGCAGAAATGGATTATTGGTTTAGTGATATGCATACCGGGAATGTGAAGATCAGTATCAGGTTGAGCAGACAGCTCTTTTCCGGTACAAGTGAATTTCAGAGAATCGACGTATTCGACTCACCGGAGTTTGGCAAATTCCTTGCCTCCGACGGCAACATTATATTTTCCGAGAAGGACGAATTCACCTACGACGAAATGATCGTCCACGTCCCCATGGCAGTCCATCCCAAGGTTCAGAGAGTTCTGGTCCTGGGCGGCGGCGACGGCGGTGTTGCAAGAGAGCTGACCCACTATGAGGAGATCAAGGTAATAGATGTGGTTGAGCCGGATTCCATGTTTGTGGATGTCTGCAAGCAGTACTTCCCGGACAACGCCATAGGTCTTGAGGACGACAGGGTACATATCTTTTACCAGGACGGTCTGAAGTACCTAAGGAAGTGTGAGGATATGTATGACCTGATCATAAATGACGCAACAGAGCCTTTAGGGCATGAAGCAGGTCTTTTTACAAAAGAGTTTTATGGAAGCTGCTACAAGGCTCTTCATGACGACGGAATAATGGTTTACCAGCACGGCAGCCCTTTCTACGATGAAGACGAGGAGAGCTGCAGAGCCATGCACAGGAAGGCTTACAGGGTATTCCCGGTGAATAGAGTTTACCAGGCACACATACCAACCTGTCCCGCAGGCTACTGGCTCTTTGGCTTTGCAAGCAAGAAGTATCATCCCCTTAAGGACTTCAATCCCGACAGATGGGATGAGAGAGGGATAAAGACCTGGTATTACACAACACACTTACATAAAGGCGCGTTTATGCTGCCAAAATATGTTGAAGATCTTTTGCAGGAAGAAGAGGACATGTCGCGCTGATGTGCGCAGGAATTATATCATTATTGTGAATTGGAGGAAGATAACATGAGACTACTAGTAATTGGATGTGGTGGAGTTGCACAGGTTGCCATTCAGAAGTGCGCCCAGAATAAAGAGGTATTCACAGAGATGTGTCTGGCCAGCAGGACTGTCAGCAAATGTGACGCCCTGAAGGAGAATATTGAGAAGGCAGGCTATCCCGTCAAGATCACAACAACAACTGTCAACGCTGATGATGCGCAGGACGTTGTAAGAGTTATTAAGGATTACAAGCCCGACGCTGTTTTGAATGTGGCTCTTCCTTATCAGGATCTGGCAATCATGGACGCATGCCTTGAGTGCAAGGTAGACTATATTGATACAGCGAACTACGAGCCTGAGGACACAGATGAGCCTGTTTGGCGCGCTGCTTATGAAAAGAGATGCAAGGAGAAAGGCTTTACCGCATACTTCGATTACAGCTATCAGTGGGCATATATGGACAAGTTCAAGGAGGCCGGCATAACAGGACTTCTTGGAACTGGATTTGACCCCGGCGTAACCAGCGTATTTACAGCTTATGCTAAAAAGCATTACTTTGACAGAATCGATACTATCGACATTCTGGACTGCAACGGCGGCGACCACGGATATGCATTTGCTACTAATTTCAATCCCGAGATCAACCTCCGCGAAGTCAGCGCCAACGGCAGCTACTGGGAGGATGGCCACTGGGTTGAGACCAAGCCCATGGAGATAAAGAGAGAGTACGATTTTCCTGAGGTTGGTAAAAAAGACATGTACCTCCTTCACCACGAGGAGATAGAGGCCCTGGGCAGAAACTTCCCTGAGGTTAAGAGAATCAGGTTCTTCATGACCTTTGGACAGAGTTATCTTGATCACATGAGATGCCTTGAGGACGTTGGAATGCTTTCAACAACTCCAATAAAATTTGAAGGCAAAGACATCGTACCTATCCAGTTCCTTAAAGCTCTTTTACCTGATCCTGCAAGCCTTGGACCAAGAACCGTGGGCAAGACCAACATCGGATGCATCTTCCGCGGCGTTAAAGATGGAAAAGAAAAAGTCATATACATCTACAATGTCTGTGATCACCAGGAGTGCTACAAGGAGCTTGGAAGCCAGGCAATAAGCTACACCACTGGTGTTCCGGCAATGATCGGAACAGCTCTTGTACTTAAGGGAGACTGGAAGAGACCGGGAGTTTATACTACTGATGAATTCGATCCGGATCCATACATGGATATGCTGAATGAATACGGACTTCCATGGGTAGT
>JAEEGL010621643.1_pt1 | contig 10637 bp, 11 predicted proteins | sample 9134231 | NCBI WGS metagenome assembly JAEEGL01 (sample SAMN16246548, study PRJNA631951) | gut metagenome | biome: gut microbiome; feature: rumen; material: fiber-attached | host: Bos | place: Iran: Karaj | collected 2018-10 | reverse complement strand
TAGAATATTAATACTTATTTTGTCTATAATTATTTTAATTGGATCTTATATAACTATTAATATAATAAATAAAAAATTAAATAAGTAGATATAATAAAACTTTGTTTTTTACATAGAAACAAAGTTTTTTATTGTATAGGTAATAAAGAAATTTGCATTAAAAGTTAAGTGTATTTGATGTATGTTATAATAATAAAAACTTAAAGAATAAAGATTAAATCTTTGTACTTAATATTACACATGTTATAATTTATGTATATGATGATTGTAAAAACAAAAGTATAATTGAAGTAATTGCCTATGCTTATAAAAAAATATCAAATTGGCATAAAGATAGTGTATGGAGGTTTTATTATTGGAACAATTAATGATAGAAGAAAATAATTTTATGGTTTATTACGATGAACAGGAAAAATTATATAATTATTATGGTAAAAAGTTTAGAGATGAATTACCTAAAATTTATAAAAAATTAACAAATATTTTAAATAGTGATAACTTTTTTAGTGAAATGGTTTATAAAAGGCTAAATGATAGAAATTTGAATAGAGAAATTTTGGAAGAAATAAAATTGCATTTATTAATCAAGCTATACGATTTCGATGAAGAAACAGTAAAGAATATTAATAATTTTAAAACTATTGATGAAATAAATAATATTGAAGTATTAAATAAAATAAATGATATATTAAGTGATTCTAAAAATAGTGATTATTTTGATATATTATATTCTATTGTCAAAATATTGTTTACAAATTATGTTTCTTATTTGTTACAATTATACATTAGTAAAAAAGAACCTGAATTAGAGAATTGTGAGGGTGTAAAAGATATTAAACAATGTAATTTTATAATTGATAGATATCATAAATTTAGAGAGTCATTGAATATTGAACGTAATCCTAGTACTCCTATAGTTGATGAAAATGGTCATGTTGTTATAAAAAAAGGTGATTTGTTTCATGGAACTAGTTATTCTGAAAATGTTGTTGAAAGTATTGCAAATAATGGATTAGAATCTGGTCAACTTCACGGTATTGTTGAGGATGGAGAAACATTTTGTTGTGTGGATTTTTTTAAAGCAAAAAATGATTCTAACGCTGATGAAATATGTAAGATTGGTAAACAATTTACAAATGGAGAAAATCAAATTGTATTTGTGATAAATCACTTAGATTTAGAGCAACCGGGTGCGATGTTTCCAGATATTACTGATTATGATGCATATAATGAAATGACTGAGAATGGACGAAGTGCACGAGAAGTTGTTAATGTTGCTGGATTACCTTTAGATTATTCATCTGGTGCTGCGATATTAATGGGGGTACCTTCATGTATGATTTCATCTATAATAGTTAATTCTAAAATTGAGGATGATTCTCAAAAAATAGAATTTTTATCATCACACTTTCCTAAGGCAACAATAGTTAGTAGAAGTAGTGGAATGATTATTAGTGCTCCTGTAGAAAGCTATAAAAAATAAATAATTATCAATTTTTAATAAAATGGAAAAGCTTAATATAGAAGTATCAAAAGATAGAATCTTATCCTTTACAGAAGAAGAAGTAAAGGAATTATTAAGACAATTCCTTGCACAAGAATATAAAAATACACAAAAAAATAGACTATGAAGTCTATTTTAATTTTTTATTGTTTTTTTGTAACAGTATATCCGTCATTTTCTAATGGTTTTAACACACCATTATAAGCATCCTCTTCACTCCCATAGGCATATACATAAGTAGAATGTTCTTTATTTAAATAGAACTCTGGAGAAGGATTTTTTGCTTTTGTAGTAAGAAATGTATCGGTTTTAACATTTTCAATGACTGACGGAATATATACTGTATATTGTTGCTCTTGATGAAAGAAGTTTTGATAGATAACACTATAGATTAATACAACTCTGTTTTCTTCTCCTTTCCAAGCAACATAAGTGCTTACAAGTCTAGGGTCACCAGTTGTACTAAAAGCATATTCGCTGTCATGTCTTCCTGTAACAGACTGATGTAAAACAGAAGAAGCATGTCTTTCTAGATCATCCATATTTTCAGTAGTTAATTCATTAGCATCTTTTATTATAGTTTCTTTTTCTTCTATAACATTGTCAACATCTGTTACTTTATTATCGTTATAATTGTTCTTACTTCGATTATTAAATCTAAAGAACATAGTAGAAAAAGCAATTAAGAAAATTACAATAGCAAAAATGAATGGAATTAGAAAAGCTACTTTTGCTGGACTTTGAACTTTGTCAAATACCAAATTAATTTTTTCTAAATCATTTTCATCCCTTTCAATTTCAAAACTTTTCTTACAATAAGAACATTTACAGCTTTTTGCATTTTCGTCAAATTCTAGATCTGCTCCACAACTTGGACATTTTTTTTCAATTAATTTCATATCATCACCTTAATTAAATTATATCATAAATAAAATATAAAAGATAACTGATTATTTAATATAATATTTTGATAGCATCAAAAATATAATTTAAGTAGTAAATACAAATTAGAAAGTTAGGTGCAAATAAATAATGACATATGAAGATTTTGAAAAAAAGCAAAAAAAAATAGAGATTATAAATAACTTATTGGATAAATTAAATTATATGCTAAATAAAGTAAATGAAGAAGAAAAACAACAAATATTATTTTATATGGAATGTTTAGAAATGGAATATAGAAATATAGAAAATGGATTAGTAAAAATAAGAAGGAATAAATAATTAGTGTTGTATAGTGAAAAACTAGAATTTCTAGTTTTTTTTATTTCAAGTTGAGATGTAAGTAGTTAGAGTGAATGTTATTACATATTATTAATGACTTATTCAATACTATTATTTACATGTATGATATATATACTCCAAAAGTATTGTTTCTACAGCTACTGTAGCTTCATATGCTTTTAAAATTGAAATAATTTCCTGAATTTGGGAAAAAAGTTGGTATAAAAAAGTTATGAGTAAGGTGATAATGAATAATTAAATTATTTTAATAAAGTAATATGATATAATAATTTTAAATTAGGAGGAATATAATGAGTAAAATTTTAGTTAGTTTTTTTTCAGCAAGTGGTATTACAAAAAAAGTTGCAGAAAAAGTTGCAATCGCTACAAATAGTGATTTGTTTGAGATTGAACCAAAAGAAAAATATACAAGAGAAGATTTGGATTGGACAAATAAGCAAAGTAGATCATCAATTGAAATGAATGATAATATAAAACCAGAGATAGTTAATAAAGTATCAAATTTAGATGATTATGATAAAATTGTCTTGGCATTTCCGATTTGGTGGTATAAAGAACCAACAATTATTGATAGATTTTTAGAAGAAAATAATATGATTGGGAAAAAAATTTATGTATTTGTAACAAGTGGTTCATCATCAATTGATTCAACTTATAAGAGTTTGCAAAATAATTATCCAAATTTAAATTTTATAAGTGGTAAAAGATTTACTGGAAATGAATTAGAAGATGACTATAAGAGTTGGTTAATGTAGGAGAAAAATGTGAAAAAGAAAGGATTATTGTGTCTTTTAGCTATAATAACATTGTTTACTATAACAGGGTGTGGAGCTAAAGATCAAAATACTAAAAATAATAAATCAAATTCTAATAACTCAGTTGTATTATATTTTTCAGCTACCCGAACTACTAAATCTATAGCAGAAAGAATAGCTATAAAATCAAATAGTGATATTATTGAAATAATTCCAAAAGAAAAATATATGAGTGAAGATTTAAATTATAATAGTGATTGTAGAGCTAATAGAGAACAAAATGATTCTAAAGCAAGGCCAGAAATAGAAAATATTATTGCTATTAATAAATACGATACGATTTATTTAGGATACCCAATTTGGTGGGGAACTAATCCTAAAATAATCTTAACTTTACTCGATACTTATGATTTTACTGATAAGACTATTATTCCATTTTGTACATCTGGAAGTACAGGGATAAGTGGTAGTGTTAATGATTTAAGAAATTATAATTCTAAATTAACAATAAAGGATGGAAAAAGATTTTCTTCAAATGATAGTGATGAAGCTATTATAGACTTTGTAAATGGCAATTAGTTGTTAAGAATGTTGGAAGATGATAAAATCTTCCTTTAATATGGAGGATGATAAAATGAGTTTTACTATGAATATTTATTATAAAGGTAAAAATGGTTCTGCAAGGAAATTTGCAAATGAAATGATTTCTTCTGGTGTAGTTGATGAAATAAGAAGTAAGGAAGGCAATTTAAGCTATGAATATTTTGAACCTTTAGAAGATAAAGAAACTATTTTCCTTATTGATAGTTGGCAAGATCAAAAATCTCTTGATGAACATCATGAATCAGAAACTATGAATAAAATAATAGAATTAAGAAATAAATATGACTTGCATATGATAGTAGAAAAATATGTTTTAGATGAAAGTAATAATAAAGATGCGAAATATATAAGGAAGTAGGGATATATGAAAATAGTAATATTACAAGGAAGTCCTAATATAAAAGGATCAACTAATTTATTAGTAGAGTCGTTTACTAAAGGGGCTAAAGAATCTAATCATAATGTAATAAGGTTTGATATTTGTAAAATGAATATTAATAACTGTTGTGGCTGTATTTCTTGTGGGTATGAAGGACCATGTATATTCAAAGATGATAATGACATAATTAAAAGTGAAATATTGTCAAGTGACATGATAGTATTTGCAACACCATTATATTATTATGGATTTACTTCACAGATTAAAAAAGTAATAGATAGGTTTTGCTCATACAATTCTAGTTTACATGCAAAAAAATTAAAATCTTGTTTATTGTCAGTTGCATGGAATAGTGATGATTGGACATTTGAAGCATTAGTAACACATTATAAAACGTTAGTAAGATACAATCATTTTGAAGATAAAGGAATGATTTTAGGATATGGATGTGGTACAGTATCTATGACTAACAATAGTATATACATTAAGGAAGCATATGAATTTGGTAAAAAATTGTAATCAAAAATGTTATAAAATGATAGAAATATAATTATAAATTTAAATAATTTTGTTATGTTTTAGTCATCGTTTATATATTGTAAGACATATGTTATAATTATTTATAGGTGATTTAATATGTTTAGTAAAATTAATTTAAAACATATTTTGATTTTGGCTCTTGGTTTTTTTTGGTGTAGTTCTGTATATTTAACTCAAGAACAATATTTTACAAATTATGCTAGTGTTGATTTTGTAAATATTGCTGAGTTATTGTTTGGAAGTTTATCTATGGCATTAGGTATTTTAACATTTGGATTATTATATAAGAATAATAAAAATGTTAAGATGATTTATATTATTTTTACATTTTTATCCATTGTTTCAATGATTACTTTTTTTGCAACAAGAAATGTATATTTAATGACTGTATGCTTATGTTTAACATGCTTCTTTGGAACAGCTGGTTATGGAGCAGGATATCATTTTTCGCTTCTTGCAAGTAATGTTTTAAAAGAATATCGTGGCAGAGTATTTGCTATTGGTTATGGAATTGGATCAATTGGGACTTATTTAGTAACATTATTACCTGAAAGTTTTTATTCGTCTATTAATTCATTACAATTATATATTCCAGCGGTTGTTATAAATTTATTGTTAATATTTAAAAATTCTAAATTGAGAAGTGTAGAACATGAAAAGCATACTGATAGTTTTAAAAAATATTTTATTAGAGTATCTATTATTGTACTTGCGATGTCTTTACTTTCTGCATTATCTACAGATGTTATTGCAATACATACAATAAATATTCCTGGAGGTTATGGAGCTACTCGAATATATTATTCGTTAGGCCTTATAATTGCAGGAATACTTGTTGATAAAAAAAATAATTTGTTTGAAATATTAACTATTGTAAGTTTTATTTTTTCATTACTTGCAATCATATTGCTTAAAGAAAATTATTCTATTAATTTAATATCAGGTTTATCTTATTTTCTTGTTGCATTTTTTGTTCTTTTTAGAACGGTTTCATTTGTTAATATGACTGATAATAAGATAAGTATTATTTGGACATCTGCTTTTGGTCTTATGTTTTCTCGTATTGTTGAAGGATTGTTGGTTTTATTCGAGGATTATTTAATTGATAATTATACACTTTTAATGATAATAATTATGATTTCTTTATCGATAGTTATTATTTTATATTTCTTGATTTATTTTCAGCATAATAATAAAAGTGAAAATGATGCTATAAAAAGTATCTCTATAAAATATGGATTAAGTTCTCAAGAGGAAAAAGTATTAAATTTATTAATACAAGATTTAAGTAATCAAGAGATTGCTGATAATCTATATGTGTCAATTAATACAATTAGAAATCATGTTGCAAGTATTTATAAAAAAACTGCTATGAAGAAAAAAGAACTAAAAGAAAAATGTTTTTATAAGACTAGTTAGTTTACACAAAAAGACTAAATAGTCTTTTTTTAGTGCATAACATTTATATATATATTATGTTATTCTCAAGAAGAAAGGTAGAGAAATTTTTATGATAAAAATTGAAATGAAAAAAATATTATCATTTGTATTAATTTTTGCAATGGTAATTAATTATTTTATACCAGTATCTACTGTATTTGCTGTAGCTGACACAACAATTTTATCTGTTTCGTTTAGAGCAAATGAGCAAGTGGATAATGCCAATTTTGGTATAGTACAATATAGTTTAGATGATGGTGTAAATTGGAATGATATTGATGCAAATACAGATGAAGGTGGCTTAAATATTGTTGTAGTTGGTGATAATTTAAAATTAAGAATAGTTCCAAATGAGAACTATGAAATTGATTATGCAGGTATTGAATTAAGATTGGATGATGAACCAGTAGAGTTAAGTAGTGATAATACATTAGGAATTGATACTAGTGAAGGGTATAGTGTCCCAAGTGATGTAGAATCTGTATTACTATCTAAAGTTGAATTTAGAGAAATGAATATTAATGATCCTGGTCAAGGTGGGGGATATAATCCTCCTGAAACAAACAATCAGGCTCATGTTACAGTAACTATTTCTGGAGAAGAACTTGAATATGATCATGATTGGGATAATAATGCAACTGACTTTGTTTTTGGTATTAATGATTCAGAAATGAGATTTATTTCAAAAGAAGAAGTTAATTATACTGTAGAAAATGAAACTATCGTTGGACTTGAGACTAAAGAATCTTTAGGATTAGGCTATAATTATGATGATTCTGGAAAAGTAACATTTCATATTAGAACTCAGTGGAATGATGTTATTACTTCATTAAAGATAAATAATGAATTATATAATACACCACAAACAAAGGAAGCTTTAATTGAGGCATATGATAATGGTGGAATAGCATTTGATATTGAAAATGTTCCTTATGAACAAAACTATAGTATTGAAGTAATTGGAAGAAAACAAACTGAAGAAGAAACTATTATGGGTAACTTTGGATGGACATATGATGAAAATACAAATGAATTTTCAGATGATGATAAAATATTACATGGTGTTTTAGATTTTGTAAGTGCTGAATATGATAATCATACATATACTACAATTGCAGAAGTTAATAACGCTGGTGGAGTATTTGAATGGAATGATGGAGTAAGAGGAACTAATGATCCAACTGGAGAAGCAACTTTTCCTGTAGGAACGATTCTTACTTTAAGATTAATACCTGATGCTGGATACCAATTGACATCATTTGATTTGAATGGAAGACCTTTTGAGCCTGGTGATGAAGTAGGATTATATACATTTGAAATCGGTGGAGGTAATTGGCATTTAGGAGCTCACTTTACAGAAGAAGGAAATGTTGTACAAGTAACTTCAGAAAATGTTAGAAATGGTAATATTGAAACAAATGAAGAAGTACAAAATGGTACTTTAAAACTTGAAGTATCTAATATTGGAAGTATGTCACCAGAAAGAGAAGAAAATTTTGTAAATAAAGCCTTTGAAGATGAATTTGAAATAGATAGTTATATGGATATATCTTTATTTAATGCAATATATAAAGGTGGTAAAAAAGATGCGAACAATAATTATCAATCTTGGGATACTGAAGTAAATAATCTAGCTGATAAAGCTACAATTACTTTAGAACTTAAAGATGATATGACTGGAAAAGAAGTAGTATTAGTTCATGAAAAACACAATGGAAATAATGTAGAATACGAAATAATTGAAACTGTTTATGATGAAAATAATAATACTGTTACTTTTGAAACAGATAGTTTTTCAACATATGCTTTGGCAATTAAAGAAAGTATTCAAGAAAATTATACAGTAACAAGTGAAGATGTAACTGCAACATTTACGTATGATGAAGGACATAACTTTGAATTATTATTTGTAGATATTCTAAAACTAACGCCAGAACAATTGAGCGAAATGGCAGGTGAAGAAATTACTGAAGAGCAATTCAATCAAATAATTAATTTAATAAAAGATAATGTTAAAGAATATGGATCCCTTCTTGGATTATATATGATTGAAATAAATGATGGACCTTTAGGATATGGTGGAGAAGTTAATTTAAGAATCCCATTAACTGATGAAATGAAAGAATATAATACATTTAAATTTGTATATTTAGATGATGATAATAATTTCCAAGTAATGGAATTAGCTGATTTTTCTATTGAAGGTGATTACTTAGTAGGAACACTTCCACATTTAAGCGTATATGCACTTGTTGGAAGTAGTGTTGTAGAAGAAGCAAATCCATCTACAGGAGATAATATAATAAATTATGTTTCAATTCTAGGATTAAATATGATTATCTTTTCAGGAGCAGTAATATATTTAAAAAAGAAAAAGAATATTTAGAAAATAATTGCATTATTCAATTGAGCTTTTTGTGAATAATTTAACTGATTGTTTAAGAAGACTAATGTCTTCTTTTTTTTTGTGTTATAATATTTTTAATGTTTATTTAAGAAAATAGTAATATTTTTATATTAAGTCAAACAATGAATGGAGGGATAAAATGAAAGATAAAATTTTATTGTTTGTTATTGGGGTATTAGTTGGAGCTGTAATATCAACTGGAGCATTTTTAGTATATACTAAATCAACAGCTACTTGTGATACTAATAGTAATAATCAAAGACAGATGCCTGGTGGTAATATGCCAAGTATGCAAGGTGGACAAAATGGAGAACCACCAGAAAGACCTGAAGATAGCAATATGAATAATAATTTGCAAAGAAATGGTCAAACAAATAACAATTAATGGTGATATAAATGAAAGCCTTTATAAAATATTTTAGTATTTTAATAGTATTGTTGTTTGTATTTTCTTTAAATGTTAAAGCAGAAAGCAAAAATATATATGTAGATTTAGAGAGTTTGGAATATTCTACTAATAATATAGATTACGACAGTATTAAAGAATATAAAACATTGGAAGAGTTTTTAAATGATTATAATTCTGATGAGTTACAAAATATTTATATTACTGATTTTCTATTTGATGGGGTTGGAGCAGTAAAAATTCCTGATTTAGATGACTTTATAGAAAACGATTCTAATGATACTAAAATTAAAACATTGGAAATAAAAGTAATAAATATTAATGCTACAGGTAATATAGAATTTACTGGTTCTATTACAGGAGCAATGATTGGAGTAAATACCAATAATGTAACTGATGATATCAACATTATTTTAAATAATGCTAGTATAGATACAGATTCTAAAAAAGCTCCTGCAATATATGTCTATAACAAGGATAAAAATTATACTGATTGTAAGGTAACAATTAAAACAGTATCAGGAACAAAAAATTATATTGAGGGTGGAAAACTAAAAAAAGTAAGTTTAATAGGATCTGATGAATTAGATAAATATAGTAGTTATTATACTTATGATAACTTAACTAATTATAATAAGTATTCTTCATATTATGGTATTTACACTAGCAGTGAAATAAAGAATATTTTATTTGCTACAGTACAAGCTGATAATGAAGATTTAGCTGATGGGGATCCATATTACTTTTATAAGGCTAGTGGTGCAATAAGCTCTGATATTGATTTGTATTTTGAAGGTGAAGGATATTTAAAAGTAACTGCAAAAGATGAAGGTATTGAAACTAAAGGAAATTTGACTTTTAGTGGAGGAGCTGGAGATTATGAAATATATTCACAAGATGATTGTTTAAATACTACTACAGCAAGCTCTAGTGGTACAACAGTTAGAAATGATTTGACTATTAATGTTAATTCTCTTCTTGCTTTTGTTGATACAGATTCAGATGAAGGAGATGCAATAGATTCTAATGGTAAATTGACAATAAATGGTGGAACTATTTATGCATTTGCACATCCTACTAGTGGAGATGCTGGTCTTGATTCATCTAGTGGAACATATATAAATGGCGGTACTGTAATAGCAACAGGTAATATGGTAGATCAAATATCAAGTGATTCTAAACAAGATTTTATATATGCAAGTTTTAGTAAGATAAATGCTGATACATTAATTGTAATAAAAAATCAAGATGATAAAATTATTACAGCATTTATAACAAATAGAAGTATTGGGAACTTATTATATAGTAGTGAAAATTTAGATTATGAATCTTACAAAATATATACAGGTGGAGATATT
>JAEEGL017262648.1_pt1 | contig 10638 bp, 4 predicted proteins | sample 9134231 | NCBI WGS metagenome assembly JAEEGL01 (sample SAMN16246548, study PRJNA631951) | gut metagenome | biome: gut microbiome; feature: rumen; material: fiber-attached | host: Bos | place: Iran: Karaj | collected 2018-10 | reverse complement strand
GTCGACTTGATGAACTGAGCCACGTAGATCATCATCATGCTGGGACTCTCCATCTTGGAAATGACGTAGAGCATGGCCATACCGACGATGGCGGCGCCAAGGAACAGGTAGAACATATTCTTCTTGCCGACCATGCGCTTGAACCAGGGAACCAGCGGCATGAACAGGAATGCAGGCAGCGAACCTAAGGCCATGAAGATGGACAGCTCCTGGGCCGAGCCGTGCAGATTGCTGTTGATGAAATAGGCTCCGGCAGCGTTGCCGACCGACATCATGGCGAAAGCGGTGATGAAGAAGAAGGCCAGGACGCGCAAGGGACGGTTGCGCAGGAATTCCATCCAGAGGTCGCTCACCTTCACGTCTTCGGTGGTCTTTGCGTCCATGACGACGCGCTCCTTGCACTGTGTGAAGCAGAACAGGAGCAGACAGAAACCGACGATGGCATAGATGGTCATCGTCGTGAACCATGCCGACGGGTCTTTGGGAAGACTGTCGGACGGTGCACCGGCTATCAGGGCGATGAACAGGGGCAGACCAGAGTTGACGGCCAGACCGCCAAGGTTGGCCATGAACATACGTACTGACGTGAGTATGGTGATTTCGTTGGTGTCGCGGGTCAGCGATGAGTTCAATGCGCCGTAAGGTACGTTGATAAAGGTATAGAGCAACTGCATAGAAACGTATGTCACGTATGCATATATGAGCGACGGGGCGAATCCGTTATAGAAGCAGAGAATAGCAAAACCGGACAGGGGAATACCCACATAGAGCAGATACGAGCGGTATTTACCGAAACGCGGGTTGCTTTTGTCGATTAATGTGCCGACAATGGGGTCCCAAATCACGTTTGCCACGTTACCCACCAGGAACATAACGGCTACGGCAGACGGTGTGAGTCCGTAGATGTCGGTGTAGAAGAACAACAGGTAAGTACAAATTACCTGGAAAATAAGATTCTGTGCCAGGTCACCGGAACCGAATCCGATTCGCTGCAACCAAGAGAGTTTGTAGAAGCCTTTGGCTCCTTGGGTTTCTGTAGGTGTCATATTAATAGTTTTTTTAATTTAATATCTGACTGCAAAGGTACTGATTTTTTGCGACATCGATATTTCGATATGTAACAAATACCTTTGTGATTTGTACCATTTTATAAGAATGAGCCGTTTTTCGGGTGGCATTTTGTTTGTTTTTTATATTTTTGCATAGTTGTATTAACAAATGACTTATGAAACGAAGACTATTAATTTACTTCTGGCTTGTGGCTTCTGGCTTTTGGCTGACGGCTGACGCCAAGGTTACGCTTCCCCAACTGTTCCAGTCGGGCATGGTGGTCCAGCGCGGAAAACCTGTTCCCGTATGGGGTAAGGCCGATGCCGGTGAACAGGTGACGGTCAGCTGGCAGAAAAAGCAGTACACCACTACTGCCGATGCTGCTGGCCGCTGGCGTGTCGACCTGCCGAAGATGAAGGCTGGCGGCCCCTACGTTTTAGAAGTGAGGGGTGAGAATGGAGAGGTGAGAAAAATCACCGATGTGATGGTGGGCGACGTATGGCTTCTCTCTGGCCAGTCGAACATCGACGTGACGATAGAACGTGTCTATCCCCAGTATGTCGACGAAATCGAGCACTTCGACTTGCCCCAAGTGCGTCTGTTCCGTGTGCAGAACGCCACCAACGCGCATGGCGTGCAGGACGACATCCGTCCCACCGCCATCAACTGGAAGCCGCTGACCAAGCAGAACGCCTGGCTCTTCTCGGCTGTGGGCTCTTTCTTCGGCAAACGCATGTGGGAGAAGAACAAGGTGGCTCAGGGCATCATCGTCAACAGCTGGGGCGGTACACCCATCGAGGCATGGATCAGTGCCGACTCGCTGATGAGGGACTATCCCATGCTGATCAAGCGCATTGCTTTCTACCAGAATGACAAATATGTCAGGGCGCAGGCGCAGGCCAATGCTGAGGCCAACAACCGTTGGCAGGAACTGCTTGACAAGGCTGACATGCCTTTGTCCTATTCGCTTCCTTCTTATCGGGATGCAGACTGGCAGACCATCGACCAGAACAACTGGAGTTGGCGGGGAACTGGTTCCGTGTGGCTCCGTCAGCATATTATTATAGATAAGGAACACGCGGGAAAGCCTGCCCGTCTGTTGTTAGGCACGCTCTTCGACCAGGATGTCACTTACCTGAACGGCAAGGAAATCGGGCATACCTACTATCAGTATCCTCCACGCCGTTACGATATCCCCGAGGGATTGCTCCGCGAGGGTGACAATGTCATTGCCGTCCGCTTCATCAACAAGTATGGTGCAGTACATTTCATTCCTGAAAAGCCGTATCTGATAGCATTCGGTGATGACCGCTTCTCGCAGAATCCCATGCCAAAAGATGTCATTCCCCTTGGCAGTCAGTGGAAGATGCATGTTGGTGCAGAAATGCCTAACTGTCCCAGTGGCGACGTGTCGATGCAGAACCAGCCCACGACGCTCTATAATGCCGTGCTCTATCCCTTGGCACCCTATGCTGTCAGCGGTGTCGTTTGGTATCAAGGCGAGTCGAATACCGGCAATCCAGCCCCATACGCAGACTTCCTGAAGAAGCTGATGGGCTGTTGGCGCGACAGTTGGCAGGAACAGCAGTTGCCGTTCTGTATCGTGCAGTTGGCCAACTATGACGGACGCCAGCAGACGGGTAATCCGCGGCCTATCGTCCCTGAGACGAATCCTGTCAATAGCAATTGGGCACGTCTGCGTGAGGCTCAGCGTATTGCCGCCAAGGCTGATGAGCATGCAGAGTTGGCTGTCATCAATGACTTGGGCGAGACGGTAGATATCCATCCGTTGCGCAAGAAGGAAGTGGCCGAACGTATCAGCTTCTGTTTCGACCGCCTTATATATAATAATAAGGTGAAACTCTCGCCCGAGGTATTGTCTGCCGAAGTACAAGGCGACCGTATTCAGCTTACACTTGATCAGCCCATACAAGAAGGTGAACTGTTCACATTCGAGGTGGCTGGTGATGATAAGATATTCCACAATGTATCTGCTACCGGCAAGGGAAATGTTATTACACTCCTCAAGGCCAGTTGTACCCCTCGTGCCATCCGTTATGCTTGGAAGGATAATCCACTTCAGGCTAACGTTCGTGGTCTTTCCGGACTCCCAATGTCTTCTTTTGAAATGAATTTTTAACCTCTTTTCCGCTCAAATATGTGTAAAAATGAACAAAATACAGGGAAAAAGTGCATGATGATACAAATAAAAAAGTTTGTGACACTTGCGATAATGCCTGTTTTGTTTTTTTTCTCTAACTTTGCAGCGGAAAACTAATAAAAGTGTCAACCAAATGCAAAATAGATTTGTTTTAGTAATATTATCATTAGTAGTTTGTTTTGTAACCTCAGAGGCTGCTGGAAAGCGTTCCAGCAGCACTGATGGTGCTTTTGTAAAGAATCCAATGCTTTGGGCTGATGTGCCCGATCCCGATGTCATACGCGTGGGCGATACCTTTTATTTGGTAACGACGACTATGCACCTGATGCCGGGTGCTCCCATTATGAGTTCCAAGGACTTCCTGAACTGGAAGACCGTGGGATATGTTTTTGACAAGCTGACCGATTCACCAAAGTATGATTTTCAGGAAGGTACTGTTTACGGTCGTGGACAGTGGGCTACCTCGCTGAAATACCATGACGGCAAGTTCTGGGCGCTGTTGGCTCCCAACGAGGCTGGGGCTATGGGCGATACCTATATATTTACGGCTGAGAAGGCTGAAGGTCCGTGGACCATCCATTCCCGTCTGCGTCATTTCCACGATGCCACCCTGTTCTTTGACGATGACGGCACACCTTACGTGTTCTTTGGTACGGGCGAGATGTGTCAGCTGACACGCGATCTGAAGGGTGTCGTCGAGGGTAGTCTCCGCCACTATTTCCAGCGCGAGGCCGACGAGCGTGGTCTCCTTGAGGGCACGCGTGTCATCAAGCATAATGGTACCTATTACGCCCTGCTGATCAGCCATGTGTTTGCTCCGGGTCGTCATCGCCGTGAGGTTTGCTATCGTACGAAAGACCTGAAAGGCACGTGGGAAAAGAAGACTATTCTTGAAAGCGACTTCGGCGGTTTTTCCTATCTGGCACAGGGAACCATTATCGATACGGAGGAAGGCGACTGGTATGGCATCATGTTTCAGGACCGTGGCGGTGTAGGCCGTGTGCTGACGCTGTCGCCCGTCCGTTGGATTGACGGCTGGCCCATGTTAGGTGATGAGTATGGCAAGGTGCCCGATGTGATGCGTCCCTACAAGAGCGGGGAGCCCAAGACGACAATCGTCTGTCCTGACGAGTTTGCCTCGTCAAAGTTAGGCCTGCACTGGCAGTGGAACCATAATCCCGTCGACAACGCCTGGAGCCTGACCGAGCATCCAGGTTATCTGCGACTAAAGACCAGTCGTGTGGTGAACAGCCTGTATATGGCTCCCAACACGATAACCCAGCGAATGGAAGGTCCTACGTGTAGTGGCTCTGTCGTGATGGATCTGTCAAAGATGAAGGATGGTGACTGTGCTGGTCTGGCAGCTTTCAATGGCGACAGCGGTGTGCTGACCGTTAAGAAGAAGGGCAAGAAGTTAGTGCTTGAGATGAGCGAGCAGAATGTGCAGCTGGATGAACGTTCCAAGGCCGTTACAAATGTTGACGAGAAAGTCATAGAGACCGTGGAATTGAAACAGCCGACAATATGGCTTCGTTTGGACGGTGACTTCCAGCCGGGCCATAATGATGCCGCCAATTTCTACTATAGCCTCGACGGTGAGCAATGGACGCAGATTGGCACTAAGAACTACCGCATGATTTTTGACTATCGCCGTTTCTTCATGGGTTCCAAGTTTGCCATCTTCAACTATGCAACGAAGAAACCCGGTGGCTATGTGGATGTTGATGTGTTCAATTATACAGTAGCTGGTAAATAGGCATAACTCCCTATTTTGCTATCCCGACTTTACGTTTTGTAACATTAAGGCGTGTTACATGACGTAAAGTTTGTTTTTTTTTTGGTGCATTCTAAGGAAATGCTTACCTTTGCATGCAAAAATTTGCGGGAATGGGTTGCACCGTCCTTGGCATAGTTTTCTAATCAAAACTACTAACATTGATATTACAAGACATGAAACATACAGTTCTTGCACACGGGACTAAAAGCAAGCGTTATGCTCTGCTGTTTTTCATTACATTTCTCTTTCTGGGCACTTATGCCCAGATGGGTAAGTCGTTCGACGCCGACAAGCAGATGTCGAGCAGTTTTACGACGCAGGTGTTCCAGGACAGGGATGGCTTTATCTGGGTTGCCACCCGTAACGGTCTGAACCGTTACGACGGCTATCAGTTCCTGATCCTGAAGCACGATTCGCATCAGGAGAATGGCCTGGCCAGTAACTATGTGAACTGTATGATGCAGGACCATCGCGGCCTCTACTATATTGGTATGTATGGTGCCTTGCAGACCTACGACGGTCATCGTTTCCGTGACATCACTACTTATAATCTCAGCGGAAGTGCCCAGCCGCCATACGTCACCTGTCTGCTCGAACGTCAGAATGGTACTGTACTTATCGGTACGTCAGGACTTGGCCTACTGCGTCTTACCAATATGAAGGAGGCTCACCAGACGGGCGGTATGTTGGCAGATGTGCAGACTGTCCAGCGTATGATGGAGGATAACCGGCAGCGCCTATGGTTAGTGACTGAGAGTCATGGTCTGTTATGCTACGACGGCAAGACCGTAAAGGGCTACTTCCAGGAAGAACAGGAGAAGGGAATGGTGCGCGACATTTGTCAGGACCGTGAGGGCCGCATCTTCATTGCAACCGCTCATGCCGGCGTCTTCATCCTTGAGGGCGATACGCCGCGCCATATCGAGGCTACGGGCACCAAGCATGTCTCTACCCTCTATCCCAACCGTCGCGGTCATATCATGATAGGCTATGATGGTCTGGGATTAGCCATATATAATCCGCAGACAGGTACTCTTAGAGATAATCCTTATTATAGCCGTGAAGTCGATCTCAGCACTGCAAAGGTTTATAGTATTTACGAGGACGAGAACAGTAACGTCTGGTTAGGTCTGCTCCAGAAGGGTATCTATATGCACCCGGGCAAGACTATGGGCTTTGGCTATATGGGTTATAAGTTAGGCACCCGCAATACGATTGGTACGGCTTGTGTGACCAGTGTGTTGGGCGGTTCGAACGGCTATCATTGGATAGGTACGGATAAAGACGGTCTATATTGTCAGAAGGACAACTATGTACCGTACAAACATTTCAAAGAGAATTTCCCAGCCACCATTCTCTCCATCTGTGAGGATGCCCGCCAGCGCATTTGGGTAGGCAGTTTCAAGGAAGGCATAGGTTGGATAGACCAGAAGTCTATGAGCTATCATCCCTATCGCTTACCTCAGGGTTCCGGGGTCAGCGTGTTCAGCATGGTCTGCGACCCTCAAGGCTATTTATGGCTGGGCACGATGGGCTATGGCCTATTGCGCCTTGACCCCGAAACCAACGAAATCAAGGAATACGTGCAGGCAGAGAAGGCTGTCACCGACCGCAAGGTAAACAGCATCACCAACAATTACCTCTCCAAACTTTCACTGTCGCCCGATGGCAAGCGCATCTATGTGGCCACTACGATGGGTGTCTGCGTGCTTGATATCGCCAGGGACAGCTGGGTATCTACTTTTGGTGTCAACTGTCTGAACTATGGCACCCCTGTACGTGTGGTACGTGAATTCAATGGCGAATTGTTTGTGGGAACCAACAATGGGCTTGTATGCTACGACATGAAAACCGGTCGCGATACCCATCGTGATTTTGTCGGCGGACTGATTGATAACGGCATCAGCAGTATTGAGCAGGACAAGCAGGGCAATCTCTGGATATCCTCAGACCATGGCCTGTTCCGCCTGAATCCCAAGACGGGCAAGACTGACGACTACTATGTTGACAATGGCTTGCAGGGCAACGAGTTCAGTGATGGCGCCTCGTGGGTCAATCCTAATGGCTATCTGTCGTTTGGCGGACTTGCAGGTGTCACATGGTTCAATCCCTCGGAAATCCGTCAGACCGAGTGGAAGGCGGAAGTGAAGCTGACTGGCTTTAGCGTCAACGGTGAGCCTGTCACCCCTGCCACAATGTCGGGTTTCTGGCATGTGGTTGATACCACCGTCATTGCTGCCGACCGTTTTGTGCTCAGTCCCAGCGACAACACCTTTGCCATCCAGCTTTCTACGCTGACCTACGACAATCCTGAGCATATCGTCTACCGCTATCGCATCAATCGTGAGGAATGGGTGCGTATGCAGCCTGGTGTCAACGAGATATCTCTCAGCCACATGCCTCCTGGTGACTACGACTTCTGTGTGGTGGCCGAGCAGAACGGCATGAGTACGCCTGAGCGTTGCTTCCGCGTGGTTATCCATGCTCCCTGGTATCGGACGCCCTTTGCCTACGTGGTCTATTTGTTGGCACTCTTGGGCGGCTTCCTCTATTACCGTCGCCAGCATCAGGTCAAGGAGCAGGACCGCCTGCGCCTGCAGGAGCATATCTATGCCGAGGAGATGGCCGATACCAAGCTCAAGTTCTTTATGAATATTTCCCACGAGATACGTACTCCTATGACGCTTATCGTCACGCCTCTGCTGTCGCTTATCAAGCAGGACGACGACCCGCACCGTCGCAGTATCTATGAGACCATCCGTCGTAATGCCGAGCGAATCCTCGGACTTATCAATCAGATGATGGACCTCCGTAAGATTGACAAGGGCCAGATGCAGATGCACATGTGCGAGACCGAGCTGGTCAGTTTCTTAAGTGATATCTACACGCTGTTCACCCAACAGGCCAAGTCGAAGAACATACAGTTCCTCTACGATCGCGATACGCAGGATTTGCCTGTATGGATTGACAGAGACAACTTCGATAAGATTATTGTCAACCTTCTCTCCAATGCCTTTAAGTTCACACCGGCTGGTGGACAGATAGTCATCCGTCTCACCCATGATGCCCAGCACGCAACTATTTCCATCCGCGATACCGGACCTGGTATTCCAGAGAATAAGATGGCTCAGATTTTCCAGCGCTTTTATCAGGCACCTGTCAGTGTTGATGAACGTAACTTTGGTACGGGTATCGGTCTCGACCTGACGCGCTCGCTTGTTGAATTACATTATGGTACGATTGAGGTTCATAATAACAAGGGTGAGAAGGGCTGTGAGTTCGTCGTAACAATACCATTGGGCTATGCTCATCTGAAGCCTGAAGAGATAGTTGATGAAATGCCCGAAGAAACACCAGTTGCCAGCCTTGTTGATGATAACGAAATGCCGGAGGTTATAGACGAACAGACAGATGTCGCTCCAGAGTTACCCAAGGCAGGGCGTCGGCAGCGTTTGGTGATTGTCGAGGATGATGAGGAAATTCGTGGATTCCTGGAGGGTGAGCTTTCTGCCGACTATCATGTTACCACTTGTTCTAACGGTCGTGAGGGACTTTCCGAGGTACTTCGCACCATCCCCGATTTGGTCATTTCCGATGTGATGATGCCTGAGATGGATGGCAATACAATGTGCTCAAAGATTAAGTCCAATTCATCTACCAGCCACATTCCCGTGATCCTGCTTACGGCAAAAAGCCGCGACGAAGACCAACTTGAGGGTCTTGAGATGGGGGCAGATGCTTATGTGATGAAACCCTTTAATATGGACATCCTGCGTCGTACTATTGTCAATCTCATCCATACCCATCAGATGCTCCGATTGAAGTATGGACGTAATGACCAGCTTGAGGAACAGGTAGACCAGATTAAGATGAAGTCTCCTGATGAGCAGTTGCTCGACCGTGTGATGAAGGTCATCAACAAGAACATCGGTAACTCCGACCTCAGTGTCGATGCCATTGCCGACGAGGTAGGACTTAGCCGCGTCCACCTGCATCGTAAGATGAAAGAACTCACAGGTCAGACCCCTCATGATTTTATCCGTAATATCCGTTTGAAGCAGGCTGCTAATCTGTTGGCTTCGCACAATATGAATATTACCGAGGTCATGTATGCCTGTGGATTTAACAATGCCGCCTCCTTTTCTACCATCTTCAAGAAGTTCTATGGTATGTCGCCGCGCGACTATATGAATGAAACGCAGCGGGACAATGTTAACGATCATTGATTGTTGGATTCACGTATAAAAACGATGTTATGAATACTATTTTTATTGTACTGCCGATATTAACGCTGTTGATGTTTGATTTGGGACTGGCATTGCGACCGTCTGACTTCAAACTGATAGTAGAACGCCCGTATGCTGTTATTGCTGGTTTGTTGGGACAGATTATCTGTCTGCCCCTGATAGCCTTGCTGGTGGGAAACCTGTTTGGAATAGAGCCCGTATTCTTCCTGGGCATCATGCTCATTGCTTGTAGTCCTGGTGGCAGCTCCAGCAATGTATTCTCTATGCTTGCAGGAGGTGATGTTGCCTTGTCAGTGTCGCTGACAGCCTTCAGTAGCATCATCACGCTGTTTACCGGTCCGCTAATTATGGATGCGATGGCGACCTATATGGGCAGTGCAGTCAATGTGCATCTGCCTGTCGGCAATCTGCTGGTTCAGAATATCGTGCTGATGGCTGTCCCTATCATAATAGGATTGTGCGTGTCGGTGTATCGTCCCAAGACAGCCGAAAAGATGCATAACGTGCTGAAACGGCTGGCATTCCCCTTGTTGATTCTCTTGGCATCGGTCTTCTTTATCCAAAACAGAGAGACCATTGTCGAGGAGTTTCCCAAGTTAGGCCTGAGCATTACTGTTTTAATATTGTTGTGCATGTTGTCAGGCGCATTATTGTCGTGGCTTATGAGACTGTCGCGTAAGGAGCAGCGCACTATCGTGATTGAGATAGGTATGCAGAATGCTGCTCAGGCCATTACCGTCGCCAGCAGTCCTTTCGTGTTCAACAACGATATTATGGCCATTCCTGCCATTATTTATGCCCTGATGATGAATGTCATCCTGTTGACGTATGTTGGCACAATACAAAAGAAAATTGCCTGACGATTTAATAAAAAGGCGATTTTTGCGTTATAATGATGTATGCAGTGGACTGATCGTATTCGACAGGTGAAGATTATTCTGGTGGTGGCAGCATTGATTATTGCCGTTGCTTCGCTGCTGATATCCCATTTCTTGGTTTTTGACCTTTCGAAGGAAGAGCATAATCGTATGGAGGTGTGGGCGCAGGCGTTACATGCCCTGAATGCTGCCGACGAGTCGACCGACCTGACGCTGGTGCTGAATGTGATAGAAGGTAACAACACTATACCTGTTATTGTGCTGAATGACGAGGGTGGCATTGATGACTTCCGTAACATCAGGGATACACTGGATATCAAGGCGTATGCCCAGCAGATGCTGAAGGCTGGTGACACCATCCGCGTGGACCATCAGCTGGTGTGCTACGACGAGTCGATTATGCTGAAGCGACTACAGGCTTGGCCTTACGTGCAGTTAGGCATTGTGCTGATATTCGTCGTGGTGGCTATCTTTGCCTTGCTTTCGTCGAAACGTGCCGAGCAGAACAAGGTGTGGGTGGGACTG
>JAEEGL016990768.1_pt1 | contig 10638 bp, 7 predicted proteins | sample 9134231 | NCBI WGS metagenome assembly JAEEGL01 (sample SAMN16246548, study PRJNA631951) | gut metagenome | biome: gut microbiome; feature: rumen; material: fiber-attached | host: Bos | place: Iran: Karaj | collected 2018-10 | reverse complement strand
GACGGAACGGATGAGCTTCTTGATGTGCTCGCCATATTCGGGAGTCACGTCCTCTATCTTATTGAGGATGATGATGTCGGCGACGGCGAGCTGCCTGTGCACTTCGGGCTGCTCCTCGGCTGACTCCTCGTATGTCTGCGCGTCGGCGAGGCATATCACCGAATCCACGATAAACTTCCTGTATATCTCCTCGTATGCCATGAAATTGTCGATGACACCCGACGGGTCGGCGATGCCCGTAGTCTCGATGAGGAGGTTGTCAAACTGGTATTTTGAGGTCAGAAGGTTGTTGAGCGTGTTGGTGAGACCCTCGCTGAGGTTGCAACAGATGCAGCCGTTGGAGAGTTCGTACATGCTGGCGATGTTGCCGACGATGAGACCGCCGTCGATGCCTATCTCGCCAAATTCGTTCTCGATTACCGCGAATTTCTTGGCGGAATACTTGTTTATGATGTTGTTGAGAAGTGTAGTCTTGCCTGCACCCAAAAAGCCCGTAAGTATCGTTACGGGAATTTTACCGGTATTGTTCATGATGCTTTGTCTTTTATAAAAACCGCCGCAAAGTTACTAATTATTTTTCAATTATGTCTATCCAATGTGCTTGAAAAACTCCATCACGTCGTCCCAAGTCTTGTAGGGTGCCTCGCCAAATTGCAGGAACGCGCCCATGAACTCCTCCGCGCCGTTGTAGGGACGGTCGTCGATGAGGTAGTCGCCGTAATTGAGGTTTTTGTGATGCGAAATGATGAGCCTGCGGAACGCCGCCACGCCGAGCCATTTCTGCACCCACTGCATCTTGTCTGTCCACGCCGAAGGATTGCTGAACGGCGCGCTCGACAGGATGTAGGTGTCGTATTTCAGCGACAACGTCCTGAACGCCTTTACCGCGCTCGGCATCGGCTCCAACGCCGCGAAATATCCCGGAATGTCCCACGGATGCCCCTCGTACTGCTGCACGGTCTGCGCGTCAAACTTGTGGATGCCCTTGTCAAAATCCACAAGTGTGCCGTCCAAATCGAAGTAAATTATCGGTCGCTGTGTGCCGTTTTGTCGGTCGTCAATCCAGTGAATGACAGGAATTACAGAGTTTTGGAGGATGCTGTCGTTGAGGCGGTGCTCGCCGTCGAAGTAGATGGCGTTGATGTAATGCGCCGCAAACATGTCGAAGGTGTGCACCCACGGGTCTTTGTCGCCAAAAAGTCCATAGACGCGGTTTCTGCGCTCCTCGACGTCAATCTTTGAAAACGAATCCTTCATCACTTCCTTGAACTCATCGACGGTGTCCTGCGTAATCCAAAATTCGGTCGCGCCGTCCTTGCGTGGGTTGAGCCATTGCTGCTTGCCCATTCCGTGGAGTTTTTTCAGCGTGTCGCCCATGAGGAACGCAGGGTTCACCAGTATGCGGTCGAAGCCATAAAGCTGCTCGGTGTAAAGTCCGCCCATCGACGTGCCGATGATGAGGTCGGGTTTTTCGGTGTTGCAGATGTCGCGCAGGAGTTTCATCGATTCCAACGGGCTTACGGGCAGGTCGGGAGCGATGATTTCAGTGTTTGGCAGGAGAATACGGAGATTCTTGACCGTGCCGCTCGCGCCTGAAGACGCAAATCCATGCACGTACAAAATCTTCTTGCCCTGCATCATGTCGGGGTACTGTATGTAGTTTTGATTGTCCATATTGTTTGTCGTATATAATTGCGGCAAAGTTACTAAAAAAACTTATTCCGGCTTCATTACGGCGTTGATATGACTGTATTCTCCGTAAAGTTTTTTGCAGTAGTTTTTGATGTCGTCCATAGTGATGTTTTGCAGCGTCTCAAAATAATCCGAATGACGGTCTACTCCGTATAGGTTTTTGCCGCAAATTGTGTTGGCCCAATAGTCGTTGCTATTGAGTTCTGTACTATGCTTCTTGGTGCACAATTCTTTGGCTTTGTTGAGCAGCCCTTCGTCGGCTCCGTTTTCTGAAATGACTTTAAGTGTTTCATACATGATGTTTTGCGCCTCCTGTTCGTGCCCTGGTTTTACTGGACAGACAAAGCACATTATGTCGAATGCCTTGTCTTTTTCGTCGTATGCTCCATAATTGGGTATTGCTTCCACGGCATAGGTAATGGATCTTTTTTCCCTTATTTCGTCAAAAAATATTGAACTCAATATGTGAGCCGTTATTTGACTGAGAAGGTAATTTTTGGTGCTGTAAGGCACTATAGAATGGAGGTAGTCTTCAATCATTGACTGGGGAGTTTCCATTTTGATGGTGCATACAGTGTCTTTGTTGCCTTGATGGAGATCCGTCCTGCCTTTTACGTAGGATGGTGTTTCTTTTTTCTTTTTGAAACTGCCCAGGTATTTGCAGACCAATGCTTTGAGTTGGTTTTCGTCGAAGTCTCCTATGAAATTGTATGTGAAAGATGCTGGATTGCCGAACAATTTTTTGTAATATCCCATCATCGCCTGGAGGTCTGCCTTGTCGAGGTCCGACAGTTGGAGGGCTTGCATGCGGATGTTGTTGTCGTATACCGTGCGCTGTAACGCTTCGTCAAGAGCCGACTGTGGGTTTGCGCTGCGGTTTTGTATGGCGAATTTTTGTTGTGCCATAAACGAATTGTAATCGTTTTCATTCGCGTTGACATCGGTGAAATACATATACAATAGTTGTAGCATTGTCTCAAAATCCTTGTTGCACGTTCTTCCTGAAAATCCATGCTCCCTGTATGACACATAAGGCTCCATGCTGCATTTTTTCCCTGTCAACAGTTTTGAAAGTTCGTTTGCGGTAAAATTGCCCAGCCCTTGTTGCCTAATCATGTGGGGGAAGAGGTTTATGTTGCATTTGTTGTTGGCGTCCATCTCCAAAATGCTTTCGCCGCCAAGACGGATTGCCTCAAACACTATTTCGTCAATCAGGCATTTTGTCTGTTTTACTACCACTTTTATTCCGTTGTCGAGTATCCAGGTCTTTGAGCCGAAAGGTCCTTCCGTTTCCTTCGTTATGGTGCCGCCTTTGAGTTGTCGTGAAAAGAGCGGTTCGGTCTTCACATTGTCTTCGTATGGGGTGATGTCTTCATTGATTGCCTGATTGAAAGCGTCTTCCATATCCTCTTCGGTGATGTATTGTGCGCCGGGCTTTTCGCGCTGCACTGCGTAGCATACCATGTTGCGACCGTTGTCTGTGATGATTTGTTGTACGATGTTGTTGATGTTTTCTGCATTGAAATATTGGAGTACGTGCGCCAAGTATTGGTATTCCAGGTCGATTGACATCATCGGTTCGTTGTCAAAGAAGTTTGTCAGGCAGCGTGTTGTATATATGGAGTTGTCTATGTTGAAACGGTTGTTGTAAAACAGTTCCATTGAGGACATGATTTCTGTTTTTGCGCGTTCCAGTTCGCTTTCTGTAAAGCCGAATTTCTTGATTCTTAACATCTCTCTAAAAAGGGTTTTGAGCGACTCTTTCGCTTTCCCCTCTTTGATGGCGAGCGAAATTCTGAGTGCCTTTTTGGTGTTGGAAACCTTGTATGCTTCCGTTCCTACCCCTGCGTTTGAGAACGGTGCGTCTGGTTTTTGGAAGATTTCTTCCAGACGTTTGTATGTTGCGAAAATAATTGTGTGAAGTGCTTTGCATATGGCGAAGAATGAAACCGTGTTTTTAAACTCGGGCGCCATTTCGTCATATTTGAACATTAATTCTATGATTTCGTCGTTTTGCTCCTTGTCTTTTTCGCAGACAAAGATTGGTTTTTCGTTGTCGGGGACGGGATATTTTTGAGCTTTGGGCGCGTCTGCCGGAGTTTCAATGACGCCGAAATACTTTTTGATTTTTTCCTCCATGTCATCGACGTTGATGTCGCCGACAATGATTATCCCTTGGTTGTGAGGGTAATACCATGTATTGTAATATTTTTTCAGGTCGTCGTATGGGAAATTTTCAATGATTTCCATGCTTCCGAGCGGCGTCCTGTCGGCGTATTTGCTGTCCGGATAGAGTTTTGGCAGGGCGCGTACCAACATTCTTGTGGCGGCGTCGGTCCTAAATCTCCATTCCGACTGGATGACGCCTCTTTCGTTGTCGATTTCCTTGTCGTCGAGTGTCAGACCGTGGCTCCAGTCGCTCAGAATTATCAAACACGAGTCCATGAGCCACGGATTTTTGTTGGTGGGAACATGGTTGATGCAGTAAATGGTTCTGTCGAATAAGGTTGTGGCTTCGATTCCGTTGTTGAAAGTAATGCCGTTTTCCGAGAGCATTTCGGTTAGCCTTTTGCCCGGGAAATGCTTCGTGCCGTTGAACGCCATGTGTTCGAGGAAGTGGGCGAGACCTTTCTGGTTGTCTTCCTCCTGCATGCAGCCTACTTTCTGGGCAATGTAAAAACACGCCTCGTTGTCAGGTTTGTTGTTGTAACGGAGATAATAAGTCAGACCGTTGGGCAGGGTGCCGACTCTTGTTGCGGTGTCTTGGGGCAGGATGTCGTCTTGTGCGTTTGCGATGTGGCAGAATACCGCCAATATGATTAACAATGATATTGTTCGCATGTTTTTTTTTTTTAGTTGGTTAGACAGCGCAAAAATATAAAATTAATTGCATATTTCAAAAGTATTTTTTGTACCTTAGTGCCGCAAAAATGACACTCATTATGAAGATTGAAAACATTATTTTTTCGTTGCTTTTCGTTTTTTGGGCAACTGTCACCTCAGCGCAGGACTTGCCCAAAATTGTCAGGCACGGCAACGCCTATCAGATGATTGTGGATGGAAAACCATTCCTCATGCGGGCGGGCGAACTCGGCAATTCCAACGCCTCCACCGTGGCGTATTACAAGGAGAATGTGGTGCCCAACCTCCTGAAACAGAAGATTAACACTGCCCTCGTCCCGGTATATTGGGACTTGATGGAGCCGTCGGAGGGTGTGTTCAGTTTTTCGCTTGTTGACAGCATCATCAGGATTTCCGAAAGGAATGGTCTGAAGGTGGTCCTCCTGTGGTTTGGCGCGTGGAAAAACTCTATGTCGTGCTACGTGCCGGCGTGGGTCAAGAAGGACGTGAAGCGTTTTCCACGGGCGGAGAGCAAGGACGGCGTACGTCAGGAAATCCTCTCGCCCTTCGCCGCCGAGAATCTCAAGGCGGACCGAAAGGCATTCTGCTGGTTGCTGGATCACCTAAAGGATACAGACCGCAACAGGACTGTCATAATGATTCAGGTGGAGAACGAAATCGCGATGCTTCCCTCGGCACGTGATTACAGCAAGCCCGCCACGATAGCCTACAATTCCACCGTGCCGACCCGCCTCACCGAATACCTCTCCAAGCACAAGGATCAACTCTCCGACACATTGAAAAAATACTGGTCGGGCAAGATAATCGGCAGTTGGAAAGACATCTTTGGCGGGAGCATCTATGGAGACGAGATATTCACGGCGTGGGGCTATGCCGTCTATGTCCACGAACTTGCAAAAGCCGGCAAGAAGATTTACAACCTGCCGATGTACGTCAATTGCGCCCTCAACCGTCCCGGACGCAAGCCGGGCGAGTATCCATCGGGAGGTCCGCTGCCGCATCTCATCGACGTATGGAAGGCGGGCGCACCGTCGATAGAAATGCTCAGCCCCGACATTTATTTTGGCGACTTCAAGCATTGGACGTCTGCCTACCACCGCCCCGACAATCCTTTTTTCATACCTGAACACCAATACGACGCCACGGCGGGCGCAAAGGCTCTTTATGCGTTTGGCGAGTATCATGCGTTGGGATTTTCGCCGTTTTCTGCGGAGACCAAACAGGCTCAATTCATGCCGCCGGTATTGGGCGAGACTTTTTCGGGCAGTGCGCAAAAAAGCACTCTCACAGAACTCCCCGCCGCCTACAATCTCATCGCCGCCGCCGAGGATTACATTGTGGCCGCCAACGGAACCAACAATATGCGCGGAGTGCTGCTTGATTCGCTCCATCAGCGCGACACCATTGTGATGGGAGGCTACAAAATCATTGCCAAGCACGACTATACCCTCGGCTGGTCGCCCAACGCAAAACTCCCGAATTGGAACGTGGAGGGCTCAATAGTCATCTGCACCGCCCCCGACGAGTTTTTGCTGATAGGCACTGGCACGGTGCTGAATTTCAAGTCGTTGAAAAAGAATACTAATGTAGGCATCCTCGAAGTACAGGAACTTTCTGCCGCCGACGGCAAGACCATCGTCCGCTACCTCAATGGCGACGAGACTCACCAAGGGCGGCACGTGAGGATTCCCGACGGAGAGTGGGGCATACAGAGGGTGAAGGTTTATGAATATTGATTGTTTCATTGATAAAATTGTACAAATGCTGACGTTGAAACTATTTTGGTCGTTCCTGAAAATCGGGGCGTTCACCTTTGGCGGCGGTTACGCTATGATAGCCATGGTGAAGGACGCGCTCGTTGACCGCAACAAATGGATGGCGGAGGACGAATTTTGGGAGTCGATAACGCTTGCACAGGCGTTGCCGGGCGTTTTTGCCATCAATATGGCGTTATACACCGGCAACAAAATCCGTGGTGCGGCGGGTTCGTTTGCGGCGATGATGGGCGCAATGCTGCCGTCGCTTGCAATCATAATGGTGATAGCGTCCTTCTTCCGCGACATCAACGAGTACGAAACAGTCAGGAACGTATTTTCGGGAATCCGGCCGTGCGTGGTGGCGTTGATTTTGGTGCCGGGGCTCAATATGGTCAAGAAAGCCAAAATCACCCTCCGCACGATGTGGATACCCGTTGCGGTGTGCCTGTTGATATGTCTGCTTGGAGTATCTCCGATATACCTCATAATCGTCGCCATAATAGCGGGAGTAATCTCAGCGAAGTTTTTCAGCCATCCCCCCGCCTCATAGCAACTTCAATTACTTCAATCACTTCAATCACTTCAATCACTTGACTATGCTTTACTTAGAATTGTTTTGGGTGTTTTTCAGGATAGGGCTGTTTGGATTTGGCGGCGGATATGGGATGGTGTCGATGATACGGATGGATGTCGTTGACAACTACCAATGGATGGATGCCGCCGAATTTGCCGACCTTCTGGCAGTCTCGCAGATGACTCCGGGTCCCATTTCCATCAACACTGCCACTTTCGTAGGATTTACGCAGGGGGGCGTTTTGGGGTCGGTGGTGGCAACGCTTGCGCTGTGTCTGCCGTCGGTGATGCTGATGGTGTTGGTATTGTCTTTTTATTTCAAGCACAAGGAATCCGAATACGTCAAGAAGCCGATGTCGTTTTTGCAGCCGGTGGTGGCGGGGCTGATTATCGCCGCCGCAATACTTATGTGCAACCGTGAGACTTTTAGTTCATGGCTGAGTTTTGTGATATTTGGCGGCACGGTGGTTGCGCAGTATTTTTACAAGGTCAATCCCATTCTGCTGATTGTGATAGCCGGCGTGATGGGGTGGGGGTATTCGTTAATTTCATGATTATTAATGAGCATAAGGAAACAGCATCAGCGGATTCCTTTGTAAAAATCTTTTGGTGTGGACACTCAATATAAAATATGATTGAGAAAAAAAATCGCCTTCCATACTATGTTTTTTTTAGTATGGAAGACGATTTTTGTGTCGCCGCCATATGCACGGTTGAGTGTAATGTTCGGCTCCGGGCAATGATGTATTCTATCTTTTTGCGCCTTTTGCGCCGGCTGCGTTGAATCCGCCGCCCATTGCGAAGATGTTTTGGTCGAAGCTCGAAAGCATCTTGTGCTTGGCGTCACATTCCTTGATGGCAACGCTGATGATTTCGTCGAGTACGTCCACAAACTTCTTGCCCGTCGCCTCCCAAAGGTAGAACGACAAGGAGCCGGGGATGGCGTTGATTTCGTTGACATAGACGTCGCCGCTCACCGAATCGCGCATGAAGTCGATGCGGATGATGCCCGAGGCGTTCATCTCCTTGAAGGTCTTGATTGCCAATGTCTGAATCATCTTTGTAACGTCTTCGGGAAGGTCGGCGGGGCATTTGCGCTGCGAACCCGACATGCCTTTGCTGCCGGCGGTTTTTGCGCCCATCTTGCCGCCCATCTTCATGCCTTTGCTGCCGCCCTTGGCAGAGCCGGAGCCCATGTATTTGTCCTGATAGCTGAGGATGTCGCCGGAGCGGATGGGTTCTTCCAATACCGAGGCGTGACAGTCGTGATAACTGCCATACACCGAACAATTGATTTCTTGAAGGTTCTGCACCATCTTTTCGATGATGATCTTGTCGGTGAACTTTGCGGCGAGGTCAACGGCGCGGTCGAGTTCCTCAGCATTGGCGGCTTTGGATATGCCGACTGACGAACCGAGACCAGCGGGCTTCACGATAAGCGGATAGCCAATCTTTTCGGCGCGGACCTTCTGTGCGTCGTGCTGCTCAAACCATTCGCGGTCTGTGGTCCACATATAATCTACACACGGGATGTCATTAGCCTTGCACATGTATTTGGTGGCAATCTTGTCCATTGCGATGTTGCAGGCGCGGAGGTTGCTGCCCACGTAGGGGATGCCAATCATCTCAAAGAATCCCTGCAACGAGCCGTCCTCGCCGTAGCTGCCGTGCAAGATGGGGAACACAACGTCGATTTTTGTAACTACACGGCTTTTAAACATGTTGGTCTTTGTGCGGTAGAGGTTGAAGTCGCCGCGTATCGGGGTCATATAGACCTTTTCGCACCAGGATAGGAGTTTCTTCATGTCGCGGTAGTTGGACATCACGGTAAGACCTGGACCCGTGTACCATTCGCCCTCCTTGGAGATGTAGATTGGAACGATATTGTATTTGAACTCAGGGAAGGCGTTGATGGTCTGAACCGCTGAGATTACGGAGATTTCGTGTTCCACCGAAACTCCGCCGAATAATACTGCTAATGTTATCATGGTTTTAGTTTTTAGTTCGTAGTTTAAAGAGTAAAGATTAGAGATTAAAGAGTAAAGTTCGTCCGCCTGATGGCAATTATGCATTATGCATTATGCATTAAAACAAGTCCGGCAAGTCGTTCTCAAACAGCACCACGTCGCCAGGTTTTGTGCGGGCAAATGCCCATTGTGCCGCATCGTTGAGGTTTTGGGCGATGTAGATTTTGTCGGTGGGGAACTCTTTTTTGATTAAGCCGTCGTATATCGGTGCGGTCTGCTTGTGTCCCACCAATACGGCAAAATCCACGCTGTCGGCTATCTGCTCGCCGAGCTGTTCGTTGTAAAAATACTGCTTGTCGCCGAGTTCGATGATGCCGGGGGTGATTACAAACCTCTGTCCCGTGAATCCCGACAATACCTGCAACGCCATCTTTGCGCCCTTGGGGTTGGAATTGAAGGCGTCGTCGATGATTACGACCCCCGCGCCGTTGGGCTTGATTTCCATACGGTGCTCCACTGGGCGGAGTTTGTGAACGCCGAAAGAAATCTGCTCTTTGGTCAATCCGAGTTTTTGGGCGCAGGCTACACAGGCAAGGATGTTGCTGATGTTATAGTCGCCGAGGAGCGGGGTGCGGAGGTTGAGGTTGTTGCCATTATTGACAACCACGAAATCCGTTCCGTCCTGCGAATACGACACCGCGTCCATGTCAACATAGTAATTCGCAGACTTGTCGGTCGTTGAATAGTATTCGGCGGGCTTGCCGTGGTTGGTGTTGCGGATGATTTCGTAATCGGCGTTGAGGAATGCGCAGCCGTCCTGTGGCAGGGAGTCAATGAGTTCAAACTTGGTCTTGCGGACGTTCTCAATGTTTTTGAAAGTGTCGAGATGCTGCTCGGCAACGGATGTCAGGATGCCGAATTTCGGGTGGACGAGGTCACAGATTTCCTTGATGTCGCCAATCTGTTTTGCGCCCATCTCGCAGATGAACACTTCGTGGGTGGGTTTCAGGTACTCGCGGATGGTGCGCACAACGCCCATCGTTGTATTGAAACTTCCCGGGGTCATCAGCACGTTGTACTTCTGCGAAAGAATCGTTTCGAGGAAATGTTTGGTGCTGGTCTTGCCGTAACTGCCTGTAATGCCGATAATTATCAAGTCAGGATGTTCTTTCAGGATGCGTTTGGCGTCGTTGATGTACCAGTTGTTGATGTGGTTTTCGACGGGTTTGAGGATGATGTTTGCAATAGGCAGAAGTACGCACGTCAGTACGCCGTCAGCCGCAGCGGTAAGAAGTCCGCCCATCAGCCCTGTATAAAACAAGTGTGCCACCACAGCTATCACAATTATCGCCAACGTGGTGAAATACAGTCTCTTGGCGCGGGAGGTGAATTTGAGTTTCACCTTTGATTTGCGCGTCAGGGTCTTGTAAATCAGCGACAATTGAATCAGTCCTGGCAATATTAGCCACATCTTGTTGATGCCGATGAACCAAATTATGGCAATCACCACCAACGTCGCGAGTTCAAGGATGCGGTCGAAGGTGGCGTAATTTTTGCCAAACCACTTGAAATAACGCTCGTTGCGGTAGCTGTTTTGTTGGAACATCTGCAACTCGTATCCGAGTTTTACGCAGACCCAGACCGCCGCTATCAATGTAAATATTATTGTAAGTATTGTTTCCATTCTTTTACACTTTGTTTTTTGCCGCTACGCGGCATTTGTTTTTAGCCGCTGACGCGGGAAATCTTACAAATTTTTTCAAATCAAACAAATCTGTATTTGTAAG
>JAEEGL016115616.1_pt1 | contig 10638 bp, 3 predicted proteins | sample 9134231 | NCBI WGS metagenome assembly JAEEGL01 (sample SAMN16246548, study PRJNA631951) | gut metagenome | biome: gut microbiome; feature: rumen; material: fiber-attached | host: Bos | place: Iran: Karaj | collected 2018-10 | reverse complement strand
TTTGAAAGATCCATTACTTCCTGACGGACAGAAACAAACTCAGACATTGAAATCTCAATTTTTGAGATGTAGTCAACCATAATCATGTTCTGGATTGACTGCGGTGAAAACGGATTCAGGGAAATTCCGTATTCTTCAACGTTATCTGCAAGCCTGATGCGGAGAAGTTTTTTCTTGTTGCTGATAAAGTGAGATGTGCCCTCTTCAGTCAAGATTACTTTTAACGGAAGGTTCAAACTGAATTTTTTCTCTGAAGCCATTACGAGTTCTCCATCTGTGATAACAATATTATACAACAAGGGTCTTGCATTGTAAACTGACAAATTATATCCTATTTATATGCATTTGAAGAAAATCATTTCATATATAATTGTCACTCTATCAGTCATAAATTCCTCGAATGCATCCCCAAAACTGCACGGTTACGACCTCACTCTCTCAATCGAAAACACACTTAAAAAAAGCGGTTTCACACCATTTTTTCAGGAACTCACTCCTACTGGACTCGACAATTTCACAGGAAACCTGATTTTTGACATAAAAGCTGCTGATTCCACAGACTCAAAAGACACTCTTGCAGAATCTCAATTGCGGAGCAAAATGCTCATCTGCATCTCACAGGATGACTTTCAGGCAAACGAAAAAGAAGCAATGGAGTTTTTCAGTGAGCTTAAAAAAATACAGACGGAATGCGCAGTAATTGGAGTTCTAACGACACTGGACAAGCCTTTTTTTTCAGCCTACTACGACAGGACTGGAACGGATGCGTATATCTCATCCGTGGATGACGCGGAGGATATTTTTGCAGTCCTGGTTGATTTTGACTCAAAAAATGAAGCAAGGCCTTGCGTAACTGCAAGCTCAAAGCATGCATCCTCCCCATTATGGCTTTCAAAACTGACGCACGAGTCTTTTCTGTCGCAGGACATGCCATTTTACTCAGAAAATCTTTTTTCCGCGCTTTACAGGCTTGGCTTCATTCAGGGAGAAAAAAAACTCTCGGCATTTTTGAGCGCAGGCATTCCAGCAATATCAGTCTCACTTACGGATTCATCTCAGCTTAAAGTAATAACCCAAATTGCAGAAAATTATGAGATTGAGGAAAGCGCAAACTGGGACATGCACTACATTCTTTTCTCCCTCGGGAGCATAGGAAAGGTTCTTTATTTAAGCGAAACTACATTAATACGAATATGCGTGGCAGCAGAAATTTTCGTAATCCTCATACTCTGCTCTTTTTCATTTCTTGGAAAATACGGCTCTCTCTACAAGAAGCAGCTTCTGAAAACCATTTACCTCATTCCTCTCACGCTTTCAGTTACTTTCATATCATTCGTAATCGGTCAAAAATGCACCTCTCTTCTATCCACCGCAGTGAACATAAGCCCCGTAACTCAATTCGGCTTAAAACTGATTTTCTCAATGTTTTTCATCACGATTCTGTTTGCGCTGCAGGAAACGCTTCACATTCCGGTAACTAATTTTGTTTACGGTTACATAATCTCAATCGTGGCACTCCTCAACATCTTTCTCTTTTCGCTGTGTGACATAATCTTTTTTTTAACATTTTTGCTTGAATATGCAATAATCTACATGTCGCGCTCAGCAAAAAAAGTCTCATCCCTCATAATTTATTTTTTGCTGATGGGACTTCCGCTGGCTCCTTACGCATATGCCATCGCCGCAAAGGCTGATTCCTCACTCATAAAAAAACTTGTCATCTCAAATCCACTGGAAAACCTTTTCCTGAGCTTTGTTATCTTTCCATTTCAGATAATGTGGCTTAAGATTTTAATCCGCCTCAATGTTTACACAAAGACATCTGGAATCTCAATACGAAAAATAGTCAGGAACGGCTCGATTTCGCTTGCTTCCGTAACACTCTTCATAATAATCTCTCTTTCCACGCTCTCTCTTTTCGTCTACACCCCCGCGCGTCGCACTCAAAAAAACACTGAAATCACCCATTTTGAGGAAAACAGAGACACGCTTTTTGTAAATCAGACTCAGGATTCCTTTCTTGGAATGAACACGAACCACATACACATTTCTTCAAAAGAAAAGGCTGTCAGATACAATGTTTCAGTTTTCGGAGTCAACAACGAAATGCCCGTCTATGATTCGATTTATGACTACGACATAGAGCCGCTGAACCTGCACCGAAGGATAAAGGCCTTTGAAGACGTTGATGCCGTGACTTTTTTAATTCCAGATTATCCTCCTGAGAAACTGACCATAGATTACGCTTCCTACACAAACAGCGACATCTACGTTTTGATTACGGCCATTTATCAGGAAAATGAGAACACTTACCGCTCAGAAGTCCGCTTTCTTCAAAACGGGGAAAACCGATGAACAAAGTGTATCTCCACATAGATTTAGATGCATTTTTCGCTTCCGTCGAGCAGCTCGACAATCCATCCCTCAAGGGAAAGCCTGTTATCGTCGGAGGAAAGCCAGGAGACAGACGCTCAGTCGTTTCCACCTGCTCATATGAAGCCCGCCGTTTTGGAGTTCACTCAGCCATGAGCATTTTTCAGGCAGTAAAACTCTGCCCGGACGGTGTCTACATTCATCCGAGAATGAAAAGATACCAGCAAAAATCTCTTGAGGTGATGAGCATTTTCCACGAATACTCTCCTGACGTACAGCAGCTTTCTGTTGATGAGGCATTTGTTGATTTAACCGGCACGGAAAAACTTTTCGGACCTCCTGAAGAAACAGCAAGAAAAATCAAGCGCGAGGTAATGGAAAAGACAGGCCTGACTGTTTCCGTCGGATTGGCCTCGACAAAATACTGTGCGAAAATCGCATCAGGACTAAATAAGCCGGACGGATTTTTTGCGGTGCCGTTCGGTAAAGAAGAAGATTTCATGCTCTCACTTCCACTTGAAAAACTATGGGGAGCCGGAAATAAAACGCTCGAAAAACTGCACTCAAGCGGAATCAAAACAATGAAAGACCTTCATTCCCGCTCGGAAAATCTTTTGCAAAGCCTTTTTGGAAATGCCACAGGCACTTTTCTATACAATGCAGTCAGGGGAAAAGAATACGAGGACTTCAACTCAAAGCCAAAGACACGCTCAATAAGCGCAGAGACAACTTTTGAGTACGACTTGACGTCGCCGGATTCCATCGAAACAGCCCTCCTTGAGCTTTGTGACACAGTAATGTTCCGTTCCCTGAAAGAAAAAAAGCGAGGAAAGTCAGTCGCATTAAAAATCAGATATGAAGATTTTTCCACAGTCTCGATACAAGACACAAAAGAGAGGTACGTTTCTTCAGTTGATGACCTGTTCGAGAGGATAAAGCTTCTCTTCAAGAAAAAATACACCGGAAATCTTGGAATAAGGCTTTTTGGTGTTGCGATTCAAAATCTTGAGGACGACACAAAACCGCGCGCGGAAGAACTTTTTGATTTCGGAGAAGAAAAGAAACGCAAAGTTGAAAGCGCAATATTAAAGGCCGAGGAAAAAAATCCGTCAGTGAAGATTATAAAGGCAAGGCTCCTTTCAAAGAGCATAATTCTGCCGCTTTTTTTTCTTGCACTAAGTTCAAGTACTTTTTCACAAAGTGATTCACAGGAGATTTTTAGAGAAGAAGAGGTCATCACTCAGTTAAAGACGCATTCTGCAAAGGAAAGCATATCTGACTCTGACGGCGCAGGCTCCATCATATTCGACACATCTTCCCTTCCCCTTGAAACTTCAGGAGAAGCCAAAACTATTTTTGAGCGGGATTTATTTGGAAAAAATGTTGATTTTCTTGCAGAAGGCTATTGGAAAAGTTCCGTTGAAGCGAACGCCTCGTATTCTTTTGGATTTGGGTCTGACTCTTCATATTCGCTTTCCACTCCGGCTTTCGTGCAAAATGTTGACCTGAGCCTTTGGATCATGTATGACAATCACTGGTATTTTGAGGCAGCATTTGCTGACGGATTTGAAAAAAACACTGTCGGCGCAGGATATTCAGGTGATGGAATCCTAAAGTCTGCGAGGATTGCAAACAGGAACATAATTTTTCCGGACATCTACTCTGTAAATGATTTGGGACGTGGAATCGGGGGAGGTGAAAATCAGTCCCCCGGCATTTCTTTTTCATGGAAAGGCAGCAGGTGGCAGGCAGATCTGGCAGTAAGATATGATTTTCTTGAAAGCCACGAAAAGACATGGTACGGAAAAAATTCCGTCACGGACACATTCATAGAACTCTCCCAATACAACACGGGAAATCAATATGTGCTTCCATCATCAAAACTCCTGCAAGACATTAAAGACGTTTACGTTGAATCATATGCGGGAACTTACACGGATTCCAGCGGAAGAAAATATAGAAAACTGAACGACTCGCAATATCTTTTGATTTCTGCATCGAACACGCTCCTCCTTTCAAAAGATGCAAAAGCCTACAGGTCTAATGGCTCGCTCCCCTGCGTCGCCCTCACTTTTCATTCCGGTGTTTCTCAAAGCGACTTAGGATCATACTCAGACAAAGATACATTTCTTGGAAAAGTTCAGGAATGGTTCGGAGATACCGTCTCGCTCTCAAAATACACGATGCAGTTTTTCGGTAAAATCGAAAGCGAGGAAGTCCTTTTCATTCAGTCATCATCAGGATTCTCGCCTTTTGTAAATGCATCGCGCTACGACCTTGGACTGTCCTCAGCCGGAGATGCGGATGTCGCATCGAAATCATCGGGCACGATTTTTTCAGATTACACCGCCATAATAGCAGACGCTGACATTGACTTTACGCTGTCCGATTTTTTCTACACAAACCACACTTATGCTGACATATCGGCAGCATCTTCCTCATCAAAAAATGCATCTGACGCAAGCGCGAGGTTTCCTCTGGCAAAAAAAGATCCATATATTTATCTTTCACTTCAAAAAGATGACGACATGGCTTTAAGAGTGCGCTCATATTCTCCGGTCTCAAGACTTGAGATTGGAACTGATGCCGTCAATGGCACGATTCAAGTTTACAAGAACAATGTGCTTGATTCCGCGGCAAAATACGACAGTGAAAGCGGCACAATCACACTCTCAACAGGAATATCAGGCGGAGACCACATTTATGTCACGTGGAGCACGGAGAGCGAAGACAAGGCAAGCGGCTCAATAGCAGGCTCAATGGGATTTAAATATGACTTCACGAAGAAATTGTCTGCGGATTTTTCCCTTGCATCACGCTGGAGCCTTGAAAAACAAAGGAAATACGCAGACTCAGATTATGCGACATCCGGCTATGCGTCGGCTGCAACATCAATCTCATATTCTGGAGAAAATTTCTCTCTTAAAAACACCGCCGGCATAACCCTTCAAAATGACAACACTACGGGAACGTTCAGGCTTTTAGGAATGGATGACTGCGTTTCTGAGACAAATTACCTTTCAAAAGAGGCAGGAATTCCGCTTCCGGCAGATTTTACGCCGTCGCTCAACGAAAGAAGGAAAAATCCACTGGAAATCTATCCTGACCTAATCAAAAATAAAAATGACGCGCTTTCTTCAATGGACGGACTTTCTGATTCTGGAATTTCAGGCTATGCCATTCCGCTTTCATGGGATTTTACTCAAAGCCATGCCTCACAGGAATATTCATGGGCGGCAATGACGATTGACATTTCATCGGCAAAATCTGAATTATACTCAGCTTCAGTCTTTTCAATTGCGCTCAAGAATTTTAATCCGGCCGTAAGTGACTTTGACCTTTACCTTCAGCTTGGAGTCAGCACGGAAGACGATTTCAAATATGAAAACAAAGAAAGGATTCCGACATGGAAAATCAGCGATTCTTCTGGAAGTGACGTAGAAAATTTTTTTGACGCATCATCTCCTTCATGGCAGATTGTAAGCGTCTCTCTTTCCGACTTGGACCGCTCGTTTTTAAACTTGAGCGGAAATTACGGAGCAAGGCTGATTGCCCTTCCAAAAAACAACAGCGTTACAAGCATAAACAAAACAGGAACCGTCCTTGCAGGTCCGTACGAAGTTGAAAAAATCTCATTCTCCGTCACCTCAAGCGAAAAATTACACGTATCATCATACCAGAAAGCAGATCCTCTGCTCTACTCATCAAAGATAAAATCACTGAACAAAGACACTGACGGAAAGTCCACAACAAATTATGTCCAAACCTTCAGCTGGAAAAGCATTGAGAGTTCAACTCAGACAGAAGAAATCAAAATGACTAAGTATTTTGAAGAAATCGACATCTCAAAATACAAAAGGCTTTCTTTCTGGCTTAAATTTGATTCAAGCAGCGACTCAAAAATAACATTTTCGCTTTCCCGCCCGTCTTCAACACAAGCAGACAACGAAGAAAACGCCCTGTCCTTTACAGTTTCATCACAGGATCTTGACTCATTCTGGCAAAAATTCGTCCTGGATCTGGATAAAAAGACGGTTGAGTTTTCAGGGAAAAAGTCAAAAATCTCCGTCGATGATTCTGTGATTCCAACATGCCTGAAGATAAAAATAGAAGCGGAGAATCTTTCCCAAAACGACTGGGGAGAGCTTTCGATAGATGAATTGTATTTCTCAAAAAATTCGCCATACATAATATTGCAGGATACGCTTTCCTCGTCATGGAAAAAAGATGGTGACGTTTTGGCTTTCAATGACTTTTCAATCCTAAAAGACGTGGACATAAGCGGAAAGGCAAACGGAGAGAGATACTTAAATATTGACGGCTCAAATCAAAAAGGAGAGATTTCTTCATCCGCAAAGATTGCCATGACTCTTACAAACATAAAGATAAAACTTGAGGGAACAAAAGACACGTCATCAAAAACAAAGAATCCGCTCGGAAGCGCGAGCCACTATTTCGAAACGGAAAATCCAATATTAAATGTCCTGAGCCTCAAGGAAGAATACAGCTTCAACGAAATAGAAAACACTCTTGAAAAAAACAACGCAGCCACAATCTCACTCAATTCCATTCACATTCCGCTAAAAATTTCATCTGATTTTTCATCGCTCGCGGATGACTCATCACGAAATCAAAAAATGAACGCATCATTGTCTTTCTCACCGGGAAACTTTTCTTTCGTTTCAAAAGCGCATGCAAATCAAAAAATACTCTCGTCATCACAAACTGAAAAAATCGAGGCTGAAAGATATTTTTCTTCATGGAAAGAAATATCAAGATTTGAGTTTTCAAGCGGCGACAAAAATGCCTCAAAAAGAGAAATCTATTCTTCCTCAAGTGCCGCCTATTCACTTTCTTTCCTCAACTTAAAGCCAAGCGTCTCTTACACGATTAAAGGAAATTACAAGAACTCAAGCTCAAGCACTTTCACGGATTTTTCAAACATCACGATGTCACTTCCTTTCTCAGTCAATAAAAACTCATTCGAATTGAGCTGGAAAAAAAGCGCGGGAAGCGTCAGGCAAAAAGAGGCCGGCGGAAAATACAAAAGCGACATGGCTGACTTAAGGCGGGGAATGAAGAGTGAGAAATGGTTTTACGCTTCCATGCCGTTTTATGACCTTGCAAGCACGAGCCTCACAAAAAAAGTTTCAAAAACTCCTTACAAAGCAGAGGAGACGGAGAATAGTCTTGAAGAATCATCAGAAAAAGACTTGATTTCATCTGCTTCTTACTCATGCGAATATGCGTTTAACTGGAAGCGGCCTTTTTTTGGAAACAGATATGATTTTTTTGTTCCAGGCGGAAACACGCTTTCCTTTTCAAGAGACATCCTCTCATCACAATCTACAAGCGACATTTATCAGCTCAAGGATACGGTGCGCTATTCAGCAATGAACATTTTTGGAAGCAGAGGAAGCATTCCGCTGTTGAAATTCTTTGAGCAGGATGAATACACGTCATCACTCTCGCTTGCCGTAAAGATACCGAAAAACGATCCGAAAGACAAAACGTTTTACTGCACGGGATATTTTCAGTCAGTGTTTTACATGAATGACACTGATTCCGTTTCGTCAGCAGTTGAGGGAACATTTCAGGCAAAAAACGATTTTCTTGCAAAATACAGCTTGATCTGGAAAAGGAATTCGAATTTTTCAGTTTCAGCGGCGCTGGTAAAACTTGCAGTAAAGAAATTCTCACTCGCCCTGACAGATGAAAAGAATCTTCCAATAACAAAAACCGACAGCATAAACTTAAAGGCCTCCATCTCAAGCTCAACAAACGGCGTCACAAAAAAATACAGCGCACAATACGCGCATCAGACAGACTCTCAAATATCAAGATACGTGACGATAAACTCTTCAATAGGCCTGGGCTATGAGTCAACCTGGAATGAAAGCGTCACGATTACCGCCGCTGCAAGTCTTGGAGTAACGGTAAAATTCTAGCCTGCAAAACAAAACATCACTAAAAAGTTTGCCTGACGCTTTCAGTTTTTTAAAAGTCTTTGAATTACTGCAAAGGTGCAAAATATCCCGACTCGTCCCTTCCGCTCCTGTTCATAAGGTAAGTTTCGATTTCGACAGGAAGATATCTCTTTCCAAAATCAGTCTGAAGGGCTGAGGTGTACGAAAGAACATATGTTCCATTAGGGATATTGATTATGTCATCGATTACGAGGGAAAGTCCTTCTGTACGGTAAACATAATATGATGAGCCTTCCGTATTTTCACAGATGAACGAAAGCTCATGGTCTGCAGAACCTTGAGTGAGCAGCAAATTTACAAAAGAAATGGAATTATTATTGAGGAAAGCACTCAAATCGGAAAGACCGTAATGATTGAATGCTCCCTGAGAAACTTTTCCGTCTCCAATATAAACAATCGCGCTCTTTTTCTCGCCGTTTATAAGGGCATTTGAGGCAAGCCTTATTGCAAGATCAAGGGAGGCGACATCAGAAACAGGATTTTTAAGCGCGCGCGCATTGAAATTCGAAACTCCGCCAGGATTTCCCTCGTACTCAAGCAAAGGCACGGAACCTATCGTAACTATGCGCAAGGTTCCCTTTCCATTCATAGCGCGAGACAACTCTTTTACGGCATTTTCCATCGATTCCTCATATGCAGAAGATGAGCGTGAACGGTCAATTAAAAGAGTCACATCAGCAAAATCATTTGAATATGCAGAACCGACAAGCTTTAAGTCCGCAACTGCCTGACGGTTCTCAGTAACAACAAAGTTATTTTCTTTTAAGCCGACAACGCTCTGACGGCTGCGATTCTCAACTTTTACCTCAACAGTCACAAGAGGGAACGCATCGCTTATGACCCGCTCAATCTGAACAAAAAGACCTCCGACAAGCTCAGACATCTTTGACATGAGATATATTTCATTTGAAGTAAAGTCCGTTACAAGGATATTTCCATTTACATCAGGAACCGCACTTGTAAGCCGAGAAGGAGCATTTCCGGAAGAGACATTTTCAAAAACGGCACCGGTATCGCTGTCTATTGAATAAACCTTATTTTTATCGCAGATTACAAGGAATTTTCCCCATTTTTTCATTGACTCAGGTTTTTTGAAGGTTCTTTTTTTGCATAAAAGCCCGAGATAGTTGCCGGCTCCATCAAATTTATAGACCGCACCGGTAAGGCAGTCCGCAACAAAAACGCTTCCGTCACAAACGGCAATTCCCGTAGGACCTTTCAATCCGTCAAAATCACCTGTCTTTCCGCCAAAATAAAACAATGGATTTCCGTCTGCGTCAAATACATCAACCCTGCTGTTTCCAAAATCAGACACATATATATTGCCGTCTTCATTCTGTGCAATGTATTGAGGACCTACAAGGCCGCCAACTTTCGTGCCTTTTTCACCAAAGGATTTTATGAAACTGCCTTTTGAAGTGAACATGCTCACTCTGTCACCGGCAAATTCACTTACAAGAAGGTTCCCGTTTGACATGCGGAATACGTCCATAGGGCGGTCAAAACCATTTATAGGTCCGCCATTTCGGGTGATTACAAATCCGTTCTGATCAATTTTTAAAAGCTCATTAGTTCCATAGGAAAGAACCCACATCGATCCATCATTATTTGGAAGAAGAGACACAGGCTGACTGAAAACCAAAGTGCCGTCAGAAGATTTTCCAGGAAAGGCTCCGGCTTCCGTGTAACGCACAGGTTTATCAAGAGGAGCTGTAGAAGTAAGGCGTCTCTCACGAACTATCTCAATTCTGTTCTGCAGCAAAAGTCCGCCGTATCCTGAATCATAGGCAAAATTCCACTGCTGAAGGGCTGCCCCCTCAATTCCAGAGCGGTAATATGCTTTTCCAAGCCAATCGATAATCAGGTTTTCAGAAGGCAGATAGGAAAGTGCACGCTCAAACTGTAATATTGCATCATTAAAAGCTCCACGATAGTAAGCCTGAACTCCCCTTCTGAATTCCTCCTCGCCAAAACCAGAGGAAGCAGAACGCGCACCAACAGAAGAACGCTCAAGAGCCTCATTGCTTCTAAATGCTCCGTTTTGTGAAAAAGCAGGAGTGAAAGCAACTTGCAAAACGCAAAGCGCAATAATCAACTTGTATTTATTCTTAAAAAAAATGCTCATCTTTTCACACCTCATTCACCAGGCGGATATGCTCCGCAATTTCCTCATTATCAGGAAGAAGTTCATGCGCCTGATTCAAATACCTTGAAGCATCATTCATCAATCCTAATTTTAAATAAACCCACCCTACAGAATCAAGACATGCTGGTGAAT
>JAEEGL015736490.1_pt1 | contig 10638 bp, 12 predicted proteins | sample 9134231 | NCBI WGS metagenome assembly JAEEGL01 (sample SAMN16246548, study PRJNA631951) | gut metagenome | biome: gut microbiome; feature: rumen; material: fiber-attached | host: Bos | place: Iran: Karaj | collected 2018-10 | reverse complement strand
TGGGAAGCCGGGAAGCAACCCGCGACCGCCGTGACATGCACCGCCGGATCCTGCCGCTCCGCGGCCACCGTCCCCGCGAAATTGGGGAAAACGCAGATCGAGGCGGGAAGCGGATAGGTCGGATACGCCGCCGCCAGGCCGTTGACCTTCGCAACCAGCTTCCGGACGGAAGGGACCGTGTCCGTCGCATGGAGCGTCGTGAGGTCCATCAAGGAAAAACAGGTCTTCAGGCGCTCCGGGGAGGCAACCTCATCCAGACTGGAAGCGATCAGCTCCAGGCTCCGTCCGATCTTCTCGTTGTCCGGGCAATACCCGTATTTCTCAAAAAGTTCATTCATATATCTTGATATTAAAACCTTCTTCTATAAGCGGCCGCAGCAGGGCGGCCATTTCCTCCGCGGTAAACTTGGCCAGACCGGCCTGCGGAGTCGGCCGGGCGATCGTATAGGCCATGATTTCCCGGGGGCGCAGGTCCCGCACGATCTCCATCCAGGGTCCGAGGACCTCCGGAGAAGAAGAATCGAGTCCACGAGCCCGCAGGAACATCGTCTGCAGGATGAAATCGCCCTCGAAACGGCGCATTCCTTCGACGACGCCGGAGACCTCGTATGCGCCCTGGGGCCGGTTGATGACCCGGGCAAGTGCCGTCGTAGGGGCATCCAGCTTCAAGATGGGACTGTCCACCTTCCGCAGGGCACGGAACACTTCCGGGATATCGAGCCGCGTCGCATTGCTCAGCACGGACACGCGTGCCCCCGGATAATACCGGTCCCGGAGTGCCAGGGTGTCATCGACGATCCGGGGGAAATCCGGATTGAGGGTCGGCTCCCCGTCGCCGGAAAAGGTGATGGAGTCGATCGATGTGCCGGCGGCGGCACAGGAAGCCAGGCGCTCTTCCAACGCCATCCGGAGCGTGGCGGCATCCGGAAGGGTCCGGTCTTCCCGCCCGTCCCGGTTCCAGCCGCACTCGCAATAGATGCAATCGAAATTGCACAACTTTCCCCGCTCGGGCAGCAGATTGATGCCCAAGGAGGATCCGAGCCTGCGGCTGTGGATGGGGCCGAAAACGATCTTTTCCCTCAACATAAACCTCTATTCGACAATCTGTTCAACAGGTTCGAAACGGGATGAATCGGGCGCTTCGGAAGGGAAAACCGGCATCCAGGCGCCGCGGTGGTTCAGTTTCATATCCATCCGGTACACGGCCGATTTCCTGAAAAATGCCGTATCGTAGAACACGGGCGGGATGGAAGCGGACTTCTTCAGCCGGTTGACCTCCGCCCGGACGCTTTCGATATTGGAAGAAAGCTGTTCCAGATAAACGGCGCGCTCCCCCAGTTTGGCCGATGCGCGCTGCAGGATCCGGGCGAAGCGCCGGGAATCACGCAGGTAATGGTTGGCACTGTTCCGGAAATCCAGGGTCGTATAACCGTATCTCCGGAAAATCGGTTCGTAGAAACGCAACGTGTCGGCCGCCACGAACTCCTCGCTCTGGTCTTTCAGCCACTGGTCCGCGATGAACAGATCCGCATAGATGTCCACCATCGTATCGCGCGGGATGATCTTGTCCTTCCGCTGACACGCGGGAAGACAAGCCAGGCCGAGCACGAAGGCCAGGATGAGGGACAGACGGATCGTTTTCATTACCGCAGGATAGCGCCGAATTGGTTCTGGTACGTAGAAAGGAGTTTCTCCACCACACGCTCGACATCCTGGTCGGTCAGGGTCTTTTCCAGGTCCTGGATCACGAAGCTGAGCGCATACTGTTTCTTGCCGGCCGGGATCTTGTCGCCCCGGTACACGTCGAAGAGCGTGACCTGGCGGATCAGTTTCTTGCCCGCCTTGAAGGCAGCGGCCTGCAGGTCGGCATAGCTGACCGACTCATCCAGCAGCAAGGCCAGGTCGCGGCGGACCTCCGGGAACTTGGGCAGTTCCTTGAAAGCGACCTTGTCACGACGGACGAGGGAGAAGAGCGCCGGCCAGTTGATCTCAGCGGCGAAAACAGGCTGCTTGATGCCGAACTTGCGCGCCAGCTTGGGATGGACGGTACCCATCACGGCCAGCTGCTTCTTCTGCCCGGGCAGGCTGTACGCCACGCCCTCGGAGAAGACATCCGCCGGAGCGGGATCCGCCCACATCTGGTACAGGTCGGCGCCGTAGCGGCGCAGCAGCATCTCCACATAACCCTTGAGCTGGAAATAATTGCTCTTCCGGGCTTCGACGCGCCAGGATTTTTCCGGGGTGCCGGTCATCATCAGGGCGAAGCAAGGATGCTCCTCATAACCGTCCAGGGTCGTGCCGTCGACCTCGGGAAGGCGCTGATAGACAGAGCCGTATTCGAAGATCTTGAGCGAAGGGATCTGGCGGTTGATATTGTACGCGACGACCTCCAGGCCGTTCAGGATCAGGGTCTGGCGCATCACGTTGAGATCCGAGCTGAGCGGGTTGACGATCCGCACGCAGTGGTCCGCCGGCCAGGTCTGCAGCCCTTCATAATACTCGCCCTTCGTCAGGGAATTGTTCATCGTCTCCACGAAACCGTTGGACGCGAGGAAGTTGGAGATATTGTTCCGGACAGCCTCGGGATCCGGGGTCGGAGAGGCGTTGACGGACATCTTCATATGCTTGGGCAGCGCGATGTTGTCATAGCCGTAGATCCGGAGGATCTCCTCTACCACGTCGCACTCGCGCGTGACATCCACCATATAAGAGGGAGCGGCCACGAGAGCGCCTCCGGGACGCTTTTCACGGAATTCGTATTGCAGGGCGGAGAGGATGCGCTCGATCCGGTCATGGCCGATCTTCTCGCCGATGAAGGCTTCGATGCGGTCGTAATCCAGGTCGATTTCCGCCTCCTTGAACTTCGTCTCATGCACATCCCACACCGGGCCGACGATGCGGCCGCCGGCCAGTTCCTGGATCAGCAGGGCCGCGCGCTTGAGCGCATAGGGGGCGATGAGCGGATCGGCCCCGCGCTCGAAGCGGAAGGATGCGTCAGTCTGGAGCGTATGGCGCTTGGACGTCTTCCGGATGGATCCGGGATCGAAGTATGCGCTCTCGAGGAACACGTTGACGGTCGCGTCGGTAACGCCCGAATCGATGCCGCCGAACACGCCGGCGATGCACATCGGTCCGTTTGCATTGGCGATGACCATGTCGGACGCATCGAGCTTGCGGTCCACCTCATCGAGGGTCTTGATCGGCTCGCCCGGCTGGGCGCGGCGCACGATGACCGTGCCGCCGTCCACCTTGTCGGCGTCGAAGGTATGGAGCGGCTGCCCCAGCTCGAAGAGCACGAAATTGGAGATGTCGACGACATTGTTGATCGGGCGCAGGCCGATGGACATCAGTTTCTTCTGGAGCCATTCGGGCGAAGGCTTGACCGAGACGCCCTCGATGGTGACTCCCGCGTAACGGGGCGCGCCGTCCGCATCCCGGACTTCGACGGAAAGACCGCCGTCTCCTTCGGCGCTGAAAGCGGATACATCAGGGTAATGCAGCTTGCAGGGAATGTCATTGGCCAGCATCCAGGCATAAAGGTCGCGCGCCACGCCGATGTGCGAAGCGGCATCGACCCGGTTGGCTGTGATCTCGTATTCGATGACGGCTTCGGTCTTGAGATGCAGGTACTCCTTCGCCGGCGTACCGACGACGGCCTCGGGCTCCAGCACCATGATGCCGGAATGGTCCTCGCCGATGCCAAGCTCGTCCTTGGCGCAGATCATGCCCAGCGACTCGACACCGCGGATCTTGGACTTCTTAATCTTGAAATCGCCGGGGAGCGCCGTGCCGATCCGGGCGAAGAGGACCTTCTGTCCTGCCGCGACATTCGGGGCGCCGCAAACCACGGTGAGCGGCTCAGGAGAGCCGTCATTGACCTGGGTGATGTGCAGATGGTCCGAATCCGGATGCGGCTCGCACGTCAGCACTTCGGCCACCACGACGCCGGCCAGTCCGCCGGGAATTTCCTCCTGCTCCTCGAGCGAATCCACTTCAATGCCGATCGAGGTCATGGCTTCGGCCACCTGGACCGGAGTCAAATCCATCTCAAGATAGTCCTTGAGCCAATTGTAAGAAAGCTTCATATCTCTATTTCACGTTATTTTTTCAAATCTTCCAGGGAGAACAGGGACTCCACGAACTCCTTCTTGTCGAACACCTTGAGGTCGTCGATCCCCTCTCCGATGCCGATGAACTTGACCGGCACCTGGAACTGGTCCACGACGCCGATCACCACGCCGCCCTTGGCGCTGCCATCCAGCTTGGTGATGGCCAGCGCACTGACATCCGTCGCACGGGAGAACTCCTTGGCCTGCTGGAACGCATTCTGGCCCGTGGAAGCGTCCAGGACCAGCAGCACCTCGTGCGGTGCATCGGGCACCACCTTGCGCATAACGTTGCGGATCTTGGTCAGCTCGTTCATCAGGTCGATGCGGTTGTGCAGGCGACCTGCCGTGTCGATCAGGACGACGTCCGCGCCCTTGGCGACAGCCGAACTGACCGTGTCATAGGCCACGGAAGCGGGGTCGGAGCCCATTTTCTGCTTGACGATGTCGACACCGGCGCGCTGCGCCCAGATGTCGAGTTGCTCCACGGCGGCGGCCCGGAAGGTGTCGGCAGCGCCGATGACCACCTTCTTGCCCTGCGCCTTGAGGCTGGAGGCCAGCTTGCCGATGGTGGTGGTCTTGCCGACGCCGTTGACGCCGACGACCATCATCACGTAGGGTTTCTTGGAGAAATCGAAGGGGACGACGGTCTCCGCCGCATCGACATCCAGCAGCTTGCCGATCTCGTCGCGCAGGATGCCGACCAGCTCCTCGAAGGAAAGGTATTTGTCGCGCTGGACACGGTCCTCGAGGTTATCGATGATCTTGAGCGTCGTATCGACGCCCATGTCGGAGGCGACCAGGGCTTCCTCGATGGCATCCAGCGTGTCGTCATCGACTTTGGATTTGCCGACGACGGCCCGGGACAGGCGCTGGAAGAAGCTCTGCTTCGTCTTCTGTACTCCCTTATCGAATATTCCCATCTTCAATTCTTCTTATCCTACAAATATAATCAAATTATACAAATAATACAGCAGTCCCTGCCTGACAACGCCGCTTCGCGGCCCCTCCCATGCTGTGCATGGGCCCCTCCCTCTACTGCCGAGGGTGGCATGTTGTCCAGCAGGGACTGCTGTATTATTTGCCTGTTTCTAAAGGACCGTCATCTGGAAATTGCGCCAGAGGACAACGATGTCGTTGCCATCATGGAGCTGCAGCATGACACGGCCCGTGGCGGCGCCGATCTTTTCGTCGTTGATGTCGATCATCGCCTCCCCGTTGAGCCAGGTCTGCACGTGGTCACCCTCGACGCGGAGACGCAAGGTGTTCCACTCGTTCTCCTTCAGGATCTCCTCTTTCTCATCGGGAATCCGGACCAGCCAGCCGCGGCCGTAGGACTCGTAGATGCCGCCGGTATCGTGACCCTTGGGAGCGACCTCGCACTGCCATCCGTTCACGTGGTTGAAGCCCTCGATGAAAGAATGGAAGAAGAGGCCGGAATTGCCGTTGGAGACCTGCTTGAACTCGACCGTCAGGTCGAAGTCCTTGTAGTACTCCCGCGTGCCGAGATAGCCGTACTGGCGGTCGTCGCCGTTCTCGATCTTGAGATTGCCCTCTTCGTCCACAGACCACTTGCCGCTGCCGAAGGGCTCCCAGCCGGTGAGGTCCTTGCCGTTGAACAGGGAGACTTCACCCGCAGGCTTGTGGGGCAGCTCCCGGACCTTGATATTGCGGAAAGAAGCCGGATCGCCATGGTCCTGGAGGCAGTTCACGCCCTCATGGGCCAGACCGTATTCCGGAGCGTTCGCCCACTTGCCGGCATTCTTGAGCTCGAACCAGGCGTCGGTCCAAGCCTCGAATTCCAGGATCTTCTCTCCGTTGAGCCAGTGCTCCACGTGACCGTTGTCAAACACGATCTTGGACGTATTCCACTCGCCCTGGGGATTGACGTTCATCTTGGAATAATCGGGCAGGTGCATCGCATAATCGACGCCGAGTTTCTGCCACTCTTCCAGCTTGGCGGGAGCATTGACCTCCTCCCAGCCTTCGTTGTCGATCAGCTGGTACTCGGGACCTGTCACATAGGGCACCTTGAAGGCAGGACTCTCGACGACGTGGTACAGCATGCCGCTGTTGCCGCCGTGCGTAAGCTTCCAGTCCCACACCAGTTCGAAGTCCGCATACTTCTTGTCGGTCACGATGTAACCGGAGCCATCACTGCCGTCGCCGGGCGCCTGGATGCAGCCGTCCACGACTTTCCAGCCGTTGGTCAGCTCCGTTCCGTTATAATCACGCCAGCCGGTCATGTCCTTGCCGTTGAAGAGCAGCTGCCAGCCTTCGGCCTTTTCCGCCCGCGTCAGGCGGTTGTTCCGATTGCAGGAACACACGAGCGCAAGCGTACAGCAAGCGATCGCAAACACTGAAAGGATTCTTTTCATATCGGGTGAATTAGTCTGAGTCTACATACAAGAAAATAGAGAAGTTGCCTGAACCCTGTCAGCCAGCTTCTCTATCATTCCGTACAGGATGAATTACTTCTTGGCGAAATAATCCTTGGCCTTCGTCTCTTCGACGAGCTGCTCAGTGAACACATAAGCGCCGGTCTTGGGAGACTTTTCCATGCGGATGCACTTGACCATGCTCTTGGAGCCGGCCTTAGCCGCGAACGTAGCAACTGCTTTCTTTGCCATATCTTATCCTCCTGTTAATTACTTGATCTCACGGTGAACAGTGACCTTCTTGAGGAAGGGATTGTATTTCTTACGCTCCAGACGCTCAGGATTGTTCTTCTTGTTCTTGGTGGTGATGTAGCGGGACATTCCGGGAACGCCGCTCTCTTTCTGCTCGGTGCACTCGAGGATGACCTGCACACGGTTACCTTTCGCTTTCTTTGCCATAGTCGTACAAATTAAACAAGGTTAATTAATCCTTTCTGCTGGGCATCGCGGAGAGTGGCATCGAGACCGTTCTTCTCGATGATTCTCATTCCCTTGCAGGAAACTTTCAATGTGATGAATCTCTGCTCCTCTTCCGACCAGAACTTCTTGGTCTTGAGGTTGAGAGAGAAATCGCGCTTGGTGCGCAATTTAGAATGGGCCACATTGTTGCCTTTCATTCTCTTTCGTCCGGTAACTTGACAAACCTTTGCCATATCGTTATACTTTTATATTTGATTCAAAACTGATTACGGGGCTGCAAATATCGCTTTAAATTTTCGTAATTGCAAATTAGCCTTTATACAAATTTAAGGAATCTGCGCCACCGGATGTTATCCGGGAACTTTCTGCTCCCATCCGTGGAGAGCCAGATCACCGCCGGTCTTCCGACGATATGATCTTCAGGAACGAATCCCCAGTACCTTGAGTCCAGGGAATTGTGCCTGTTGTCTCCCATCATGAAGTAGTAATCCTGCTTGAACGTATAGTTCCGGGCTGCTTCCCCATTGATCTTGATCCCTCCTTCCGCGTCCGTCTCCAGCGTGTTGTGCTCGTAGACGGAGATGATGCGCTCATACAGCGGCAGATTCTCCTGCGTCAGCTCGACCGTCTCCCCTTTCTTGGGAATCCACAGCGGACCGTAATAGTCCCGGGTCCATTCGAATCCTTCCGAGAAGGGGAAGAGGTCCGTCGTGGTATCCGGATAGTCCGGCGGATAGACGTCGAGGTTCGGCGTGACGCTCACGACATTGCTGATGGAACGGACCTGCCCGAGCATCTCGGCGGTCAGCGGCATGGCGGGATATCCCGGCAGCGCCGCATCGTAATACAATTCGCGGAGGTTGAATCCGAGTTTTTCAATGATCTTGGAGTTGATCTTCTGACCGGAGGTCTTCACCGAGTAAGTAAGCTGGAGTCCAGGGTAGGTTTCCTGCTGCTGTCCGTTGATCCAGACGAGTCCGTCAATGACTTGCAGCGTGTCACCCGGGGTGGCTACGCAACGCTTGACGTAATGGTCTTTCTTGTCGGTAGGGCGGACGATGACGGGACCGAGCTGCCGGATGGTCGTTTCACGGCCAAGGGAACGGCACCAGGTGTAATAGTCATCAACCGGACGCTGCCGCAGGACCGTGTCTCCGTGCGGAAATCCGAAAACCACGCAATCGCCCTTGCGGACTTCGCGGAATCCTTTCAGTCTCCTGTACTTGCTTTGGATCAGCGTCGAATAGGACTCTTTCCCAAAGATGACGTTGTGCGTGAAAGGAACCGTGAGCGGGGTCTCGGGGAGCCGGGGCCCGTAGGCCAACTTGCTTACAAAGAGATGATCCCCCGTGTACAGGGTACTCTCCATGGAAGAGGAAGGGATCTTGAACGCCTGGAAAAAGAAAATATTGATGAACGTGACGACCACGACGGCGAAGATGATCGCATCGAGCCAGTCAAGCCAGACATTGTGCTTCTCACCTTCTTTGTACTCCTTCTGCCAGAAGAGCCAATGGACTTTCTTCGTGACGATCAGGTCAAAGAGGATGATCAGTCCGAGCAGCCACCAATAATTCCCGAGCCAGATGACCCACAACGTGTAGAGCAGGGCCCAAAAAGCGAACCTGACCCACTTGTTATGTCGAATCTCCTTCCAGCCCACAATATGCTATGCTATTCAGTTACGGACTTGATGACTGCCTCGAACGCCTGGGGGTTGTTCATCGCGAGGTCGGCGAGCACTTTGCGGTTCAGGCCGATGTTCTTCTTCGCGAGCTGTCCCATGAACTGGGAATAGGTGATGCCTCTCTGACGGCAGGCAGCGTTGATTCTCTGGATCCACAGAGCGCGGAAATTGCGCTTCTTGGCTTTGCGGTCACGGTAAGCGTAGGTGAGACCTTTCTCATAGGTATTCTTCGCAACCGTCCAAACATTTCTTCTCGACAAGAAGTTTCCTTTGGTCTGCTTGAGGATCTTCTTGCGGCGCGCCCTGGAGGCGACTGAATTTACTGATCTAGGCATAATTTTGATTTTTTCTGGAGGCAGTGACCCGGCTTCCGGGTTCTCTGGAACTGCACATCCAAGTTAAACTTTGATGAACTACAGGACCAACATCTCCTTGACTCTCACTTCGTCAGCTCTGTCGAGAATGGCGAAATGGTCGAGGTTTCTCTTCTGTTTCTTGGTCTTCTTCGTGAGAATGTGGCTGTGATAAGCGTGCTTTCTCTTGATTTTTCCCGATCCGGTAAGCGTGAAGCGCTTTTTGGCACCGGAGTTGGTTTTAAGCTTTGCCATTGTTTTGTTTGTTAATAGTTAATAATAGTTGTCGCTCGCGCGATTATTTCTTTTTCAAAGGAGCGATCATCATCGTCATCCGCTTGCCTTCCAGCACCGGCATGTTTTCCGGCCGCCCGCACTCCTCGAGCTCCACGGCAAAACGGAGCAACTGCTTCTCGCCCTGATCCTTGAACATGATCGACCGTCCGCGGAAGAAAATCGAGGCCTTGACCTTGGAGCCCTCCTGGAGGAAACCCTGGGCGTGCTTCAGCTTGAACTGGAAGTCATGCTCGTCGGTGTTGGGACCGAAGCGGATCTCCTTGATGACAATCTTGGCGGAATTGGACTTCATCTCCTTCGCTTTCTTCTTCTGCTGGTAGAGATATTTCTGATAGTCCAGGATCTTACATACGGGAGGGTCGGCTTTCGCGCTGATCTCGACCAGGTCGAGCTCAAGTTCCTCCGCCAGGGCGCGGGCCTTGGCGATGGGATAGACACCCTGCTCGGGAATGTTCTCCCCTACAAGGCGCACCTGAGGAGCGGTAATCTCCTCATTGATGTTCAATTCATTCTCGCCCTTCTGCTGTGTCTGCACAAGGGGAGCTTTCTTTCCTTTCGGCTTGAAGCCCGAAGGCTTCGGTCTGTAAGGCGCTGCGATAAGTAATCCTCCTATAAGTTAATAATAAACAATAATTTATGATAATTCCTCAGCCACTGCGGCCTTGAAATAGTCAATGAAACCATCGATCGACATCGAGCCCTGGTCGGCACCGTTGCGCCGTACCGAGACCGTGCCTTCGGCAACTTCCTTTTCACCGACGATCACAAGGACCGGAACCCGGAGCAGCGCAATCTCACGGATACGCTTGCCAAGGGTCTCATTCCTTGCATCTACGGAAGCGCGAATTTCGGAATAATTCAGCAAATCGCAAACTTTTTTCGCATAATCTGCATATTTTTCGCTGATTGGCAGGACTTTAACCTGATCCGGGCTGAGCCAGAGCGGCAGATGTCCGGCCGTATGCTCCAGCACGACAGCCGTGAAACGCTCGATCGATCCGAACGGAGCGCGGTGGATCATCACCGGACGCTGCTTGGATCCATCGGCGTCAGTGTATTCCAACTGGAAACGCTCCGGCAGGTTGTAGTCCACCTGGATCGTTCCCAACTGCCACCGGCGGCCGAGGGCGTCCTTGACCATGAAGTCCAACTTCGGGCCATAGAAGGCCGCCTCGTCGTACTCGACAACCGTGTTCAGACCCTTGTTGGCGGCTGCGTCGATGATGGCCTGCTCGGCCTTCTCCCAGTTCTCTTCCGAACCGATATACTTGCTGTGGTCCGTCTGGTGACGCAGGGAAATCTGGGCCATGTAGTCCGTCATCTTAAGGGTCTTGAAC
>JAEEGL015628567.1_pt1 | contig 10638 bp, 6 predicted proteins | sample 9134231 | NCBI WGS metagenome assembly JAEEGL01 (sample SAMN16246548, study PRJNA631951) | gut metagenome | biome: gut microbiome; feature: rumen; material: fiber-attached | host: Bos | place: Iran: Karaj | collected 2018-10 | reverse complement strand
TAGAGAAAAACTCTTAAAAGAAATCCATAACGTTAAATGGTATCCAGCCTGGGGTGAAACCAGAATGGTTAATATGATTAAAGATAGAGCGGACTGGTGTATCTCCCGTCAAAGAGCGTGGGGTGTCCCAATTCCAATCTTTTATGCCGAAGATGAAACTCCAGTCATTGATAAAGCCGTCTTTGAACATATTGCTAAACTCTTCAAAGAGTTTGGTAGTAACGTCTGGTATGAAAGAGACGCGAAAGACTTATTACCAGAAGGTTACACAAACCCACATTCTCCAAACGGTAAATTCACTAAAGAAAAAGACATTATGGACGTCTGGTTCGACAGTGGTTCCTCTTGGAATGGTGTTTTAAATGATAGAGGCATTCAATATCCAAGTGATTTATACCTTGAAGGTAGTGACCAATATCGTGGTTGGTTTAACTCTTCACTTATTCTAAGTGTCGCTACTCACGATGTCGCACCATTTAAGAATGTTGTTTCTCATGGTTGGGTATTAGATGAACACGGTGAACAAATGCATAAATCCAAAGGTAATGGTGTTGATCCTACTAAGATTGCTAACGTCTATGGCGCTGATATCTTAAGACTTTGGGTCGCTAGTGTTGATTATCAACAAGACGTCCGTATTGGTGAAAACTTAATTAAACAAGTGGCAGACCAATATAGAAAGATTAGAAATACCCTTAAGTTCATCTCTTGGAACTTAGTGGATTTTGATCCTGCTAACGAAGTTAGTGAGTTCGCTAGACCAGATGAATATATCTTAGAAACCCTCAACTTATTAGTAAAGAATGTCACTGAAGCTTTCGATAAGTTTAACTTTGGTGAAGCCACAAGTGAAATTATGACATTCATGTCCACTGATTTAAGTAGCTTCTATTTAGATATCAATAAGGATGTCTTATACTGCGAAGGTAAGGATTCCTTAAGAAGAAAACAAGTACAAACTGTATTGTATACAGTTGGTGAAACATTATTAAGATTACTTAATCCAATTCTTCCATTCACCATGGATGAATTCAATCTCAATATGCCTGGTGAAAGAAAATCTAATCCACAATATTATGATTATCCAAAGGCCAACGCTGTTAACCAAGCGGTGTTAGATGAATATGAACAATTCAAGCTCTTAAGAGATGATGTTTTAAAGGCCCTAGAAGACGCGAGAAATAACAAAGTTATTGGTTCCGCTCAAGAAGCTTATGTCAGCGTTAAATTCACTAATGAAGGCTTAAAAACACTCTTTAATAGCTTTGATGCACATTTAAGAAACCAATTATTCGTTGTTAGTGAAATCAAAGAAGAAGATAACGATGGCCCAACATATCAAAATACCCAAGTCAAAGTTATCCATCACCCAGGTCATTTCTGTGAAAGATGCTGGAACTATGAAAGTGATGCTGTCCTTCAAGAAGATGGCACATACTTATGCAAACGTTGTAATGAGGTCATTAAATAATGAAAGAGAAATTATTAAGTGGCCTTAAATGGTTCTTTAGATCATTTATTTGGTTAGGTTTAGTCCTTTTAGGACTAGACATCTTTACCAAACAATTAATCATGTCTGTATCAAATGGTCAGTTAGGTGTTCTTGCTGACTGGGGCATTGTCCGTATTAGTTATGTACAAAACGAAGGCGCTGCTTTTGGTTTTGGTACAGGAAACGAAGTCGCAAATAGAATCATCTATCTTATTGTTGCGACACTTATTTCCGCTGGATTAATTACTTATTTAATCCTTAAAAGAAAAGAAACAAAGCTCTTCGTTAGAGCGGCTTTAGTGATGGTAGTTACCGGTGCAATTGGCAATATGATTGACCGTGTTTTCTATGGTCCGCTTCAAGGTAAAACTGGTCTATTCTCTGGCAAGGTAGTGGACTGGATTGACTTTGATTGGTTCTGGCGTTATGTCTTTAATATTGCAGACTGCTGCATCGTTATTGCGGCCTTTATGCTTATCGTCTATATAATCGTTGCAGAGGTTAAAAACTATCGCGAAAAGAATAAGAATAAAGTCAAGACCATTAACGATGGTCAAAAGGTTCTTTCCAAGAGCGAAAAAGAAAAACTAGAAGCCGAAAAAGCTGAAAAAGAAGAAAGTAAATAATTAGTATTTATTCAGTAAAGTTATGAAATACATTGTAACCTTTAAAGAAAACGGACAAAGATTAGATAAAGCTGTGGCGATGCTTAACAGCGAACTTTCTCGTAGCTTTATTACTAAGCTCATTGATGAAGGAAAAATCACTATCAATGGCAAAGTGGAAAAGCCTTCTTTTAAGGTTAAAGAAAATGATGAGATTGATATTGAAGAAATTGTCGATGTGAAGAGTGATATCAAGGAAGAAGATATCCCATTAGATGTCGTTTATGAAGACGATGATATCCTCATTATCAACAAGCCTCAAGGCATGGTTGTCCATCCTGCGAACGGACATTACTCAGGCACACTTGTTAACGCCTTGATGTTCATGGAAGATTCACTCTCTTCCATCAATGGTGTTATCCGTCCTGGTATCGTCCATCGTATTGATAAAGATACATCTGGATTATTATGCGTCGCTAAAAACGATAATGCGCATCACTTCTTAGCGGAACAACTCAAAGACCACACAATGGCTAGAGAATATGTTGCTTTAGTAAGAGGCATCATTAAAGAAAATAGTGGCACAATTGAAATGCCTATAGGCAGAGATAAAAAAGACCGTCAAAAAATGGCGGTGGTTAAGGAAGGTAAACCAGCGGTCACTCACTTCCAAGTCTTAGAGAGATTTAGAGATCACACTTTAGTGAAGTGTCAACTCGTCAGTGGTCGTACTCACCAAATCCGTGTCCACATGTCCGCGATTGGTCATCCTGTTGAAGGTGATCCATTATACGCTGGCAAGAACTACGACAAGATTTATAAAAACGGCCAATTACTCGTAGCGTTTAAGTTAAAACTTATCCATCCAACCACAAAGAAAGAAATGGTCTTCAATATTGACCTTCCAGATTACTTCCAAAAAGTCTTAGAAGACTTAAGATAAAAAGAATACCCAGCTAGTGCTGGGTTTTTCTATTGAATGACTTCTTTATAATTGGCGAAGTGTTTCTTCGCGATCTTATTGAATTCTTCTAAGCCGTATTTCTTAATGAACTTTTTAGCGAACTCATTAACCTTAGAGGACGCTCCAAATGGGAAAGTCATCTTATATTTCTTTTCTAGGGCTTCTTTTTCTAATAAGAAGGCATATCTAGCGATACAACTTGCTAAAGCAACACATGGATAATATGATTCACCTTTAGTTTTAAAAGTGATATTTAATACCTTTTGTTCTTTCGGGTCATTTAGATAACCAAAGTATTTAGATTCCGCGACAAATTGATCCACAAATATATTCTTAGTGTCTGGGAATTTTTTGAACATATTAAGTAACGCTCTATTGTGCATCTTGGCCTTAATAGAATTAAGATTCTCACCTTGTTCAATTAGTTCGTTATAGTGGTCATTTGGTAATGCAAGTTTAGAGACAAAGAACTTCTTAAGCAAAAGTGGGGCGATTTCCATAATCTTTTCATCAGTTAGTTTCTTACTATCTTTCACCCCAAAGGATTCTAATTCTTTTAAATCTTTACCACGCACAAAGGCGGCGACCACAATCACAGGAAGTAAGAAATCACCGACACCGACTTCGTCGCTACCGATTTGATTGTCTTTACAAAGCCAGCCACCGTTAATCGCGGCTTTAGCCTCTTTTGCTTCTGCTTCGATGTTCCATTTCTTAGCCTCAGTTAAAGCACCGTCTCCAGAGAAGACAACTTTATGCTTATTCTTTTTATCACGGTAAATGGTAATGACGACGCCAGAATAATCGGCTTGAAATACGATGTATTCACCGTTATTAAGTTTTTGATAGGCTAAATAAAAAGCCATCAATTCATCAGCTTTTTCGCTAGTAATTGGAAATGATACAATCTCTTTGCTCATGAAATAATGATAACACGTTTTTCTATGTATAAAATTAATTTTATTAATGCTAAAATACTTTTATGCAAAACATTTACGAAACATTTGAGTTTAATAAAATTAAAGAACACTTATTAGAATATGCTAAAACGGAATTAGCGAAAGTCTATATTGATGAACTAAAGATGTTTGAGACTCCTAATGAAGTGAAAAACGCTTTAGAGGATCTTAGAGAAATCAGTTCTATCATTATTAGATTTGGTCCCTTACCAATCCATAATTCCGCTAACGCACTAGTGTTAATTGATTTAGCTAAGAAAACAGGCTTATTAACTCCTCGCGATTTATCCTTAATCGCTGAAGATGTTTTAACTATTAGTAAAATCTCTGCTTTTCTTAAGAAAATAGATTCTTTATATCCTCGTGTTAATCAAATGACCGAAGGATTTATTGACTTATCTAACTTAGAAAAAGAAATCCATAGAGTTATCACCAACTCATTAACAGTCGCAGATAATGCATCTCCTGACTTAAATCAAATTAGAAAATCATTAAAGAAAGCCGAAGCAAACTTACAAAGTAAGATTGCCTCTTTAGCGTTCGCTTATGGCAAATACTTAAACGATGATAATATCACCATTAGAGATGGTCACTTTGTCTTACCAGTTAAGACTGTTGATAAGAGTAAAGTTAATGGCGTTGTCTATGATGTCTCTGATAGTGGTAATACCACTTTCATTGAACCTTTAGAAATCGTCCAAATTAATAACGAAATTACCGCGCTTAAAGTGCAAGAAAATGAAGAGATTAGAAGAATCTTAAAAGCATTAACCGCTTTAGTGCTCCTTCAAGAAGGAGAAATCATCACTAATAACAAGATTATTGCTAAATTAGACTTCTTAAGTGCGAAAGCCTTATATGGCAATGAAATAAACGCTGATATCGCAGAATGTAGTGATAAACAAGAAATCATCTTAGAATCCGCGAGACATCCATTAATTGACCCTAAAAAAGTAGTGGCCAATTCTTTCAAACTCAATGAAAATGAACCAATCATTATCATCTCTGGCCCTAACGCTGGTGGTAAAACTGTATCTCTTAAAACCGTGGGTTTATTAACCTTGATGCATCAATCAGGTTTAGCCTTACCAGTCAGAAAAGGTAAAGTTGGTTATTTTAAACATATCTTTATTGATATTGGTGATAACCAATCATTATCTGATAACTTATCAACCTTTTCCGCGCATATTAGCCAAATTGGCGAAATCATTCACGCAGTCGGTGGCAAAGACTTGGTCTTACTTGATGAACTTGGTACAGGAACTGACCCTAAAGAAGGTGAAGCCCTCGCCGTGGAAGTCACTAAATACTTAGAAAACAAGCACGCTTTAGCGATGATTTCATCTCACTTTGCAGCGATGAAAGAATATGCCTTCTTAAGCAAGAATATCGCTAATGCATCAATGATCTTTGACGAAGAGAATCTTTCTCCAACATACCGTTTTAAACAAGGTGTACCTGGTAAAAGCTATGCTTTAGAGGTCGCCTCTCGTTATGGCATTGATAAAGATATCATTAGTAAAGCTCATGAATTCTTAAAGAGTCATGAAACTAATGATGTTGGAGAACTTTTAGATATTCTTCAAAAGAAAGTCGAAGAGGCTAATAAGCTTCAAGATGAACTCGATAGAAAACAAGCGGAATTAGAAAAACGCGAAAAGAAACTCGCTAATGAAGAAGAGCTCTTTGAGAATCGTAAAGAAAACATGCTTAAAGATGTTAAAGAAGAAAAAGCGGAACTTATTGAAAACGCTAAAAAAGAAATCTCCGATATTATTAGCAAGATGCATAACTCTGATATGCGAGTTCACGAAGTGATTGAACTTAAAAAAGAACTTGAAGAGTTAGAAGAAAAGGAAGAAGAAGTCGTCTATAACGAAGAAATCGCTGTTAATGACTTTGTTTCTATCCCAAGCATGAACATCTATGGTCGTGTCATGAGAATGAAAGGCAACAAAGCCCATATCGTCAGTGATGGTGGCTTAGCCTTTGATGTTGATAAAAACAAATTACATAAAGTTGCACAACCTAAAGTCGGTACTTCTAAAGTGAAGAAAACTAACTATGATTTAGCAATCAACACTAAAGTGGGCATTGAATTAAACCTCATTGGTATGCGTGTCGAAGAAGCAAAAAATGCTTTAATCAAATACTTAGATAACTGCCGTTTAAAACACTTAAGCCAAGTTAGAATCATCCATGGCTTTGGTAGTGGCGCGCTTCGCAATATGGTTCGTAGTTATTTAGATACACAAAAAGACCTTACTCATCGCCCTGGCGGTGAACATGAAGGTGGTGAAGGTTGCACAGTCGTGCTCTTTAAATAATGAAAGAGAGAATTAAGTCGTGTATTAATAACCTTAAGCATCTCCCTGGTGTTTATTTAATGCATGATAAAGATGATAAAATCATCTATATTGGCAAAGCCAAAGATCTCTATAAAAGAGTGAGTCAATACTTCCTAAGACCACAAGTGGGTAAAGTCGCTAAGATGGCCTTTGAAGCGGAATATTTTGAAACAATCATCACCAATAATGAAAAAGAAGCGCTCATCCTTGAGATGAACCTTATTCAAACTCATTATCCTAAATTTAATATTTTATTAAAGGATGGTAGCCATTACCCATATATCGCTTTAAGAAAAGATGGCTATCCATACTTACAAATCAAAAGAAACACTAAAGATAAGAAATACGATTACTTTGGTCCTTTTCCAAGAAGCACAAGCGCGTATGAAACTATCGACTTATTGAATAAGATATTTCCATTGAGGAAATGTAATAAGATTCCTAATACTGCTTGTCTATATTATCATCTTGGTCAATGCCTAGCGCCTTGTATCAATGAGATTCCTAAAGAAACTGAAGATGACTTACGTGAAAAGGTCAAATCCTTCATGCGTGGTAATAATGCGGATATTAAAAGAGAAATCACCAGCAAGATGATGGCAGCATCAGAGAAGATGGATTATGAAGCCGCGAATGACTATAAAAATGTTTTAGAAGCCATTAATCATATCAACATTCCTCAGAATATGGAGAATAACGATAAAAAAGACCGCGATATTTTCGCGTTTTCCTCTAGAGAGGGTTATTTATCGTTAGCGGTCCTTTTGTTCCGTAGAGGCACTCTTTTGGATAAAAAAGTCTATATCGTGGAAGAGTTTGATAATAACGAAGAGCAAGTGGCCGATTTAATCTTGCAGTTCTATCAAAATGTTCCTCTCCCTCAAGAAGTCGTTATTAATAATGAAACAGTCGTGGACTTATTAAGTGATTTAATCGATCCTACTGTCTACAGTGTCACTAAAGGTAAAATTCATGACCTTATTTTAACTGCGAAGCAAAACGCGAATAACGCATTAGATGAATACTTCTTATCTAGTAAACTAGATAGTGATAAGCTTGCCTTATTAGAGGAACTTGGTCAAATCATCCATATCGATACTCCATATAGAATCGAATTATTTGATAATTCTCACTTACAAGGCTCTTCTCCAGTAGGCGCTGCAGTGGTCTTTATTAACGGTGAACCCGCGAAGAAGTTATACCGTAAATATCATATCGAACATGATGAGGCTAGAGATGACCTTAAATCTATGGAAGAAATCGTCTATAGAAGATATAAACGTCTAAAAGACGAAGGCAAAGATTTACCAGATTTAATCCTCGTTGATGGTGGTCTTAATCAAATCAAAGCCGCGGACACTGCGCTTAAGAAAGCGGAAGTCTCTATTAATCTCTTTGGTCTTGTTAAAAACAACAAACACCAAACCGCAGGATTAATGGATATCGAAGGAAATGTTTATGATATTGAAAACAAGAACATTTTCTTCATGCTCACGAGAATGCAAGATGAAGTCCATCGCTTTGCGATAACCTTCCATCAATCCTTAAGAAATAAGAAAATGAAATCATCAATCTTGGACGATATCAAAGGTTTAGGAGATAAACGCAAAGAGCTAATCAATAAGGCTTATCCAGATATCACTTTGTTAAAAGAAGCCACAATCGAAGAGTTAAGTCAGCTCCTTCCTAAAGAAGTAGCGGAAGCCTTATACATGAAACTTCGTTATTAATTACTTGCAAACAATCTGAGAATTATTTAATATAATTATCGCTGACATGCGCTTGTAGCTCAGTTGGATAGAGCAACAGCCTTCTAAGCTGTGGGTCAGGCGTTCGAGTCGCCTCAAGCGTGCCATTAAGAAAAAATAGCATTTTGTGAATAGCAAGATGCTTTTTTTGTGTTAATAAAAATACTAATAAAGCAAACACGTATTATTAATATGTTTTTTTAAAAAAATGATGATGTTTACATAACAATTGACTTTTTTTAAAAAACCACCTTATACTTTTAACGAATAATCAAACGAAAGGATAAAATAATATGATTAATTCGAAGAAAACTTTATGTTTCTTTGCGGCTTTGTTTATGTCGTGCTCTTTAATCACTGCATGCCAGCCAGAATCGCAAGCAAAATCATTTACACCAATCACGCACGAAGATTTCAAAAATAAAGAATATCAAAAGGGAGTTGTTCTTGTTTTTTTGACTCATGAGGCGAGCAAGAAAATAGTTAACGGTAAGCTTGATGCAAACAAAATCTTCAAAGATATAGAAACAACTTCTATCGATTATCCTAGCGAAAAAACAATGGAAGATTTTAAAAATGAAAAGGATGAAAGTTTTGAATACAAATTATATTATGTGCTCTATTTGAAAGACACTAGTGAAACCCATTTAATATATGTCATTAATGAATTAAGGGCAAAAAAAGAAGTGGATAGTGCAGAACCAGACATAGCTGTACAAACAACAGCTTATAAAACTAACGATACATACATCTCTTCTCAATGGTCATTCAACGATACCGATGGAATAGACATTGGTAATTATTTGACTGTATCGTATGGTTCAAATGCAGTGAAAGTCGGAGTGGTCGATAATGGGGTATATCCTCACGAAGATTTAAACATTGCGTCATATGCTTCTAATTGCAATACAACTCCTTATACCATTCATGGAACACATGTTTCTGGGATTATTGGTGCAATTTCTAATAATTCAAAAGGAATCGCTGGAGTCGCAAAAAACGTTTCAATTGTGCCATTTAACGTTGGTATTGGCGGTAGAGAACTTAGCACAAGCAAAATAATCAACAGCATAAATTACATTCGAGATTTATGGGGAACAAGCAATCATATCCCAGTCATTAATTATAGTGCAGAAGGCTATGGAACTATTCCACAACTTCTAAATGCAGTTAATAACTATAAAGGCTTATTTGTTTGTGGTGCTGGAAACGATCATCAATATATTGATGAAGATGATGCTGGTGATTTTTATGATGCTGATAACATAATTTCTGTCGGTTCTTTTACTAGAAACCACGTTATATCTTCTTTTTCTGCCTATGGTAATGGCGTCCATATTTTTGCACCTGGGAGTAATATCACTAGCTGTGCAACAGGTCCAAACGGATATGCCATCAATAGCGGCACTTCAATGGCGGCTCCACATGTAACTGGTACAGCTGCATTGATTCTTAGCAAGTATCCTAACGCAAAAGGTAGAGATCTCAAAAGCATAATAATTGACTCAGCAATTGATTACATAAGAAACCACGAAGATTATGAAGATAAAGACGGTAACATTACTTCTTTCCCCCAATCGTACGGAAGACAACTATCAGTAACACAAGCGCTTGACTTTGCGACAGATTATTTTGACAATCGACAATTAGATTTTGATGTAATTAGTAAATCTGGTAGCAAATATACAATTGATATCGTTAATAACAGTACAAAAACAAGAAAAGTGTCTTATAGTCTTAAGACTTGTTCCTTAGCGAACGCACGTGACTTCAAAAACTTAAAAGATTTGCAAAATGCAACTATCTATAGTAAGTCTAAAAAAAGAATTGAAGTAACGATGGATGGGTCTAACGGCTATGTCGTTGCATCATATTATGAAAATGGCAACCGATACATTTCTTACGCCAACGGACTAACTAGCAATAATTGCAATCCAGTTCAATTTAACGAAAAACATAATGTTACCTTCCAATTCCCAACAACGTATAATAGCGCGAGTTATTTGAAATTTAAAATCGTATCATCGTCTGGTTTTATTTTTTACAACTGGAAAGTGAAAATTATTAATACAAACAACAATTCGGTCCAAGTTACTTATAATACCAAACTGTGTTTTTCTGGCGATGCTCAATCATTTACTGGCCTGAATGATAAAAAAACCATAACACTTGCCGCAAAAGAAGAAAAAGAAGTCACAATCGGCGCCAATGTATTCGCTGACACAATTGTAGCCGCTGTAGAATTTGTTAATACATATGGATTAGATTGTAGAAAAATTACATCTAGTCACGGGTTCTCTTCCGGTCAAACCGTCACTGGCGATCAAACTACGGTTCTGTATTCAGATCAATAGATTGTTCTATTTATGAGCCTCTTTCAATGAACTGAACCCCGTTTAGTTCACAGGGTTAGAAAAAAGCCTCCTAGCGTAAAATATCGTTAGGAGGTTTTTATATGGCTGGCAAAGGACAAAAATTTAAGAAATATTCTGACGAGATAAAGTTAGAAATCGCTTCCAAAG
>JAEEGL015371708.1_pt1 | contig 10638 bp, 5 predicted proteins | sample 9134231 | NCBI WGS metagenome assembly JAEEGL01 (sample SAMN16246548, study PRJNA631951) | gut metagenome | biome: gut microbiome; feature: rumen; material: fiber-attached | host: Bos | place: Iran: Karaj | collected 2018-10 | reverse complement strand
TCTTTTGTTGCTTAAATTTTCAGGGATAACGAAACTACCTCATTTTTTACTAATTATTTTAGAAATTTTTCATAATGTCTTTCTACTATACGGAGAAAATAAATCTAGAAATTTGATTAATTCATCGAATGAAATATTTGGAATCTTATCTTTTTTAATAAGTCAGATTAGACAACTTTTAACTTTAGGTGCAGGAGAAAAAGCTTTCGCAGGAACTGTTTTAAGGTATTGAACCTCATAAGCATAATTAAGAATCCAATATAAATATGATTTTTTCCCAGCATCGAAACGAAGTTTTTGTCAAACCTCATCTTGAACCATAAAAAGTCCACCAGCAAACTCTCCTTTTCCAGATCAAAAAAACTTTCTAAGAATTGGAGAGGTGATATAATAAGGCAGATTTCCTACTACAAAAGTCTGATCTTTTCTTCATTCAAATTGTTCTAAATCTCATTCTAAAACATCTCATCGAATAATTTTTACGCTTCAACTCTCTTTCTTCGATATAACTTCTTCTAATATTTCCTTCAAGATTTCATCTTTTTCAAAAAGAACAAAATCCTGAGAGATATTAAGTATTAGTTTAGTTATTGATCATTTTCAGGGTCAGATTTCAATTAAAGTTTTACAATTATTTTTAGTATAAAAATCTTGTGCCTTATCGGCAATTCGATGTCTGATGGTTGAATCAGTAAGAAAATTTTGTCAGAGATAAGTAGACATGTTGCTTAAAACTTAAACACAGTTAATATAAAGAATTTTGTGGGGTTTGCAATAAAAGTAATTTCTATTAATAAGAAAAAACTTTAGAAAGATCTGAAAATTTGAGCTCTGTTTTTGAGATCTTCATTATCTTGTTTAGTCGGTTCCTGAGTGGATGTTTCTTGTGATTCAGTTTGTCATTCTGATGGGGCGCTTTGTACGTTTGTTTCATCAGTATCTCAGATATGGTCATTTGTTAATATTCAAGCCGAAGATTCGTCAGAGTTTTCGATATTAAGTAGGGAATAATCATAATCAATTTGTTTTAAAATTCGGTATTTTATTGGTGTTCATAGGGTTTGATGTAGTAGATAATCTCGTTGAATTGTGATATTTCTTTTTCATTTTAAAAGTTCATTTACTTCACTAACTTTTTTTCACAAAATGGAAGAAAAAGCCTTTTGAGTAAGTCATTTTTCCCTAATAAGAACCTGTAATTCTACTCATGGATGCTCAATCATGATGTCCACTTTGTTGTCTAAAAGTTCACTAAAATAGTGAAATTCACTTATTCTATGAAACAGTGAATTTTTATAAGTATAGTCCAAAAAAAAATAAATGCAAATTTTTTCACACTTTCTATGAAATAGTGAATTTTTATAAAATGGTTGCTTTTTGTTGTCTAAAAGTTCACTAAAATAGTGAAATTCACAACAATAGTGAATTTTTATAGAAAACATTAAATAATCTCAATCTTGAAGCTGGATTATTCTATTATTTTTGTTGTCTAAAAGTGTAGTATGACATAATATTATATATATAGCAAATTTTTTTGATTTACATGTGTGTATTATTCAGTGATTAAATTATGGATGATTTACTAATTGAATATTTTTTAGATCTTTTTTTGTTGCTCAAGATATCAATAAGGTGTCTAAAAACTTTGTTTATTTCTTAAAAAGACAGCCATAAAAGAATACATATTTCTTTAAAAGGCTAGTTAAATAGTGGATTATTGTATATTTTTTTGGTCAAAATATATTTTTTCGATTAACAAAAATTATAAAAAGTCAAGCCAAAATAAGAAACCAAAAACACAATTAAAAACTGATAAATCTCACAGAAATGGGTACAGATTTGTATAAATTTTGACAAAATTTGTCACAAATATAAGAAAGATTCGTAATCTCAACTGTAAGGGACGCTCATGATAGAATGATATCAGAACGTGCTTGCGGATGCCTAAATTCATCTTCCCTGTTTGGTGAAGATAGGGGATCATCAATATGCGAGTAAATCGCGTGTTTTGGATGGTCTTGACAATGGTGAGTCAGCATTTTATCTCTTATTTCCCTTTAATTAGGGCTTTAAAGTTATGTAGATGTCCACCTTAGTCAAAATCTCTTGCATTTGTGTCTAATATTTCTACACTGAGAGTTAGTTTACTGTGTGGAGACACAGAAACCCTACCCCTGTTTGGTAATTTATTTTGTGACTTTTATTTTTATTCAACAAAAGAACATGAACATTAAGAAAATGTTTACTGCATTGTCTGCAATGGTAGTTGCAGTTACAATGACATTGCCTAGCGCATCAGTGTTCGGAGCTGAGTACAGCCAAGAACTTCAAGATGCCTACAACTGGGCACATGACAAAGGCGTTACGACAATGGATTCTATTGATAACGCTAATATGTATGGAGCCATTACAAGAGCTGAAATGGCTAAAATGTTGTCTGTATATGCTGTAAAGATTTTAGACCAAGAACCTAATACTTCTGCAGCTTGTACATTCGCAGACATAGATTCAGTTAAATGAGATCTTCACGATTTCATCATCGAATCTTGTCAATTAGGTATCATGGGTCAGAATATGCCAAGAAACGAATTCAGACCTTATGACACAATCTCTAGAGCTGAATTCGGTACAGCTTTATCAAGACTTTTATGGGGTCCTAAATATGAAGGAGGAGATCCTTACTATGCAAACCACCTAAATGCTCTTAAAGCTGAAGGAATTATGACTCAGATTGCTAACGCTGAATCTACAAAAGAAATTAGAGGATGGGTTATGTTAATGCTTATGAGATCAGAAGAAGGAGGAGTTTCAGTAGATTGTGAAGATCCTGCAATAGCATTAGCTTGTCTAGATCCAGAGTTGGATACATATGAAAATTGTCCAGCTGCTTGTAGAGAAAACGCTAATGAAGATAATACAGTAGTTAAATCTGGAGATTTAGCTGTAAAAGTTACTCCTGCTACTGAAAGAAAAGCTATCATAAACGGAGTTTCTGATCTTGACACTATTACTCTAAAAGCTAGTGAAAAAATCACAGTTAATAGTATTACTCTTGAAAGATTCGGTTATTCTACAGCTAGTGATGTTGACGTAGTATGGTTAGAAGACGGAAACGGAAACAAAATAGCTGATGAAAAATCACTTTCAACTTCTAAAGATACTGTAACTCTTAAAATAAAGAAAGAGTACAGAGATATGGAAGACAGCAACGCATTAACTATAGTTCTTAAAACAACTAAAGATGCTAAAGCTGGAGGAACTATCGGATTCAAAGTTATAGATGTTGACGCTTCAGCTAAAAACTTAGATCTTTCTGATTACAATCCATATACTTATGAATTAGTAAACTACGAAGGAGCTGAAGTTACTGTATCTGTAAAAGGTAACGACAAAACTTACAACTACGAAGAAGGAGAATATTATGAAGTATCTAGATTAAGAGTAAAAGCTGGAGCTTCAATTCTTGCTCTTAACGGAATTACTCTTACAAACAAAGGAGGAAACGTAACTTACGTAGTAGAAAAAGGAACTGGTGATGCATGTCCTGCAGCTAATGATGGATATAAAGATGGTGTTGAGAGTACTGACAAATTATCTTGTACTTATACTTCAGAAGCATCAATTTCTACTCTAGACTTAGATGAATTCGTATCTAAAGTAAAAGTAACAGCTGATGGAAAAGAAGTTAGTGGATTAAAATATAACGTAACTAAAGACAACGAAATAGTTCTTTCTTGGGATACAATTGAAGTTGCTATCAACAAGGACGTACAATTAGTTGTTAGCATAGCTATGGAAAATCTAGATGAATTCGGAAAGAATGTAAGATTAGTATTAGATGAAACTGCAGACTTAAATGCAGTTGAAAAGAAAACTGGCGCTAGAGTAACTGTAATTGCTCCAAAAGCTAGTGACAACTCATGGAAAGTTTATACTTTCAATGGAAGTAAGATTAAATTTGTTAACACAAAATTATCTGCTACAATAGATGCTGCGCAAGGATCTCAAGATGTAGTTATAGCTAAAGGTACAGTTACTGTAGGTGAAGAAGTTAAAATAAGTGAATTAACTTTCGAAGCTAGTGAAGCTAATGTTATAGAAGAAATGTCTTTAACTATCGGTGGAGAAACTTACGATGCTAGCTCAAAAGATAACAAGAACTTCACATTTAAGAATGTAGTTATTGAAAAATCTGGAGATCTAGAACTTACTGTAAGTATAGTTGACGAAGATAGAGTTACATGAAAGACTATATCATTCACTCCTGTTTCAATAGGAAAAGCAATCTTCGGAACTACTACTACTAATGAGAACGGTAGATATGAAGATTCAAGAGAATATGTTTACCCAGCTGATGTTTCTGGAACAATCTCTCTATCTAAATTAAAGGTTCAAGAATCTAAAGCTTCTCTTAAAAACAATGATTCTACAACTAAAGAATTCATAAGTGGAGAACCTTCTGAACCAACAACTGTATTTAAATGAACATATACAGCTAAAAAGAACGATATCACATTAAATGAATTTGCTATCGTATGAGATACTACTCAATTACCTGGTGATACAACTACAGAATTCTATCTTTATGTAGATGGAGAACAGGTTGGATCTATTGATGAATCAGATATACAACCTACACCTGCAGATGATAACAAATTTGACTCATATGAAGATTTCTCAGATGATGTAGAAGTTGCTGCTGGTAAATCAGTTACAGTTGAAGTTAAAGCTGTAATTACTCCAGACGGAGAAAAAAAGAATGTTAAATTTGATCTATATTTAAGAGGAGATGACAAAAATGGAACTGAAGCAGGATTTGCTAAAGCTTCATTAAATAACATGAATTTCGTTCTTAATGGATCTATTAATGTTTCTGACAGCACAACAATGGCTAAGAAAACTGTAGTATTACAAGCAAACGAGATTACTATGGCTAAATTCACTATTAAGCCATCTAAATCTGATTCTGTTACATTAGACAATATGGTATTCAAATTCCGAGACGGAGCTAATACAGATAATATTACTGTATCAGTTGATGGTCAAGATTTAGATATTCTTGACGCTCCTACAGGTAAACACTGGGATGCATTAGGAAAAGAAACTACAACTAATGGAAAATTTGTAAAATATGATGGAAGCAATATTACAGTAGATGAAGAACTTGAAGTTGTTGTAAAAGTAACATGACTTGAATGAGTTGATAAAGAAACAATTAATAGTGGTGATGCTGTAAAGATGACTCTTGAGTCTATCAATGGTGTAGCTAAGAAGAGCGAATACTCTAGATTAGTATTGCCAGCTCTAGTTACATTTGATACACAAACATCAGATGGAGCATTCACTACATTCAAAGTTCTTGTTGATGACTATGATGGAGCTCAAATTAATGCTTTAGAAGTTACTGCAGGATCTCAGAAATGAGGAATTGCTGAAATAGTTACTGACGGAGCAACATTTGATGTAGCTAATGATACAAATGCTCAGATTGTAACAAAAGTTGTATTCAAGATTAATGATACAAATACTGTAACATTAACTAATACAGACTTCCCTGATTACTTCAAAGCAACAGATGGAAAGACTTTAAGAGTATTCCAAACAAAGGATGCTTAGTTAAAGCTTCTATAGGAAAAGACTCTATCCCTCGGGATGGAGTTTTTTCTTTTTATTGAAAATTAAAACATTTCTTGTTTTTTGAAATTTAATAAATACAAAGTAAATGTATTCTGATTTTTATTTTAATAAATATCAATGAATATACGAACAACATGCTTATGTATACTTGCATTAGTCACATTTCTTTCACGATGTTGAATTAAACTTTTCAGAAAACGAAACATATTAGATAAACCATGAAAAGATTTAAAATGAACTAGAAAACCTGTTCCTACTATGCAATGAATAGTAGTTTATTTAATCTTTCTTATAATAATTGCTCTATTCTTCCCAGAAATGTGGACGAATAAATTATTGCTTTGATTCCTAGCTTGATGAACATTGATAGTTATCGTTGAAATAATTACAGAACTAGAATATATCTGAAAAATAAAATTTAAAATTCCTGCTTGGGCTAGATTCTTAGTACATCTAATTGCTGCATGTCTAGCTTTGTATATTAGTTGAGTTCATGATTTTGAATTTATACTATGATGAAATGTAATAGTTTTACCTCAATGGGTTTTATATATTGCTTTTGCACTTTGGTCAACATTTGTAACTAATGCTGTAAACTGGATTGATTGAATTAACGCACAATGAAACTGAATTTTAACAATCTGATTTTTTACAATTTTTGGATTAATTCAACGAGTAGTATTTCCATCATATACAGAATATACAAATTATGATATATTAGTATTTGTACAAAACTTATCATTAGTTTTAGCAATAATTTCACTAGTTTATACCGTTATAGAATTTAAACCTAGCGCATTAATCAGAGATATCTGAACAATGTTCCTTGCATTCGGTTTAGCGTACCTCTCCGTTCTTTGAGGAACGAAGATATGAACACTTATAGTTGCATTATCATTAGTAATCTTCGATGCGATACGGATCATATTTTATAGAATATTCGTTTTAAAAAGATCACCTATGCAATGAGATTATAAACATATGCATCATCGTTTATTACGCCTTTGATGGACTAGATGAGAAGTGAGAGCTTTTGTACGAATTTGGTCTATTGTAATGATGATACTCATGCTTATGCAATGAACAAATAGAATGAATAAAATTATAATATTCTCAATTATGGCACTACTTTTCTTCTGAGTAAATGCTTATCTTTTCCTAATAAAAAAACTTCCTTGCTGACAGGACGACAAGAAGGAAGATCATTTTGAATGAGAAAATAAATCTAATTAGTTATTCATAAAAAGATAATTATCCTGATGTAAGAATGCTGTTACAATTCCATCTTTGATGTTGAGATGAACAGGATTTTCTTTTCATCTATAATGAAGAATCATTAATGAATTGAATTCCCATCCATCTGCTGAAAAGTAATGATTTGGCATAAATGCTGATACTGTCATTTCATTCATTTCAGAACTTGTAAGATCCAAATATTTAACCAAACATTCTTTTGCACACCATTGTAAATAAAAATTTTCCCACGGAGAATATGAAGAATCAGGAACATGAACGTTTTGTAATAAAGACTCATCTCTAGGTTGAATATGTTCTACATCCACCGCAACTTTTTTTGAATCAATAGCGACCACAAGCAAATCTTCACTATGTGCCGTAGAAAAATATAGTTCTTCGTAAGAAAACACTCAATCAATAAAAGAAAATCCTGTTTTTCCAAGTTTAAACATCTGTTGAGTAATCATATACGCTCCTATTAAGGATGCTGGACCTTTAGAAATCATATCGCTTCTTCATTGTTGAAGAAAAAATCATTTTGCTTCTTGGTACAATGATTCGTTACAAATAGTTGCGGAAAAATACATTGAGGAAAGAAAAAATAATAAAATTATTTATTTTTTGTTTTTTTCAAAGATGGGGATTTTTCTTTTATCTTTTTATTAGATTTTGTCGTAGTTTTTTCAGTTTGTTTCGTTGCTTTTGATTCTAAGAATCATTTTAATTGAACATGATCGACCTTTCATGTACCAAGCAAAGGAATCTCTTTTAATTGAATTATTGAATCAATACTAACTAGATTTCTTGCTCATTGCTCGTGGAGATAGTCATTAACTTCAGATTTTTCAAGTTTTTCTGTAGTAAATAAGGTTAATATTACATCTCAATCTTTTTCTTCAGCCTCAATTGCTAAACATTCTTCTCAATCTTTAGTTTTCCGTTTACGAGAAAGAAGAGTTTCAATAGCAGGTAAGGAAATCATCTCTCACGCAATTTTTATAAATCTCTTTAATCTTCAGGATATAGTCAAATAGCCATCTTTATCAAGAAATCATAAATCTCATGTTTTATATCGTTGATCTCAATTTATTTCAACAAAAGGAGATTCAAGATCTTGATCTATGTATCATCAAAACATATTTAATCATCTGATGAGAATCATTCACTCTTTATTTGCAGGTAATTCCTTATTCGTATCTATTTCTACAATTTTAACGCTTTCTCATAAAATAGGCAATCAGACAGTTCCTCTTTTAATTTTTGCATTACGTTTGAAAGGATTTACGGCGATAATTGGACTACATTCAGTAATTCAATATCATTCAATAATTGCAGCATTTGGAGCCTTTTTTGAGAACTTTGTAAACAATTCTTTTGGACATTTTTCAGCTCATACTACAGCAAAACGTAAAGATTCAAGTTGATTTTCTTTAGCACTTTGGACTACTCCATTAAGGAATGTTGGAGTTGACGCTATAAATGTAGTCTTTGTATGTTCAGTCAAATTTGCTATCGTCTTTGAATCATTAGGATCTGGAGTAAATACGATCCTAACTCATGTTATCAGAGGAATAGCAATTCAAAGAATAAATCAAAATGAATGAAAAGGAGGTAAATAACATAATTCTACATCATTCATTTTCAATCATACTAATCAAGCTGTTCACAATATATCATGTAATATATTCTCATGAGTTAATTCTACTGTTTTCGGCAAAGCTTCACTTCATGAAGTAAACAAAACAACAGCAATTTTTGAAATATTTGTAGGAATCTTAAATCTTTTTGCTTTAAATACAGCACTCAATTTTTGTATTAATGAGATATCCTTTAGAATATCTTCAAAAAATATCATATTATATTTCTTCAATCGAGGGGTTTGAATTTTTTGGAAAAAGGATTTAGCTGTGAGGATTACTTCTACATTTTGAGTTTTAATACAATGAGAAAAAGCTTCATTTGATTGAGTCCAGTTTAGCATAACTGGAATTTTTTTAGCTAAATAACATCACATTATTAATAATGAAGTAGCAGTCAAAGAAGGCAACATTATTGCGATTCTTTCTCATGGCATTTTTTTGAGTAAATCTGCTATCAAATATGCTTTTATTACAAAATCTTTTCTACTTTGAACTCAAAAAGTTCAATCATAAGAGAAACTGATATTTTCATCATTTTTAAAAGTTTCCTTCATCATGCTCAGAATTGTTGAATCTTGATTAAGGAGCAGTTTTACATGGGAATATATAACTCTAGCATCTTTTGTGGCATTCCAATTACATGGTTTCAATTCTTCATTTGTATCAGAATTTCAAATAGCCATCATAGCCACATCTCATACAGTTTTTAAATCTAAAAGAGGTGGATTTGAAGAATTTTCAAAGGCTGATTGTACTGTTGATTTTAGTTCTGCCATATCAAGAGAGTCAAAAAAGCAATCAAGAACTAAATTAGTATCAAGAGTAATATTTCATGAATATTCAGGTTTTATTTTTCTTATAATAGTTGTAACTTTATCCAAAACTTTTGCAGAAATGTCAGCATCTTGGTTGAAAGAAGTTCTTTTTAAATCTTTTATAGATCATTTAATTACATCTGGTTCCTTACGATTTTTCACTGTATTATACCAACATAAACCTGAAATATAATTTACTTTTTCTTCTCATTCTGAATTATAGAATTTTTCCAACTCTTGATTGAAAGCATCCATTCACTTTTTTTCAGCTTTATGAAGTAGTTCTGTAGAATCTTTAATTTCGACATCAACTTTCCTTTTAGGTACAAAGAAAAATAGATTTCAAATAACAAACCATAAACCTTTCAAGAAAAAAATAGCAAGACTTGGTCTTTTTCATGTTCGAGCTCGAGATGAACGAGAACCCCAAAGTCAGTGTATATTTATAGTTAAGATTTTTGTATCCTTTGGAGCTTGTTGAGAAGCATAATAAGCGGTCTTTTTACCAACAATAGATTGGAATCATTGGCGAGCCAATGATCATTGAGGATAAAGTAAGACATTATAATTATTCTCAAGTCATTCTATAATTTTTCAAACTATTTCCGAAGTATCTAGCTCTTTATTTTTATCTCTAGTTACATCAAGAACAGGGATAGCTCAAATCAAATCAAAAATTTGTTTTAAAACAGGTATGTTATAATAATTTTCAGTGACAACAGGTTTTATTCTTTTTTTCTTTCATAAAAACGCAAAAAGAATTATTGGATCCATCAAAGCTACATGAGATGGAAAAAATAACTTAGGATTGTCCGAATCAAGTAATTCAAGTCAGGTAATATTTACATGATAACGGAATCTTATAAAGAATTTTAATATTTTTGAGGCAAGACCCATAAAAAATTACTTAAATAAAAAACCATATCTCATAAGAATAACATAAATATAATTGATATTTTCTCAAGTGAAAATTTATTTATAAACAAAAAACAAGAGCACTAATTTGGGGTAGCTGGGGATCGAACCCAGGACCACCAGCTTAAAAGGCTGTTGCTCTACCGACTGAGCTACTACCCCTTATCACTCTTGTTTTATCTAAATTTCCTTTAGCGGACTATATATACATATTTTCTATCAAAATTCTAGAGAAATCACTTAAATTTCTTATACAATTTTGAATTAATTTTTACTTTTACAGAAGAACCATCTTCCAATTTAACCCACTTATTAATCAAATTTGGTTTGAAAGATCTTTTTGTAGCTCTCATTGAATGAGATCTAGAATTTCCGGATTTAGTTTTTTTCCCGGT
>JAEEGL014986806.1_pt1 | contig 10638 bp, 11 predicted proteins | sample 9134231 | NCBI WGS metagenome assembly JAEEGL01 (sample SAMN16246548, study PRJNA631951) | gut metagenome | biome: gut microbiome; feature: rumen; material: fiber-attached | host: Bos | place: Iran: Karaj | collected 2018-10 | reverse complement strand
GCGGGTATCGCTTTACCTACCGCGTCTGCGCCGTGATCGTGGTGCTGTGCATCATTCTCTATTATTTCCTCCACGGACGCAATCCTATCCGGGGCAGTAAAAACGAACAGGCGTAAGAAAGCAAAAAAGACCGGGCGCACGCGCCCGGTCTTTTTATGCCTTCTTTCCCTTTTGCAGCCTCGCGGAGGTCACGGCGCGCACGCCGCGAAAATATTCAGATCCGTTTTTTCCGGCGACATGCGCGTCGGAAAAAACACTTCTTGCGGAGCGTCGTGCGTCCTCTGGGCGTGCAATAGCGGAGCGCAGCCTTCTCAAATCGAGACCCAATGAAATAGTCTCGATTTGACTTTACTCGTTCCAGCCCTCGCAGGCCACGGTGTCCTGCCACTTCCAGTTGCGGATCTCCGGCAGGTCCACGCCGTACTCGGCGATATACTGCTTGTGCTCCACCAGCTTGTCCTTCATCTCCTGCACCAGAGACGCGCCCCGGTTGCCGATGCCAGGCAACTGGCGCACCGCCTCCATCACCAGATGGAACCGGTCGATGCTGTTCTGCACCCGCATATCGAAGGCGGTGGTGATGGTACCCTCCTCCTCATAGCCGTGGACGTGGAGGTTCTTGTTCGCCCGGCCGTAGGTCAGCTCGTGGATCAGCTTCCGGTAGCCGTGGAAGGCGAAGACGATGGGCTTGTCCTTTGTGAAGATCAGATCGTAATCCGCGTCGTCCAGACCGTGAGGATGCTCGCTGGCCGGCTGGAGCCGCATCAGATCCACCACGTTCACCACACGGATCTTCAGCTCCGGCAGGCGCTCCCGGAGGATGGAAACGGCGGCCAGGGTCTCCAGGGTCGGCGTGTCGCCGCAACAGGCCATGACCAGATCCGGCTCGCAGCCCTCGTCGTTGGAGGCCCAGTCCCAGATGCCCACGCCGTGGGTGCAGTGCTTCACCGCCTGGTCCATGGTCAGCCACTGGGGCCGCATGTGCTTGCTGGTGACCAGTACGTTTACATAATTCCGGCTCTGGATGCAGTGGTTGAAGCAGCTGAGCAGGCAGTTGGCGTCCGGCGGCAGGTACATGCGCACCACGTCGGCCTTCTTGTTGGACACATGGTCCAGGAAACCGGGGTCCTGGTGGGTGAAGCCGTTGTGGTCCTGCTGCCACACGTTGGACGAAAGGATATAGTTTAAGGAGGCGATCTTCTGCCGCCAGGGCAGCTCTCTCGTCACCTTCAGCCACTTGGCGTGCTGGGAGACCATGGAGTCCACGATGCGGATGAAGGCCTCGTAGCTGTTGAAAAAGCCGTGGCGGCCGGTGAGGAGATAACCCTCCAGCATGCCCTCGCACATGTGCTCGGAGAGCATGGCGTCCATGATCCGGCCGGTGCCGGACAGATGCTCGTCGTCGGGCAGCAGCTCCGCGTTCCAACTCCGCTCCGACGCCTCAAAAACGTGATTGAGCCGGTTGGACATGGTTTCGTCGGGACCGAAGAGCCGGAAGATCGTGCCGTTCTCCCGGATGATGTCCCGGACGAAGGCGCCCAGCTCGATCATGTCCTGCTTCTCCACACCGCCGGGAACGGGAACGTCCACGGCGTAGTTCCGGTAATCCGGCAGCCGCAGGTCACGCAGCAGCAGGCCGCCGTTGGCGTGGGGATTGGCGCCCATGCGCCGCTCGCCCACGGGGGCCAGGGCCTCCAGTTCCGGTACGGGGCGTCCCTCCTCGGTGAACAGCTCCTCCGGCCGGTAGCTCCGCAGCCACTCCTCCAGCAGCGGCAGATGGGCCGGGTCGTCCATGCTCAAAGGCACCTGGTGGGCCCGGAAGGTGCCCTCTACCTTCTTGCCGTCCACCACCTTGGGGCCGGTCCAGCCCTTGGGAGTGCGGAGGATGATCATGGGCCAGCGGGGCCGGGCCGTCTCGCCCTTCTCCCGGGCCTTCCGGTGGATGCGGCGGATATCCTGCACCGCCCGCTCCAGAGCCTGGGCCATCTGCTCGTGCATCGCCATGGGCTCGCTGCCCTCCACGAAATAGGGCTTCCAGCCGTAGCCGGTGAACAGGGCTTCCAGCTCGCTGTGGGGGATCCGTGCCAGAAGCGTGGGGTTGGCGATCTTATAGCCGTTCAGATGCAAAATGGGCAGCACGGTGCCGTCGGTCACGGGGCTGATGAGCTTGTTGCCGTGCCAGGCCGTGGCCAGAGGGCCGGTCTCCGCCTCGCCGTCGCCTACCACGCAGGCGGCGATGAGGTCGGGATTGTCCAGCACAGCGCCGAAGGCGTGGGCAAGGGAGTAGCCCAACTCACCGCCCTCGTTGATGGAGCCCGGGGTCTCCGGGGCCACATGGCTGGAGATGCCGCCGGGGAAGGAGAACTGCTTGCACAGGCGCTTGAGGCCCTCCACGTCCCGGCCCACGTTGGGATAGATCTCGCTGTAGGTACCGTCCAGCCAGTCCTGGGCCACCATGGCGTTGCCGCCGTGGCCGGGGCCGGAGAGGTAGATCATGTCCAGATCGTACTTTTTGATGATGCGGTTCAGATGGGTGTAAACGAAATTCTGGCCGGGCACAGTGCCCCAGTGGCCCACGATCTTGCGCTTGATATGCTCCGGCTTCAGAGGCTCCCGCAGCAGCGGGTTGTCCAGCAGATACAACTGCGCCGCCGACAGATAATTGGCGGCCCGCCACCAGGCGTCCAGTTTCCGCAGTTGTTCCGGATCCAGCACTTGTCTCATAATCGTCTCCTTTCCCGCGTCCTCTCGTGTGAGGGGGCTGTCCTCTCATTGTTCGTCTCCCGTGAGAAAAATATTCCGGGGAAGCGTTTACAGCAGAGGGATGCCGGCGTCCCGGGCGCCGTGGCGGGTCTCCGGCCCCCACAGGGAGACCTGGACCTCGCCGATATGGGCCTTGCCCAGCAGATACATACACAGGCGGGACTGGCCGATGCCTCCGCCGATGGTCAGGGGCAGACGCCCCTCCAGCAGCGCCTTGTGGAAGGGCAGCTTCGCCCGCTGCTCCTGGCCGGAGAGGGTCAGCTGGCGGGCCAGGGACGCCTCGTCCACCCGGATGCCCATGCTGGAGAGCTCCTCGGCGCAGTCCAGCAGATCGTTCCACACCAGCAGGTCGCCGTTGAGGTCCCAGTCGTCATAGTCCGGGGCACGGCCGTCATGGGGCTGGCCGGAGCGCAGGGCGCCGCCGATGCCCATGAGGAAGGTGGTGCGGTGGTCCTTCACAAAGGCGTTCTCCCGCTCCTTGGGTGTCAGATCGGGGTACAGATCCTCCAGCTCCTGGGCCGTGAGGAACGTGATCTCCCGCTCCATGGGCGGCAGGGTCTCCAGCACGGGATAGATGGCCCGCAGGGTCTTCTCCGTATCGCAGATGGCCCCCACGATGGCGGTCACCGTCTCCTTGAGAAAGTCGATGTTCCGCTGCTCCGGGGTGATGACCTTCTCCCAGTCCCACTGGTCCACGTAGATCGAGTGGAGGTTGTCCAGCTCCTCGTCCCGGCGGATGGCGTTCATGTCCGTATACAGGCCCCGGCCGGGCAGGAAGCCGTAATTGCGCAGAGCCACCCGCTTCCACTTGGCCAGGGAGTGGACCACCTGGGCGTCCTTCCCTACGGCGGGGATGTCGAAGCTGACGGCCCGCTCCACGCCGTTGAGGTCGTCGTTGACGCCGGAATCCGCCGCCACGAACAGCGGCGCAGAGACACGGCGCAGATGCAGCGCCCCGGAGAATGTGTCCTGAAACACCCGCTTGACCATCACGATGGCCTTCTGGGTCTCATAGAGACTCATAGAAGGCTTGTATCCCGTCGGCGCGAAAAAACTTTCCATCGTCAATTCCATTCGCCTTCCTTTCCGATTCTCATGCTCGATATTTGAATAATATGATACTCCCTTTTTGGGCCTCTTGTCAATTTTTCGGCGGCTGTTTTTGCTCTTTTTCCGGTCATGTCCGCCGTCTGCGCGCATAGACATGGAGGGGAGGCGATGGACGTGGCGATGTCGATGATCTGGACGGCGATGATCGTGCTCTCTCTGGTCTGCGCGGCAGCCACGGGGCGACTGGACACCCTTGCGGCCTCGGCTCTGGAGGGAGCCTCGGCGGCGGTGGAGCTGTGTCTGACCACGGCGGGGGCGCTCTGCCTCTGGTCCGGGGTGCTGGAGGTCATGCGCCGGGCGGGGCTGACGGGGGCGCTGGCCCGGGGCCTGCGCCCCGTACTGGGGCTGCTGTTCCCCGCCTTCCGCCGGGACGACGCCGTCATGGAGCCGCTGGCGGCCAATATCTCCGCCAATCTGCTGGGGCTGGGCAACGCCGCCACCCCCATGGGGATCCGGGCGGCCCGGGCCATGCACCGGGGCGGCGACACGGCCTGCGACGAGCTGTGCATGCTGGTGGTCTGCAACAGCGCCTCCATCCAGCTGATCCCCGCCACGGTGGCGGGAGTCCGGGCGGCGGCGGGGGCAAAGGCCCCCTTCGACATCCTGCCGGCGGTGTGGCTGGCCTCCGCCGTGTCCGTGACCGCGGGGATCCTCTCGGCAAAGCTGTTCGCCCGTGCGGGGAGGCAGCGACGATGAATTTTTTTGCCGCCCTGCTGGTGCCCCTGCTGCTGGCGGGGGCCGCCCTGTTCGCCCTGCGCCGCCGGGTGGACGTGTACGATGCCCTCACCGCCGGGGCCATGGACGGCCTGCGGGTGACGGTGCGGATCCTCCCTGCCCTCGTCGGCCTGCTCAGCGCCGTGTGGATGCTCCGGGCCTCCGGGGCTCTGGAGCTGGCGGCGGCGGCCCTGGAGCCGCTGCTGCTGTATGCGGGACTGCCGCCGGAGACGGTGGCCCTGATGCTGGTGCGGCCCGTCAGCGGCAGCGGCGCTCTGGCCATCGGGGCAGAGCTCATCGGCCGCTACGGCCCGGACTCCCTCATTGGGCGCACCGCGGCGGTGATGCTGGGCTCCTCGGAGACCACCTTCTACACCATCGCCGTGTATTTCGGCGGGCTGGGCATCGCCCGGACCCGCCACGCCGTGCCCGCCGCCCTCTGCGCCGATCTGGCGGGGTTCCTGGCCTCCGCCTGGGCGGTGCGGCTTCTGTTCGGCTGAAATAATCTTTCTCTGGAAAACGGTGCGGAAGTGTGGTATCATGGGGAAAAAGACCCGGGCGCGGCTCCGCGCCGTCCCCGGCACAAAAAGAGGTGCAAAACCATGAAGCGCAAGCTGTTTCTGATCGGCCTGCTCATCGCCGCCCTGGCTCTGGCCGGATGCGGCGCAGCGGACGGCGGCTCCGAACCCGCGGTTGACCCGGCGCAGCAGGGTCCTGTGGAGCCTGCCCCGGACATGGGCAAGCCCGCCGCTCCCGGCGAGGTCGGCTATGAGGACGCCTACCGGGAGGTGCTGGACGAGTTCTATACGCTCATCGGCGCGGACGAGAACGCCGAGGCGCTGCTTGAACTGGGAGGCGGCGCAGGCGTGCTGGAGGCCGTCCGGTATCTTGACGACGGCAGCGCCTTGGACAGAGTGGGCTACGCCATAGAGGACCTCAGCGGCGACGGGATCCCGGAGCTGGTCATCGGCGCGGTGATGGAGACGGAGGGCGACACGGGCACCGGCAGCGACATCTACGCGGTGTACGCCTGCCCCGACGGCACGGCCCAGTGCACGTTTGAGGGCTGGGCCAGAAACCGCTTCTTCTCCATGGCGGACGGCGGCTTCTTCAATCTGGGCTCCGCCGGCGCGGCGTATACCATCTTCGGCGCCTACGACCTCTCCCCCGACGGCACGGAACTGGTGTGCCGGGACTACTACTTCACCTACGAGAAGGACGAGAACTTCTCCGAGATCGGCTTCTACCACAATACCGACGCGGTCTGGGACCCCGCCGCGTCGGAGGAGCTGATCATCTCCGAGGATGACTTCTGGGCTCTGGAGGAGGATCTGGAAAGTCAGGTGCGGCCCATGACCTTCACCCCCTTCTCGGCGTATCAGCCGGACGTGCAGGGGCAGTAAGCGAAGCGATCCCGCGCAAAACAGAGCAAAAGGGACGGGCAGGCGCCCGTCCCTTTTTATGCTCTGAAACAGCCGGTGTTACTTCAGGCCGTTTTCATAGGCCTCGATCATCTTCTTGACCATCTGGCCGCCGATGGAGCCGGCCTGACGGGAGGTCAGGTCGCCGTTGTAGCCCTGCTTCAGGTTGACGCCAACCTCGGCAGCGGCCTCCATCTTGAACTGATCCATCGCCGCGCGGGCGGCGGGGATGTTGATGCGATTGCTGTTGCTGGACATATCGTGGCTTACTCCTTCCCCGGGCAGTCCTCCGTTTTTTTCGGGATCCGCCCGTTTTCTGGTCTGTCGACCATCCCTATTGTTGCCCCGAAAAACAAAACTATAACTCGTAATTACTGGAAAATTGACGAAATGTCGTCATTCCGCGCAGCCGCCGTCTCTCCGCCGGACTGCCCCTCCGCCGGAGAGCGTTTTCTTGTTTTTCCTTGCAAATACTGATATAATAAGCTTGTCTCACCTTCAAACGCACCGATGGGGTGCAATTAAGGAGCAAAACGACATGAAGCATCCGAAAAAGAACGCGTGGCGCCTCGCGGGCAAGGCAGGCAGCCAATGAGTCTCTCGTCAAAAACGAAAAAATGGCTGGCCGCCCACTGTCTCCCCTCTCTGGCGGGAAAGACGGTGCTCATCACCGGTGCCACCAGCGGCGTCGGGTCCAAAACGGCGGAGACCATGGTCTATCTGGGTGCGTCCGTCATCCTGGCCTGCCGGAACCCGCGGAAGGCGTCGGAAACGCAGGCCTCTCTCCTGGGGGAGTATCCCGGCGCCGATATCTCCGTCATGGAGCTGGATCTGGCAGACTTCTCCTCCATAGACCGGTTCGTCCGGCAGCTGCGGGACCTGGCCGCGGACGTCGACGTCTTTTTGAACAACGCCGCGGCGTTCCACCATCCGGGACAGCGGACGGCGGACGGTCTGGAGTTGATCTTGGGGACGAACTACATCGGCGTATACTATCTGTCTGAACACGTGCTCCCCTATCTGTCCGGGCTGGGACACGAGGTTTTCTTTATCAACACCGTCTCCATCGTCTGCAGGATCGCCGACGTGGACTATGAGGACTTTTACTGCGCCGAAAAATACCGCAGCCTCCGGGTGTACGCCCGCTCCAAGCTGTGCCTGGCCCGGTATTCCTCCGCGCTGGCAGAGCGGTATCGGGGGACCCGCGTCCATGTGCTGATGAATCACCCCGGCATCGCCGTCACGCCTCTGGGACTGGACGCCGTCGGCCTGTCCGTCACGCAGCCGCTGGTCAGGCTCGCGCAGCCCCTTTTCAATTCGCCGGAAAAATCGTCTCTGTCCCTGGCCTATATCATGTCCCATGAAGTGCCGGACGGATCGGTCATCGGCCCGACCAGGCTTCTGGGCGGATGGGGATATCCGAGACAAAACCGCGTCCTCCGCAAAATTACGGAGGGAACGGAACAGCTGATCCAATTCACAGACGGTGAACTGGCGCGTATGAGCAGGCTGTGACGAACCGGATCTTTACAGATAAAAACAGCATCCCGCGGAACGCCGCGGGATGCTTTTTATTTTTTCATCACAGCTCCGTCATAACAAAGCCGTCCCTGGTGAGGAAAGCCCTCTCACGGAAGCCGCAGTCTCTTGCCAGGGCGGCGGCCTCGTCGAAAGCGAAGGCCAGGCCCTCGGGGCTGTGGGCGTCGCCGGAGAGGATGATCCCGCCCCCCAGCTCCTGCCACCGGCGCAGCAGGAACGGCGCCGGGTATGGCACGGTGCGACAGCCCCGGCTCATGGCCCCGGTGTTGATCTCCAGCAGCAGGTCCCGGCCGGAGAGGCCCTCCAGAGCCTCCAGGGCCGCCGCCCGATACAGGGGATCCGACTCGTCCATGATCCCGAACTTGGTCAGCAGGTCGAAGTGGCCGATGATCTTTACACAGGGCAACTCCGGCAGCTTCTCGTACTGCCGGAAATAGGCCTGCGTCAGGGCCATCGGATCGCCGCCGAAGTGTCTTTCGATGCCCTCTTGCAGGAGCTCGAGGGTGTCATCCACGCTGACGTAGTCCTCCCCTGACCGGACGTAGTGGATGGAACCCACGGCGTAATCCGGCACAAAGGGGACGTCCTCCCCGTAGAGGTCCAGTTCCACGCCCAGAAAGACGTCAAGACTATCGGCGTACTCCGCCGCCAGGGCCCGGACCTCCGCCGCATACTCCTCCGCGACCTTTCGGGACATACAGTAGCCGGGGTCGAAGGGCGTGCAGGCGTGGCCGGTAAAGCCCAGAGCGATGAAGCCCCGGGCCAGAGCCGCCTGGACCATCTGCCGGGGCGTGGCCTTCCCGTCGCAGTAGACGGTGTGGACGTGAAAATCCCCGGTCACGTCATTTTCTCCTGTTTGACCTTCTTGTCGATGACGTGGCGGGATGCCAGCTCCGTCTTCAGGTCGTCCAGGGAGATGCCCATCTGCACCATCAGCACCATGGCGTGGTAGGCCAGATCCGCCAGCTCGTAGATCGTCTCCCGTTTGTCGTCGGCCTTGGCGGCGATGATGACCTCGGTGCTCTCCTCGCCCACCTTTTTGAGGATCTTGTCGATGCCCTTCTCAAACAGGTAGGTGGTGTAGGACCCCTCCTTCTTCTCCGTCCTGCGCCCGTCGATGAGGCGCATGAGGCCCTCGTAGGAGAAGGGCTCCGCCTCCTCCGTCTCGCAGATAGGCCGGAAGAAACAGGAGGTCTCCCCCGTGTGGCAGGCAGGGCCGTCGGCCCGGACCCGCACCAGCAGGGTGTCGGCGTCGCAGTCGGCAGCCATGGAGACGATGTGCTGCACGTTCCCGGAGGTCTCACCCTTGCGCCACAGCTCCTGCCGGGAGCGGGACCAGAAGCAGGTCCGGCCCTCCCGGAGGCTGATCTCCAGGCTCTCCCGGTTCATGTAGGCCATCATCAGCACCTGCCCCGTCTCCGCGTCGGTGACGATGGCGGGGATGAGGCCTTTTTCGTCAAATTTCAGCTCGTCCAGATTCATAACGTTCTCCTTCGAAAAGATCACAGCCGCATGGGGATGCCGTCGGCGGCCAGGACCCGTTTGAGCTCTTTGATGTCCACCTCGCCGAAGTGGAAGATGGACGCGGCAAGACCGGCGTCCACCCGGGGCAGGGTGTGGAACAGGGTCTTGAAATGCTCCATGCTGCCCGCGCCGCCGGATGCGATCACCGGGACGTCCACAGCACTGCTCACCGCCTCCAGCATCTCCAGATCGAAGCCGTTCTTCACGCCGTCGGCGTCCATGCTGTTGAGAACGATCTCACCGGCGCCCAGCTCAACGCCCTGTTTGATCCACTCCACGGCGTCCCGGCCGGTATCCTCCCGGCCGCCCTTGGCGAAGACCCGGAATCGGCCGTCCACCCGCTTGGCATCCACGGACAGGACCACGCACTGGGAGCCGTACCGCAGGGCGCCCTCACGGATCAGGTCGGGGTTTTTCAAAGCGCCGGAGTTGACGCTGACCTTGTCCGCGCCGCAGCGGAGCACCCGGTCGAAGTCATCCAGGGTGTTGATGCCGCCGCCTACCGTCAGGGGGATGAAGACCCGGGAGGCGGTCTCCCGGAGAATATCCGTGAAGATGCCCCGACCCTCGGCCGAGGCGGTGATATCGTAGAACACCAGCTCGTCCGCACCGCCCTGGCTGTACTGCTCCGCCAGATCCACCGGCGAGGCCACGTCCGCCACGTTTTCAAAATTCACGCCCTTGACCACCTTGCCGTTGCGCACGTCAAGGCACGGGATGATGCGCTTCGTCACCATGGCGTCTTACCCCTTTCCCGCGGCGGCCAGAGCGTCGGTCAGGGTCAGCTTCCCCTCGTAGAGGCTCTTGCCCAGAATGGCGCCCGCCACCTTCGTCTTTGCCAGGGCCCGGATGTCATCCACGGTGGTCACGCCGCCGGAGGCGATGAAGTCCAGGCCGAAAGCCTCCGAAAGTTCCTCGTAGACGCGGCAGTTCACGCCCTCCAGCATGCCGTCCTTGGCGATATTGGTGGCGATGACGGTCTTTACGCCCCGGCGCTCCATGTCGGTACAGAAGTCGGAGCAGCCCAGCTGCGAGTCCTCCGTCCAGCCCTTTACCGCCAGCACGTTGTTGCGAAAATCCATGCCCACGGCGATCCTGTCCCGGCCGAATTCCTCCAGCATTTCGGACACGAAATCCGGACTGCTGACCGCCACGGTGCCCAGGATGGTCCGCATTACGCCGGCGTCCAGATAGCGCCGGATGACCTCGCGGCTGCGGATCCCGCCGCCTACCTCCACCTGCAGATCCGTCTCTTTCACGATGGCCGTGATGACGTCGAAGTTGGGGGTCCGGCCGCTCTTGGCGCCCTCCAGATCCACCACGTGGAGATACTTTGCCCCGGCGGCGGCAAATTCCCGGGCCAGGGCCGCGGGGTCCTCGCTGTAGACGACCATACGCCGGTAGTCGCCCTGGGTCAGGCGCACGGCCTTTCCGTCATAGAGATCAATGGCGGGGAATAGTTCCATACTGTTTTCTCCTTATTGTCTGTGATATGTCCGGTCAATAGTCGCAGAAGGCCTTTAAGATGCGCAGGCCCACCTCGCCGCTCTTTTCCGGGTGGAACTGG
>JAEEGL013361497.1_pt1 | contig 10638 bp, 6 predicted proteins | sample 9134231 | NCBI WGS metagenome assembly JAEEGL01 (sample SAMN16246548, study PRJNA631951) | gut metagenome | biome: gut microbiome; feature: rumen; material: fiber-attached | host: Bos | place: Iran: Karaj | collected 2018-10 | reverse complement strand
CATACATCAAGCCTCAGAACTACGAGCTTTCAAAAACAAGGAAGTTCAGGAATGACATAAGCAGACGTGAAAACATGGACTATGATCCTAAATCAGACATCTACATATGTAGAAATGGCAATCGGCTATGACATAAACAAGCTACATCATAAGATTACTTCTGAGCGGACCGGAACGCATTTATTTAAATTGAAAAAAGCCTCATAATTTTTGATACATCAAAACATAAAAGGTAGCAATGAGTCGATTAGCACATCGGCTTGTTAACGTACTCTATTTTTGGCAACAGTAAAGATATCTACTCATCAAATCCACAATCCATGGCATAAAAAAGGAGCTTCGCCCAGATGATTTAATCATCTAAAGCGACAGCCCCCTTTTTGTATTAGGCGATAAATCAGTCTAAGTAGATTACTTCATCGTAATCTTCCTCATAGTCATCATCATTATCATCTTCGTCATCAGCCATTGCTGCAAGGAGAAGTGCGAGCATAAATCCTTCTGCCATTTCATCCTCATCATAGGTCTTTTGCTTCTGACTTGAGTGATGATGCGACTTTACTTCCTCGGAAATATTTCCGTTGTTTACATATACTGTTGAGTAATGATATACATCATCTCTGTCAAAGCTGCCGCTTGTAGCATAGAGCTTGTCATCGATGTAAGCGCCGTAGCCGTGGTCATCCTTCATTACTACGATTGTACAGCTTCTGTACTGGTAACCGTTGAGGGTAACAACAAGGCCGTGACCAATGTTCAACTGGTAGGAGGCAGCTCTGAGCTTTGCGTCTTCAGCGGCTGCAGCGGCTGCGGCATCTGCAGCTTTTTTCTTGTTGATTTCTTCATATGTTGTAAGGTTTCTTCCTTCCTTCATTCCGTAGGTAAGATAATGATCATAAGCAGGAGTGTAATCACCTTTGCAAAGAGCTTTGATATCCGGGTATGCATCGCAGTAAGCCTTAGGATCAAAGTTGGCATTGATCATTCTGCCTTCCTTCATGCCACAGGTCATGAAGTGGTTAAAAAGGGCTCCTGAATCAGTTCCGAAAGCCGCTTTTACATCAGCGTACTTGTTTGCGTAGAAGTTTGCGTCAAATGCCTTTGCAAGTGTCTCAGTCTTGGGATTGGTGGCAGCTTCAACTGTCTTTGCGCTGACTCCGGCTCCTGAAACCATCATTCCCATAAACAGTGTAGCGCTGAGCACAGCAGCAATTACTCTTGTAAATATTGATCTTTTCATTTTTTAATTCCCAACCTTTCATAATTTAATCGTTTTCGTTTCTGACATAAGTATATACGAACCAATACACAGAAGTGTGTAAAAATTTGGTAAAGATTTTATAAAGAATTATACTTCCCAGTCCCAATGTTTTGAGGTATACTCATTTTGTTTTGATGATTATTTTTCTAGGAGGAGAAAAAAATGTTGGAGCAGGTATTTAAACTAAAGGAACATAATACCACGGTAAAGACAGAGATTATCGCCGGTATTACAACCTTCCTTTCGATGGCCTATATTCTGGCTGTCAATCCCAGTATCCTGGGACTGGTAATGGATCCTAGCGGCGTATTCGTTGCCACTGCAGTTGCATCCGCAATTGCAACCTTCTGTATGGCGTTTCTTGCCAATTACCCCATTGCACTTTCCGCAGGACTTGGACTGAATGCTTATTTTGCATACACAGTATGTCTTGGCGAACTTGCCAGCGAGGGAGAGAATGCGTTCAAGATCTGTCTTACTGCGGTATTTGTAGAAGGTATCATCTTCCTTCTCATGTCACTTGTTAAATTCCGTGAGAAGATTATTAACAGCATACCTCAGAATCTTAAGTTTGGTATTTCTGCAGGTATAGGTCTTTTCATCGCATTTATCGGACTTCGCGGAGCAAACGTGGTAGTTCCAAGCGAGTCAACCACAGTTGCCCTCGGCAATTTCGGCGATGCTGATGTTGTTCTTTGCATCATTGGTCTTATCATCATTGTTGTACTTCAGCACTTTAGGGTTACAGGTTCTGTACTTATCGGTATTATCGCTACCTGGATTCTTGGTATGATCGCTCAGGCTTCAGGCTGGTACACAGCTACCAATGTGTTCCCTGATTTCTCAGGCGGACTTAAGCTTGGCGGAATAGCCAACACAGCGTTCAAGTTTGACTTTGGATGGGCTGCTTCTCACTTTGTTCAGTTCATCGCAATCGTGTTCAGCTTCCTGTATGTTGATCTTTTTGATACTGTTGGAACAGTAGTCGGTGTTGCTGACAAGGCAGGTCTTCTTGATAAGGATGGCAACCTTCCGAGAGTAGGAAGTGTATTCTTTTCTGATGCAGTAGGAACAGTTGCAGGCTCATGCCTTGGAACATCTACTGTAACAAGTTTTGTTGAGTCCAGTGCAGGTGTTGCAGCCGGAGGACGTACAGGCCTTACTGCTCTTGTGACAGGTATCATGTTTGTTGTTTCACTGATACTCAGTCCTATATTCCTTGCAATCCCGTCATTTGCTACATCACCGGCTCTTATATATGTAGGAATGCTGATGGTTTCAAGTGCCAAGAACATCACCTTTGACGGCGATATTGCCGATACACTGGGCGCTTACCTTGCACTTGTAATGATGCCTCTTACATACTCAATTGCAACAGGTATCATGTTTGCAGTTCTTGCATGGGTTATTGTCAAGGTTCTCATTGGCAAGGCAAAAGATATTTCACCTGTAATGTGGGTGGTATTCGGACTCTTTGCAGTGCGTATAGTGGCTCTTATCACGAACTTCCAGTAAGACAATTAAATAGAAATCCTATCAGACCTCCGGTATATGCCGGGGGTCTTTTGGTGCTGCCCAAAAGCATGCGGACGATTGAAGGAGGTTTGCATTGATGCTATCATTAACATATGAATGTTGAAAAATTTACAACTTTTGGAAAAGAAATAACGCTCTATATTGCAGAGAAGAAAGACTGTCCTCTTATTGTGTTAAGCAGCTTTGAGGGAGACGGCTTAGACGTGCTTGAGGCGGCAGGAAGACTATCTTCGGATGAGTTTAGCCTTCTCAATGTCTCGAAACTTGACTGGAATTTTGATATGACACCCTGGCAGGTTGAGCCATTTTCCTGGGAGAAAGAGGAGTTATCGGGAGGCGCAGATGATTATCTGCACCTTCTTTCTGATGAGATAATACCCAGGGCAAAAAAACTGCTTGATGGACCACCAGACAAACTGGGAATTGCAGGTTACTCTCTTGGGGGACTTTTTGCCATATACTCACTATATAGGAGCGAAATATTTGACCTGGCAGCAAGCATTTCGGGATCTCTGTGGTTTCCGGGCTTTAGGGAATTTGTTTTTGAAAATGAGATGATGTCAAAACCGAAGAAGATTTATATTTCTCTTGGGGATAAGGAAGATAAGTCCCGGAACAGGATCCTTAGGACTGTCAGGGAGAACAGTGAGAGCATAGCAGCACACTTCGTGGAACTTGGAATTGATACAAAGTGGCAGCTTAATAACGGGAATCACTTTACGGAGCCGGAGCTTAGGACTGCAAGAGGTATCAGTTACATTGTGTCAAAGATGATGCAGGGGTAAAACCGGTGAAGAAAAAGTACATTTTTTTATCAGCATTGTTCATATCAGCGGTTCTGACAGGGTGTTCACATCATGCGGAAAAAGAGCCTGGTGAATATGCCGGCAGTGATAGCGCCATGGGAAACGACGCAGAAACACCGGAAGATAATTCTGCAGGGGATTCTGAAACTTTGACTTCTGAACCTGCAGATGATCGTGATGCATCACAGGCTCAGCAGCAGGAGGAAGCCATAAGTGGGGCTTCAGAGGATGTGGATGATGAAACCATCAGCGAAGAGGTTGAGGGCAATGGCAGTTTCTTTGTGAAAAAAGGCAGCAATATCTACTTCCATAAATATGAGAGCACGGCATTTGAGAAATATGCCTATGATGGAGACTTCCTTGGCTACACAGGTGATACAGACAAGGATACAACACTCTGCCTTTACAATGAGGAGACGAGTGAGGCCAAAGAGCTGACAAAGGACGGATGCACAGGAAAGCTGTATCTATGTGGTGATAAGTTTTATTGTGAGAAACAGGAGGGCGGCTATCCTGAGATATGGACCATAGACCTTGATGGGAGCAAGGCAGAGCTCTTTGCACCGGGATTTATAAGGGGAATATCAGATGATGGAAGGCTTATTGCCCTGCAGATGTTTGCGGGAGATGATCTTATCTATCGCATCTATGATGATGCGGGGAATCTCTCCTATGATGGTCCTGATGACAGAGATGCAAGAGTGTTCTACTGCGGATTTTCCGGGGATAAACTGATCTATGGAAAGGCAAAGGATGAAGAGGCACTGCTCTACTGCGCCGACAAAAGCGGGAGTGCCCTTATTGGAACCATACCGGGAATGAGCGGCTTTGGAGGACCTGAGTGCGACCAGTTTATCGAGGCAGATGACAGATTCTTTTGCACCTTTGGCTACTATGGCGGTCCTGTGGATACGATAGAGGACTACTACGTTGTTGAAGGGACAACAAATGAGGGGAGCCTTCGCACTGTGCTTCATGGATATGATGAGAAGGTGATGCCGAGGGTGAGGGAGAATGCAGAACCGTTCATAAGATTTACAGGTGGTTTTCTTGAGTATGACCCTTACCTTGCCAACTCAGTCTACATGGATCACTCATCAGGACTTAAGAAGCATTACAGCGAAGTGAAGTTCAGATATGGTGATCTTTATTACTATGGAAAGGATGGGAGCAGTCTTAAGCTTGCAGGAAGCTTTATAAAGCTTGCAGATACCCGGAGGCTATTTTTGCAGACAGCGCAGGTCCTTGGGGATAGCGCATACATGATGGTCGGCAGAGGAACGCCTCTGCCGGAGAGTGACTATAACGTGTACAAGGCATTTGCCTTTGAGGATATGTATTACATAAGGATGCCTATAAAAGAGGATTCGAAGGTGCAGTCAATTGTCGGACCTGACTGGAATGAGGCAGAAATCCTTGATATGGGAGATGTGATACTTGGCGAGGGTATCCCGCTTAATGTGTACTGGGAGGATATGAGATATTACCTTGAGGGGGACTGGGAGCTTATAGGAGACTCCGAAGGTGAAAAGAGTGGTGATACTCTCAAAATGTCTTTTGCTGAGAACGGCATGGCATCGTTTAAAAAAGGTGACGCAGAGGGCATTGCCATGTTTTCTTATATCATTTCCGACCTGTTTGATGAACCACTGTATCTAAGCAACAGGCTGGATCTGGTAGGAGTTCGAATTTCTGAGAATTTTACTGACAAGGCATCCATGCTAATGGGGAGCACTTCTTCTTTCCAGCTTATGCTGGCAAATGACAGAGGGAGTGACATTTTACTTCTAAGGGAAATTGGAAAGGAAGATGATGTCTTTTCAGATGAGGTCCTTGGAAAAACCGGCAGGACAGAGGGCTTCTGGATATTTAAGAGAACGGGGACAGATGCGCCAAACAGGCTGAAGTCATCCTATTCTCACGACGAGATGCTAAGACTTCCTGATCATTCTTTTACGGCATTTATGATATCTGACAGCGGCAGCTCCTGCACGCTGATGCCAATGGAACTGTCCCTTGTAGCTGAAAATGACAGTTATATTGCCTACAGACCGCTTGATAAGGGTTACGGTCTTAGCAGTGTAGAGTACAAATACGCTGATGAAAAAGAGGACGATCATGAGTTTGCCTATACTCCGGGACTTGTGAATGTGACGACAGATGATAATTGTAAAGTCATTGAGATAAAGAAACTTACATACGCAGAAAACGGATATTATTGTCTAGGGAGATGAAGATGATAAAAAGAAGGAATATGCTCATAGCTTTGGAACTTGTACTGGTGGTTGTATGCAGCGTGCTGATGTATGTGCTTCAGTCCCATCTTTTTTACATAAATGCCAGAAGGGAGATCAGCCTCACCTTTGATGAAATGGGGCGTATTCTGGATCAGGCATCAGCGAGCACAAATGAAGTTTATGACAGCTATGAAATGATTCATGTAGCCAAAGCCAAGATGGCCAGATTTTATATAAGAAATGATGAAGATACGATTTATACTGTTTCATCAATGAAACATTTAAATGACCTTCTTGGCACCTACAATGTATTTATCGTCGATGCACAGGGCAGTGTGAAATTTACTGCCATACCTTCAAGTATAAGAAACTTTGAAGAAATCATCATCGGTGAGGATACTTTTTATAACTGGATGCTGGACATCAGGGGAACCGGTAATGCATCTGAAGTGGGATTCTGCGCCGCTGAAGATGATGAAGATTATGAGGATGAAGAGACCGTTGAGAATCTCCATTCATTATGCGCAGCATATCTTAGCAACGGAGACTATGTGGTGGTTGAGGATGATGCCAAGGGACTGATGAAGCAGCAGGATGTGAATGGATCCTGGGATGTTGTTCTGCCAAGGATAACACTAGGCAAGAATGGTTTTGTGTTCTCCATAAGCGATGAAGGTTTTGTCAACGCCTTTTCGTATGCGGGCGAAGAGACTGTTACTGATGTCACTGAACTTGGAATAACAATGGATCAGGTAACGGACGGCTTCATAGGAACCCTCAATCTTCTGGGAAATAATTTCTACTGCGGTATAGAGCACTACGAGGCGTACGAATCATATATCATCTGCGCAATACCTTCGGAAGAGATCACATCAAATGTAATTGTGGTAACGGCACTGCCTCTTTTTGTTGCATTTGTTTTCCTGTCATTGCAGCTTCTGTATTCTTTAATGCTTATAGGAGAGCCGGGAGAAACAGATGAGCATGGAAAGAAGGAGTCTCTTCGCATGTTCCTGTTCAGAAAGATGGCGGTACTTCTCGTGCTTGCTATTTTGTTTTCAGTGGTGTCGTCTCTGTGCCCTCAGATGCTCTATGCCATGTATCTTCAGGCTGATTCAAACATGAAGGAGGCAGATGCGCTTGATGATCTGCTGACAGCAAATGAAGAGATACAGAAACAGACAAGGGAGAGGTATTACAAGGATCTTGAAAACCTGACAGCGCTTGCAGCGAAATTTATTTCCAATAATCCCGCCCAGATAACCAGGCAGGACCTGGGTATCATTGCAAGGAACCTCGGAGCTGAGCACATTCTTTTGTATAACAAGATGGGCACTGTGTTTCTTTCCGATGCATATTACAGTGGATTAAAGCTTTCCAATAATCCTGAGGATCTCTCCTATGAATTCAGAAAGGTCCTTACAGGTACACCGGTTCTTGCCCAGAATAAAGTTGACAAGACATTTCTTGATGCACCGTATAGATACGTTGGTGCGATAGTAACTGATTCAAAGAACGAGCTTAACGGATTTGTACAGCTTCTTTTTTCTCCGGATTTTTTGAGCGCATCTTTAAGTGAGTCAGTGGTCAAGGCCATTCCGGCAACCTTCAGCGGCCGCAACAATGCCTATGCTTTTATAGCGGACTCAGAGACAGGCAATTTCGTTTATTACCCGAAAGAGGAACTTATTGACAAACCTCTGCAGAACTATGGGATCACCGAAGATATGAAGCAGGACGGGTATTTCTCAAGGGTGTGGTTCGATGGAGAGAACAGACTTTTATACTGTGATTTCTGGGAAAAAGACATGATATTTACGGTGGCAAGCATCGGCCCGATAGCTATGGAGAGCATAAGCCGGGGAGTATTTATCTCTCTTGTAGGAATTCTTATTCAGCTGCTGTTTTTCATTGGAATGCTCCTCATGAATCGGGAGAGGCCCCTGATTACGGAAAGTGAGGGCGCCGATCAGTGGACGATCGAGGATCAGAAAAAACTGGTTGAAAGACTTGCTGCCGGAAGAATTTCCAGACTGCTGAGAATATCATTTTTCGCATTTTCAGGTGTGGTCAGTGTCACCTTCATCCTGAAAGATATTTTGTTCAGGAATAATAAGGCGCTCAATTATCTGTTTAACGGCTATTGGAATAAAGGCATTCATGTTTTTTCGGTGACCGCGTGCTGCCTTGTGGTATGCATAGTATATTTCTCGGTATCGCTCATCCTACTGATACTTGAGCTGACAGGAAGGCTTATGAATTCAAGGGGAGAGACTATTGTAAGGATGCTGATCAGCTTTATCAGATATATAACGGTTATAAGTCTGGTATTCTACTGTGCGAATCTTCTTGGAGCACCTACAGGTACACTGCTTGCATCTGCCGGTATCCTGACCATAGTGATTGGCCTTGGCGCCCAGAAACTTGTGACGGATATTCTGGCAGGACTGTTTATTATTTTTGAAAGGGTTTATAAGGTTGGCGACATCATAATGATTGATGGGGAGAGCTGGAGAGGGCGCGTGCTTGAAATTGGCATACGCAACACCAGGGTTATGGATATTGACGCCAATACCATAAGGATCCTTCACAACAGTGAACTGAACCAGATCATCAATATGTCTGAACTGCCTACCTGTGTCTATACGACTATAGGCACTGAATATGGAGACAAGCTCCTTGAGATAGAAGAGATAATTAACAAGGAGCTTCCCGAAATGCATGAAAGGATCAAGGGAGCGATCGAGGGCCCAATTTACAAGGGTGTGACGGAACTTGGCGACTCCGCTGTTGTTCTTAAGTTTATGACAAAATGCAGGAATGAGGATTATCACATCGTCAGATACGCCATGAACAGAGAGCTGAAACTATTATTTGACAAATATGACATCAATGTTCCGTTCCCTCAGGTTGTTATTAATGAAAGGGAAACAGAGAATAAATAATAGCAACTTTTGCAATGCAAAAAAATACTGTCCGTGTTACAATACTTTTATGAAAGCGTTTACATTGGTCAAGATTTGCAACTTTTTGATATAAAAATGAAGTGAAAATGATAATCTTTTACACTATTATGATGATAACGGAATGAAAGAAACACGCATATTCAATGACAATATGCAAGGTTATATGCAGATATGAGACGGAGGTAGCTATGGAACTTAGAACTGCATGTTCACCCAGGGACGAAAAATACTATGATACCGAGAGGCTCAGAGAGGAATTTCTCATTGACGATCTGTTTCAGCCGGATACCATCAAACTGGTGTACAGCCACATTGACAGGATCATCACGGGTTCGGCTGTACCTGTCAACGAGGTTTTAAGGCTTACAGCCGGAGAAGAGCTTAGGGCTGAGTATTTTCTCCAGAGAAGAGAGATGGGCGTCATCAACATAGGAGGCGCCGGAGTGATCGAGATCGATGGCAAGAAGTACGAGGTTGACTACAAGCAGGGCATGTATATAGGAATGGGAGCAAAAGACATCTCTTTTGCCTGCACAGACAAGAGCAATCCGCCAAAGTTCTACATAAACAGCGCACCTGCTCACAAGACATACCCTACGGTTCTCATCAAGAGAGAGGGAACACCTTCTGAGGATGTTGTCATCATCAAGGACGAGAACAAAAAGGAACTCGGAAGCCTTGAGCAGGCCAATCACAGGGTTATCAACAAATACATTCTTCCGGGTCAGGTTGAGACCTGCCAGTTGGAGATGGGCATGACCGAGCTTAAGCCGGGAAGCGTATGGAACACAATGCCATGCCACACACACGACAGGAGAATGGAGGTTTACCTCTACTTTGATATTCCCGAGGATGCACTGGTTATGCACTTCATGGGAGAGCCTACTCAGACACGCCACATCATCATGAGAAATGAGCAGGCGGTTATAAGTCCAAGCTGGTCGATCCATTCAGGATGCGGAACTCAGGCCTATACCTTTATATGGGGAATGGTTGGAGAGAACCAGGACTTTGATGACATGGATGACTGCAGGATGCAGGATCTCAAGTAATTATTTAACAGGACATTCAGGAAACGATAAAAACGAAACATATAATTTAGGAGGGTTAAACAATGGGAGACTTTTTAAAGAACTTTTCACTTGAAGGCAAGGTTGCATGGATCACAGGTGCTTCATACGGACTTGGTCTTGCTTACGCAGTTGCCTATGCTGAGTCAGGAGCAAGGATCGTGTTCAACGATATTAACCAGGAGCTGGTTGACAGAGGACTTGCAGAGTACAAAAAGCGCGGCATCGATGCATACGGAGCTGTATGTGATGTGACCAAAGAGGATCAGGTTCAGAAGTTTGTAGCTGACGCAAAAGAGGCTATGGGAGCATCAATTGATATCCTTGTTAATAACGCAGGAATCATCAAGAGAATCCCTATGGTTGAGATGACAGTTGATCAGTGGCAGCAGGTTATCGATGTAGACCTCACAGGTCCCTTCATCTGCTCCAAGGCAGTACTTCCCGATATGATCGCAAAGGGAAGCGGCAAGATCATCAATGCATGCTCAATGATGTCAGAGTTCGGACGTGAGACAGTTTCTGCTTACGCTGCAGCCAAGGGCGGACTTAAGATGCTCACAAGAAATATCTGCTCTGAGTACGGCCAGTACAACATTCAGTGCAATGCGATAGGACCCGGCTACATTGCAACACCTCAGACAGCACCTCTTCGTGAGAAACAGCCTGACGGATCAATGCATCCTTTCGACAGATTCATCCGCTCCAAGACACCTGCACAGAGATGGGGCAAGACAGAGGACCTTATGGGACTTGCAGTTT
>JAEEGL013058955.1_pt1 | contig 10638 bp, 7 predicted proteins | sample 9134231 | NCBI WGS metagenome assembly JAEEGL01 (sample SAMN16246548, study PRJNA631951) | gut metagenome | biome: gut microbiome; feature: rumen; material: fiber-attached | host: Bos | place: Iran: Karaj | collected 2018-10 | reverse complement strand
TGCATTTCCTTCGCTACCAACGCCGTCGTTCGTCGCTAGTAAATCCTCTTGTTTGGGCAATGCGAGGATATCAGATTCTTCAACGTTGCCTCTGGCGAAAGACGCTTTGGCTCTTATCGGGCTCTGCTCGCCGGGGAAATCTTGGCCTAATGGACTAGTTGCCGCAATCATACCGACGGAATCGACTTCGTCTTCTAAAAAATCGTCAGGTTCAGCGTAGGAATCAGCGCTGGACTCTTCGCGAATCTGTTTCAATAGCGCGACGTCGTTTGAAGCTGCGGCAAACTTAGGCCCCGCCGTTTCAAATGAAGTCGGCGCGTCAAGCGGAGGCGTAGAACCGTTCCTAAAAATACCGACGGCACAAACGAGAAGAGCTACTGCCGTAACAGCGTAACCAAATCCAACGCTCTTTCTGTCGCCAATTTTCTTTTGAGAGCGAACTGCTATTGGAACGCTTTCGCCAGGCGAATCCTGAAAAGAGACGTCGACGTCTGACGAATCTTTTTGACGAAAAGACGAACGAAACGCCTGGTCTTCTAAAAAAGCTAACGCGCACATACGCCAACCTTCTGGAATTTCGTCGAGCCGCGCGAGAATAAAGTCGCGCTCGTCTTCGTCTAATTCGTCGTCGACAAGTCGTTCGAGCAATAATTCGTCTTCCAGCGTAATCGTCGACGCGCTTTCAGGCAATGCCGTAAGATCGAATTCTGTGTTCTCGTCCATATTTAAAGCTTCTTAAACAGCGGGTCGCTAAAAGTTGTTTTTAATTTATATAAAAAGCTAATTGTTCGTCAAACAAAAGTTTGTAAAGTTTTTTTAAGCCTCGCTCGCGCTCGGTGCAACTTCGACTGAACGGCAAAAACCGTCGTGCCAAGTTCGTCGGCTATCTCCTGATAACTTTTATCGTCCGTATACTTCATGCGGAGGAGTCGTCGCTCGTCTTCCGGAATCTTAGATGTCGCGACGCGAACGCGCTCTTTGCGTTCGCGATCCAAAAGCCATTCCAACGGATCAGGTTGCGTCTCGTTGTTTCCTGTCGCACGAACGTGATCTTCGTAGTGTTGACGAGCTTTGCGTTTACGTCCAAGCGAGCGTCGATACAACGACGCCTGGACGACGGCCAGCCTATACAACCAGGAACCGACTTTTGTTGGATCGCGCAACGGCGTTCTTTGACGAGCGGCGGCGAGACCGACCTCCTGGAAGACTTCGTCGACGCCTTCGCGGTCGCCGACGCGTTGCGCGATGACACGCCGCATCCAACTCTCGTTCGCCTTTAAGGCTGCGGTCCAATCCATATTGCCGTTCGGCAAAAGGAAGGATACTGTCGAAGCTTCGCCAGCTCCCGTCGAAACTTCTTCGACAGGAGTTTGCGGAGACATATCTTGCGAATCTGAAATATTGGACATTGCGCATCTCGTTATTGACGTCATACGGCCTCGTTTCCGAAACCGCATAGATAGTTGCCGAGGCAGAAGTCGTGTTGCACCAATTTTTCTTTTTTTGAAAAAATTTTTAAAACATTCTGAAATGATTCTTTTTCAGCCCTTGAAAATGAGCTCCACTCCTTGATAGTATAAGCGAAATTTTTTTCTTAAAAATACTGAAGTTTTTCGATAGGTTTTGTTTAAGCTGAAGAGCAAACGAGCGTTCGTCGATAAAAGACGCGTGGGGTTAGGTCGAATAAATCACGTCATTTGGCGCTCGTCGCTATAATCAGGAATATTAGCGGAAAGAGTAATGGAGATCGGTCATGAACAATTGTAAATTGACGAATAATCAAAATTCGTTCGTGACAAACGCTTGGCAGAAGCAAATGATATTGGTATTTCTGCTTGCAGTAAGCGTTTTTTCGACGGTCGTCTGCTTTGCTCAACAGTCAAACGCGATTGTTCAGGAAAGCGACGGCGTTAGGACGGCAAGCGCCGCTTCTATTCTAACGTCGCCCGTTCCCAACGGGAGAATTGGCGGATATCGTTACGACGGGGCGTTAGCGCCTAATGTCGGATATAATTCCAGATTTACCTACGACAATTCCGTCGTCCAAGGCGACGCCGGCAATATTATCGGGATTGACCGAACCGCCACATCCCGTTTTGGCAGTTCTGCGATTCCATTCCAATCAAAAATGAATTACGACTTGCTTGTTTTGAGAAACGAGTATTATCGCGCAAGAGAGGAAGCGAACGCAAGCTATCTAAATTCCCAGTTAAGATCTCAAAACGAACCGAGGCTTATCGTCGCGACTCCTCCAAAACAATTCCCATATGCAAATGATCGAAGGGCGCGTTACGGGAAGACAAAAGAACAGTTGCTGGCGGAAAGAAACAAGTGCAAATCTGATTCCGTCGCGACGTTGCAAAATGAAACTGACGTCGCTCGACAATTCGATCCCGCTCAGCGTATTTGGATGCGTGGCGCGGCGCCAGTTCCCGGCTCGGCTGTTCCGGACGCGTGGCTTCGAAACGCTCAACCTATTTTAGACGGTTCTGGCTTGTTGGACTATTCGCAACAACATGGAATCGGGGCGGAGTCTCTTTCTGGCGTCGGTTTAGGCGGCGCATTAGCCCCTCAAACCGATCATGGCGGCGCGTGGAGTTTTCCAAGACTTAGAACTCCGGAAGAAATGGAGCAGATATTTATTGAGAACTTAGAAACGCAGCTTTTACGCAGTCCCGACGTCAATCCACTGTCGCCTATTCAAATTAGCGTCCAAAACGGGGTCGCTACGGTAAGAGGCGTCGTTCCTACGCCCAGCGCGCGCGTTGCCGCGGGTAAAATTCTGCTTTCCAATCCCGGAATAGTTCGCGTGAATAATTTGATGACGTACGTTCGAAACGACGAGACTCAGGGAGTTGTCCAAACGCTTCCTCAAGCAGGCGGAAACACTCTGAAATCGACGGGGGCTGTCGTACAATAACGCAGTTATAGCGAATATGCCGAATATAACGGACCACGCCCTTTTATCGGTAAAATAGGTGCTTTTTGACGATATCAGGTAAGCGGCATTACGAACGTTAATTCAGGTGTTTTAAGTAATTCATGGAAACAGAGACGGAAATTCGGGGAAACGTCAATGAGTTCTGAAAATGAAGCGGAGAAGACAAGCGGCCTTAAGCTCGATTACAGATCTCACTTCCACGCTGTAAAGAGGGCGACGACCGAACCGGTTTGGATGCAATGGTTGCTCATTGGATCAACTTTTGCTTTCATGACCGTCTTCTTGCTCTTTCCGTTGGTTTGCGTCTTTTATGAAGCGTTTGTCGACGGAGTCGTTAGTTTTTGGAAGGCCGTTTCCAGTCCGGACACGATCAACGCGACAAAAATGACGCTTCTTGCCACGTGTATCGCCGTCCCGCTCAATATTATTTTTGGGCTCGCCGCCGCGTGGTGTATTGGCAAGTTCCAGTTTTGCGGCAAGGGCGTTTTAATCTCCTTGATAGACGTTCCTTTTGCGATTTCTCCAATCATCGCCGGTTTGCTGTTTGTTTTCTTGTTTGGATTCCAGTCGGCGATTGGGAGATGGCTCTTCGAACACGACATTAAGTTGCTCTATGCCACGCCTAGCGTAGTAATCGTTACAATTTTCGTTACGTTTCCGTTTGTGGTAAGAGAATTGATTCCGGTAATGGAAGCGCAAGGCACGGAAGAAGAGCAGGCGGCGCGAGTTTTAGGCGCTAACGGTTGGCAGATCTTTTGGCGCGTGACCCTTCCAAATATTAAGTGGGCGTTGCTTTACGGCGTTATTTTGTGCAACGCTCGAGCGATGGGCGAATTTGGCGCGGCGGTTGTGGTCGCGCGCAACAGCGTAAAGACAAACACGTTGCCTTTACACATTAACGCGTTGTATCAAGGATACGCCAACGGTTCCGCGCCGTTTGCAGTAGCCACGTTGCTCGCTACAATGGCTATTTTAACGCTTGTGGCAAAAACATTGTTAGAAATTAAAATTCGTCGAACTGAAGACAACGAAGTATAATGACGATATCGGCGTTTTTTTTAGTAGATCGCTCATGATAGGCGTGCGACAATGGGTATAGAAGTACGAAACATTACGAAAACTTTCGGCAAGAGTTTTAAAGCTCTTGACGACGTCAGTTTGCGCGTTGAAGCCGGGGAACTCGTTGCGTTGCTTGGCCCGTCCGGCTCTGGTAAGACGACGTTGTTGCGTATCATCGCCGGGTTAGAAACGCCCGATCCTGGCAGCGGTCCCGTGTTTTTCAAGGGGTGTCAGGTCGATTCCAAAAAGGTAAGCGAACGCGGCGTGGGATTTGTCTTTCAGCATTACGCGCTTTTTAGACACATGACGGTTTTTGACAACATCGCCTTTGGCATGACCGTCAAACCTCGACGAACGCGTCTTTCGAAGGACGAAATTCGCGAGAAAGTTCAAGCGCTCCTCCACATGATTCAGTTGGATAATCTCGCTCATCGTTACCCCGCTCAACTTTCCGGCGGTCAACGTCAACGCGTCGCGTTGGCGAGAGCCTTAGCCGTCGAACCAAAAGCGTTGCTTCTTGACGAACCTTTTGGCGCTTTGGACGCGAAGGTGCGCGTCGAACTGAGAGCGTGGCTAAGACGATTGCACGACGAAATACATCTCACAAGCGTATTTGTCACCCATGACCAGGACGAGGCGCTTGAACTTGCCGATCGCGTCGCCGTTATGAACAAAGGGAAGATCGAACAAATTGGCACGCCGGACGAGGTATTCCACAAACCGAAAACGCCGTTTGTCATGAACTTTCTCGGGCAAGTAAATCAATTCCATGGCAGAATGGAAAGAGGTCGCGTTTGGATTGGAAACTACCAAGGCGTCGCTCCAAACAAAGATTGCCTAAACGCTGGGGAAAGCAATTTTGACTCCTCGGAACAAGATCGTTCAAACGTCGCCGTTTATATTCGCCCTCACGACTTTGACATTTCAAAGGCGCCGCAATCCGGCAAATTATCTTTTCCCGCCACCGTTACGCGCGTGCGTTCCGCCGGGAATCTGGTTCGTGTTGAAATGGTCACTGAGTCGGGAGAAGAACTGGTCGCGGAAACCTCCCATCAGGAACGAGCGGAACTCTCGCTCGAAACGGGCGAATCGTTTTTTATGACGCCCAGAAATCTGCGTATTTTTCCAGAAGAACACGATTAATATTCAAAATAATTATCGCAGCGTAATTTTCATGTTTTGATTTAATTCATAAGAGGCTGTCGCGTAGTTCTCACGCGGCAGTCTCTTGTGTTTATCGTCGAAAAGAAAGTACGAACAATATGACGACTGAGCTCAATGAAAAACCTAATAAAGGCGAGTCCCAAACAAAGGACGGAGCGCTGGAAAGATTGTTCCATTTACGCGAAAACAATACGACGAAACGAGTTGAATTATTTGCCGGTTTGACGACTTTTTTGTCGATGGCGTATATTTTAGCCGTCAATCCCTCTTTACTTGGTCAAGCGGGAATGCCGCCGTCAGGCGTTTTTGTTGCGACGGTGTCGGCGGCTTTCATAGGAACAGCCGTCATGGCGTTTATGGCAAACTACCCGTTGGTTCTGGCTCCAGGCATGGGATTAAACGCCTACTTCGCTTTTTCGATTGTCTTAGGCATGGGCTATTCGTGGCAATTTGCCCTGTTTGCCGTCTTTCTCGAAGGTTTGATCTTCATCGCGCTTACCCTGGCAAGGGCGCGTGAAAAAGTCGTAGACGCAATACCCCAATCGTTAAAAATTGGAGTCGGATCCGGAATAGGCGTTTTCCTCGCCTACATCGGTTTACAAAACGCGCATATTATCGTCCATAGCGACTCGACGCTGACGACGTTTCTTTCCTTTGATTCCTCAACAATTCATACTTCCGGAGCGGCGGTTATTCTTGCGATCATTGGAATCGTTTTAATAACGGTTTTGTCCCATAAAAAAATCTTTGGAGCGTTGTTTTGGGGAATGATTGGAACATGGGGCTTTTCCGTAATCGCTCAATTGATCGGACTGTATCAACCGGACGCGGCTAACGGTTTTTATTCCGTAATCCCGTCGTTTGATCTTAACGCTCAAACGCAAGAACTTAAAAACGGCTTTAAAGAAGTCTGTTTCGCAGCGTTTAATGTCAATGCCTGGACAGGAAAAGGGGGAGAAACGGGATGGGAACTGTTGTTCTCAATAAATATCCTTCTCGTTTTGTTCGCGCTACTTTTTGTCGATTTCTTCGACACAATCGGCACGGTGATCGCTGTAGCCACAAAAGAGAATATGTACGATGAAAAAGGGAAAATACCCAGAATAAAGTCAATATTGTTCGCGGACGCGTTTGCTACCGCTTGCGGCGGCGCGTTGGGGACCTCGACGACTACCACTTATATCGAATCGTACACGGGGATAGCCGTCGGGGGACGCACCGGACTAACGGCGTTAACGGCGGCGTTTCTATTTTTGATATCGCTTTTATTCGCGCCGGTTTTTTTGGCGTTGCCCAGTTTTGTTTCCGGAGCGGCGCTAATTTACGTCGGATTCCTGATGATTACGCCCTTAAGTAAACTGAATTTTGACGACGTTTCTGAAGCGGCTCCGGCTTTTATAGCGACGATTGTCATCCCGCTCGCTTACAGCATTTCCGAGGGGATCGCGCTCAGTTTTATTCTTTGGACGGTTATTAACTTAGTCAGCGGACAGCGTCAAAAGATCAGTCCGCTGATGTATGTTTTATCCGTTCTGTTTGCGGCCAAATATTTCTTTATCTGAAAAAAAGCGAAGGGTTGGAATCAACGGAGAACGTTAATTCCAACCCTTTTTAACTAGCTCAGTTGTATAAGCGCTTTGAGTTATTCTTCAACCACGGGAAACGCAGAAATTCTCAGCCGTGCCGCGCCCATCGGAACGAGTTCTAATTCCTTGACGGGACGGTCCGTTTTTGCCGGGCTAAACGGAACAGGCGCGCAAAGTCCATATTCGTCAATTTTCCAACTCGGGATCTGTCTGCCGGGCAATTTGATCGAATAGGGAACGGAATCAACAGTCCACGGGAAATTGTCCTTCGGCCAATCTCGCTTGATAATTTCGACTTTCGAAAGATCCTGTTTCGCCGGATCAAGCAAACCGTAATTCCACTCGGAATCGGGGAGAATGTCGTAAGAAGGCCAATCCTCCTGTTTGGCTCCAGCTTGCCAACCAGAATCGCCCATTGCGACTTTGCGTCCGTCCATTTTAACGTATCGTTCTTTGATCTTTAACGAATAGGTCAAAGGACCGAAATCAATGCTTACGCAACCTTTATTTTGATCCCATTTGCGGAAAGAAGCCTTAGACGGGAACGTTGCGGCAATCTTGTCCCCGTTTTTCCATTCGCGCTCAATTCGGAGCCATTTTTGAGGTTCAGGTTTAGTTCCGGCTGCAAAAGCGACGGGCGAGTCGTTCAACGTTACCGAAGGTTCTAAACTCCATTTGGGAACGCGAACGTATAACGGGAACGCGACAGACTTAACGTTTTCCGGAAGAGAAACGGCGATATTTATAACGTCGTCAAACGGATAATTGGTCGTTTCCGTCAGCGTAACTAGAACGCCCTCTCCAGAGCCGACTTTTGCGTTAACTTTAGAAGCTCCGTACAACGTCGCCGCAAGTCCGCCGTCGGGCGTCGCCGTCCACATGTTTTCGATATAATACGGCCAGCCGTGCGTATGGTTGTGTTGACAACAACGACTGCTGAACGGGTTCATTGCCATGAACGGACCGGCGTTGTCAATGCCGGGGCTGTGATTTTTCGAATCGGAAATCGGCTGGTTCGGGCAGGTGATATAACGCAACGCTCTGAAATTAGGCATAACGGCGGCGGGAGCCGTATTAAACGCGACGTCTTCGCAATGGTCGACCCATGAAAGATCCCCGGTTATACGGAAAAGAATCATATCGCTCGTCATCTGCTCAAAGATACCGCACGTTTCGACGCCCTGTCGTGGATCGACATAGCCGACGCGAGAATTTTCGTCGCCGCCCCACATGCCGCCGGGAACTTGACCAAAACACGCGCGAATAAGCCAAAAGTCGTTATACGTGGCGAATTTGTCCGCTTCGTCTTTCGAAAGCATCCACCAAGTCGCCGGTTGACGGAAACACTGAGCGATATTAACGTTATGCCAGTTCGGGAGCGTCGATTCCTGCTTCCAGTTTGCCGTGTTCGCGTTGATTTTTTTGGCGACCGTCAACAACGTTTCGTTGCCGGTTATGTTGTAAAGCCAGAAGCAACTGAAAAGAAGGTCGCCCGCGCGGCTGTTTTCCCAGTACGTCTTCAAAAACTTCTGCTCGGGATACATCGCGATCCAATCGAAGTAACGAGACATAAAGTCAATGACTCGTTCGTCGCCCGTGTATTCGTAATACGATTGCATTAAGAATAAAACAAGCATGTTCGGCCACAAGTCGCATCCCTTTTCGCCGTCCGGGTTTGCCGGACCAAAGTAACCGTCTTCGCGTTGACTCGCCAAAATTGCCTCAATCCATATTTTTGCTTCGGCAATCATCGCTTCGTCTTTAAGCAAATAGGCGAGATCCACATAGCCGCGCAGCCAGTAGGGAAGTTCTTCCCAACCATATTTGCCTCCTTCACGAAGCCAGGCGTTGTCTTTCTTCTCGAGCCATTTGCTCAATTCGCCAAGCTTTCCGGAAAGACCGTCGCGTTGTAATTCAAGGTAACGACCAAGCCAGCCGTTCGCTTCGACAGCCCCGAGAGGGAGTTTAAGGAACGGAGAAGGAGTCAGGGGCGCTCTATTCGCTAAATAATGAGCGTTGGTTGCGTTCTCATTAGGGCGATCGACGCAAGTCGCCGTAACGTCGGCGGCGGAGCAGGTCGCGGCAAAAGCTAAAACCGCGACGGAAGTCAGTAATGCCAATGTTTTCATAGGGATAACAATCATGTTAAAGGAAACGATCGCGGGGAAACAGTTCTCGCGATCAATTGATTAATGTTGCACAAAACGGGGTTGTTTTAACGACCGTTGTTCTTGACTCGTTCCAACAGTCGTTGGAACGCCTGTTTATACTGTTCGCCGTTCTGGTGCCCGAGCTGAGTCTCGTGATAAATCGTCTTCTTCTCAGAGGGAACGACGTTAAAGGCGGAGTAGACGGAACTTGGACTGCAGGTCACGTCGATGAAGCCTACTGTTATGTCGATTGTCGCGGCGTCGATGTTGCGTGCGAAATTGACTCCGTCGAGGTAACGCGACGCTTCCAGAACTTTTTCGTCGCCTTTGTAAAAGTCGACAAGACGCGGCCAACCTGGAGAACGTCCCTTGAGTAAGCCCGAATGATCACACAGAGCCGGAACAGACGAGAGAATAGCGCAAAAGTGCTTGTTCAAGCCGCCAAGGATGAGCGCCGACGCGCCTCCTTGGCTAGTGCCGTAGTACCCCATGCGCGTCGTGTCGACGTAATCCTGCTCGGCAAGCCAGTCGACAGCGCGGTCGATACCCAAGTACGCGGCGCGGAAGAAATAAGAATCGCGATCGGCTCCGTTATAGTAGCAATAGCGCATTCCAAGCTCTTTATTATATTCGTCATAAATTTTTTGACGTTCGTTGCCGTCCAAGGGACATTCGTACGGGAAGACGTTCATGTTCAAAACGACAAATCCCTGATCGGCAAGCCACGCTTCCGGGCCGACGCCCGGACCGGCGCCGGGTACGTTGACAAGAGTCGGATAAGGACTTTCGCCCCCTTTTGGAACGCTGAGATAGCCATAAACGCGTTGGTCGTTAACCGTAGCGAAATTAACGGAATAGACGTCGCGCTTTTCGTTGGAGAGAGAATCGATTTTTGTCTGTTGTAAATCGATTGGAATCTTTCGAACTTCCTCTTTGCCCTTCGCCCAGAATTCGTCAAAATCGTCAGGTTTAGGAAGACCTGGTTCAATTTTGTCGGGATCAAACGCAAGCCCCGCTAATTTAGAACTCGATTTTTGATTGTCCGCAGATTGAGCTTTCGCGTTAATTTGCAGGAAACCGGGAACGGAAAGCGTCGTTTTGATTGTCGCTGGATTGTCTTTCGACAAGTCAAAAGTTTGCGGTTCGGCGAGTTGATCGCGACCGTCGTTTGTTAAAACGACAGTCAATGTTCCTGAGTCTACAAGCGTGCCGTCTTTATCGGTCACGGAAATAGAGCATTCCGCTTGTTCGTTAACGGCGTAGACTTGCGTTTCGTGATTGAATTGAAACGTGATCGCTTCCTGTGCGGTAACGCCCAAAACGGCAAATGCAAGGAGAAATAAAGTCAGAGCGAATCTGATTAACGTTTCTCGTCGGATAAATACTTTTTTCATTTTAAGGCCTTATGTTGATTGCTTAAAAGAATGATCGATTGTTCCAGGCGTCGAGGCGTCAGCGTTTGACGCCCGTATCGGGATCGTATTCGAATTCTACCGTTTGGACAGAACCGTCGGTATAAACGGCTTTGGAACTGAATTTTCCGTGTTTGACGTCGTCGAACGCGACAACTTCGCAGAGTTTCTTCCATTCGTCAGACGAATTCGTCGCTCGTTCCAAAACGTCAACCGATTCCGGCGCGCCCTGTTTGCCTGCGCGAAGCAGATATTCTTTGGAGGCGCCGACTTTTGAGAAGGTCAAACCAGAACCGTCCGGTAAAATAACCGTGTCAAAGACGTCG
>JAEEGL012704325.1_pt1 | contig 10638 bp, 7 predicted proteins | sample 9134231 | NCBI WGS metagenome assembly JAEEGL01 (sample SAMN16246548, study PRJNA631951) | gut metagenome | biome: gut microbiome; feature: rumen; material: fiber-attached | host: Bos | place: Iran: Karaj | collected 2018-10 | reverse complement strand
TCAGATTCTCAGGCCTTACAACTTGCCTTCCGTTGAAGAACGCCATATTGAATGCCTTTGCGAACTCGTCCCTGTCCTTGAGCAGTTCTCGTGCGCAAATATCGATGTTACCCATTGCCACTCTCCACATTGCCATTGATGCAATCCGATGAATGCCACAGAGCAAGACATCCTGTTTAGCAGACATCTTTAATTTACAACATCTATCGGAAATGTCAATTCGATTATTTGAACAATGGATATAATCTAATCCACAAAAACGGAAATGCAAATCGCAAACTATATAATTATTCAATTATTCTATGCTATTTAAATTTCATAAAATTAGCGATAATATTAACATAATTAGCGCTAATAATAACATAAAGTACTAATTATTACCGATTTTCACGACAAACAAAACAGCATCATTTCATTTAAAGCAACAAAATAAAACAGACACGCACAGTTATTCTTCAGTATTGCCCTAACTCTTCTTGACGGCGACTTTGGTGTGCTTTGAGATTCTGTCGATGTAGTATTTGACTTTCTCATCGGGCGTGAAATCGCTGTTGTCGTAGTCTGGTTCGCGACCGAGGCGTTTGGATTTATTCACGCCGAGCGGATGGTAAGGCTCGACGTTCACCTCCAGAGGATGGATTCTTTCAGCGAGTGCGCCGATGGCGTCGAGATGGTCGTCGTCGTCATTGACGCCTGGAATGAGCGGGCAGCGGAGGACAATCTTCGCGTTGGCCGCTGAGAGTCTGTCGAGATTCGAGCGGATGAGAATGTTATCGACTCCTGTGAACTTCCTGTGCTTTTCGGGAGACGTCGCCTTTACGTCGAACAGGAAAAGGTCAACAAGCGGCAGAATCTGCTCGTATTCCTCCCATGGCGCGTAGCCGCATGTCTCGATGGCGGTGTGGAGGCGGTTCTTCTTTGCGAGCGAAAGGAGTTCCTTGCAGAAGGAGAACTGCGCCATCGGCTCGCCGCCCGAAAGCGTCATTCCGCCGTTGGATGTCTCGTAGAACACCTTGTCCTTCATCACTTCCGCCATGACCTCCTCGGCGCTCATCTCCTTTCCAGCGATTTCAAGGGCGCCTGCGTAGCATTTTTCGGTGCAGATGCCGCATCTGCGGCAGTTGTCCCGCTTGAAGAGATGTGCGCCGCCCTCCATGACGTGGCACTTCTCAGGGCAGTTTTCGAAGCACCATCCGCAGCCTATGCACTTCTCTGGATTGAAGAAGATTTCGGGACGCGGGCTCTGCGATTCAGGATTGTGGCACCAGATGCAGCGCAGAGGGCAGCCTTTGAAGAAGACGGCGGTGCGGATGCCTGGCCCGTCATGGATCGCGAATTTTTCTATGTCGAATACGAGCCCCATGGGTGGTGTCACTTGCCTAGTTCAGTTGAGCGTCTCGTGGCGGCGAGAACGGTGTCCGAGATGATTTTACGGAATTCCGCCTCTTTCATGACGGCGAGGCCGGCGGCGGTCGTGCCGTTCGGCGACGTCACTGCGTCGCGAAGCGAATCTGGCGTTCCGAGTTTGCGTGCAAGCATCTCCGCCGCGCCAGCGATGGTCTGGATGGTCAGTTCGAGGGACATTTCAGGGGCGAGTCCGACATTCTCGCCCGCCAACGCCATGGCCTTCGCGAGTTCGAACACATACGCGGGCCCTGAGCCGCTGAGGCCAGTCACAGCGTCAAGTTGTCCTTCGGCGACTTGGAACGCGATTCCCGCCGTGCACAGGAGGCGTTTCGCGAAAGCGGCGTCCTCGGCGGTCGCCTGCGGTCCCGCCGCGAAGCAACTGGCGCCCTTTCCAACCATCAGAGGCGTGTTCGGCATGACGCGGATGATGCGTCCGCTCCCGAACCATGACGAGAGGCGGGCGAGCGTGACTCCCGCGCAGATGGATATGACAAGGGTCTTTCCTGTGATCTTCGGCAGCGCCCTCACGGCCGCCTCAGCGACTTGCGGCTTCACAGCTAGTACAAGCAGTTCCGCGTCTGGAATCAGCGCGGAGACATTCTCCACGCAGTTGACTCCCGTATGCTCCGTGAACGCCTTGCGCGCCTGCGGCAGGATGTCGGATGCAGTGATGTCATCCGCCGCTATCAGCCCGCTTTTGACTATCGCCGTGGCGAGCGCCGTCGCCATCTTTCCAGCGCCTATGAAAACAGTCTTCATTGATCACTTCCCCGCAATTGTCTTAAGGTAGTCCTCTTTGGACATGAGGCCCGCTACCGAAGCCTCGTCCACGTCCTTGAACCTGCATATCCAGCCTTTGCCTTCGGCGTCGTTGTCGATGTCGCTCTGGTCGGTCTCGAGTTTTTCGTTCACCTCGAAGACGGTGCCCGTAACTGGCGAGTGAATCTCCTCTGCGTCCTTGTGGGACTCCACGCTCGCGAAGCCCTCCCCGAACTCATATCTTCTGCCGACTTCCGGCAGTTCAACGTATGTGAGGCCGCTCAACTCGTCCGACGCATACTGAGAGATGCCGACCGTCGCGATGCCATCCACTATCTCAACCCATTCATGTGACGATGCGAAAAGTTTCATTCCCTTGTCCTTTTGAGGCGGCATGGCCGCCAACTGTTATAAAGATTTCAAACGAGAGGCAATTGCAAAACTATCGTCCAGGCGGCAAAACGCAGCCGCGCGAGGAAGCCACCACGGAGCGCCATTAAGCCGAATTGGGATGAGAGTCTTGAAATTGGCTCATGATATTTAAATCTAAATCTTTGTTTTGAAATATCAACCAGCAAACCTATTATTTTTCATTTCGGAATGACAATCCCCTCGACAGGACCAAAATCACCGAGAAGGACATAGTCGCGCGGGGGGACTGCCACATCAATTGCGCCGTCGGCCGCCTTGACCTCCTGGTTGGTCTCCAGATTCCTAAGCGACAGTATGTTGACGCCGAGCGCCCCCGCCTTTGCAGGGCTGTAAACAATCGACTGAACGGTCTTCTCCGTGTCGTTCATGGCGACTATGACGACTTTGTTGGAACTTGTCACATAGCAGGAGACCATGAACCTGCCTTCCGAGTGGAACGGGCATGCGTCATCGGCATAGAACACAAATCGCTCAGTTCCGTCGAATCCGCATGCGTCCTGAATCCGCCACCAGTTCTTGAGGGAGACGCCGAAGGACTGCCATATCTGTGCGTCATGGACAAGGAAGTACCCAAGGAAGTGTCGAATGACAGGCTGATGCTTTACCATCTGCGTTGGCGTCATCCAATCGTCCTCGAATCTGTTCTTGATGGGGCTGTGCAACTTTATCGCCCTCTGGAACTGCGGAATGAAGTAGTTCGGTATGCCGTACGGCAGGCTTCTGTAGCAGGCGCGCATGAGCGACGGCTCAAGGATGTTAAGGTAGCTTTCGTCTTCGGCGACAGTCTTGTTGTAGCATTCGCCGTCGCAGAGATAGTCCGAGAAGGAGATGGCGGGCATGTAGGGTTTCTGCGACATGTGCCTGAATACCTGTCCTTCAGGATTGTGCTGTTTAATGATTCGGTATATCCGCTTGGTCAGGTCGCGCGTTGAGAGAATGTTGAAAGAAGGATAGCGTTTGCCGTCCTTTCCAGTGAATCCGCAGCCGTGGTATTCATTCGAGCAGAGCTGGGCGTCTTGGTTGTCAACATACAAGTCCTTCATGTCAAGGTAGTTGACAATCTCCCGCAGATTGTATGTGTAGAAGTTTCTCATGGATTCGGATTTCGGGCAGACCCACGCATAGAACTCCTGCGGATTGCCCTCCGCTCCATAGAAGCCCAATGCAGGCGGATTCTTGCTCCATTCAAGACAGTAATACGGCCATTCTGGAACCAGCGGGGACATCGTGAATCCCGCCGTGTAGTGGAAGAGCCTGTCGTATTTCTTGAATTGCTCAGCCTTGTTCTCCTCGTAGTCAGGCCTGACATGCCCCTTGTAGAGCGAATTGTGACGTGTCGCGAACTTCCAGAATGCATTGACGCCGTGCTTCTCGTTTGTTCCGTTCAGCCTGAATCGCCTCCAATCAGGCGTCATCGGCCTGACAGGAAGCGCCTGCACGCCGAAACGGAAGGCCATTGGGGAATCAACAACCACATTATGATCTATCAAATTAAGTCTCAACAAGTTACAATTATCATTCCGAATTAGTTGAAGCGTACGTTTCTTGTCATTCACATTCCAGTCCTCAAGAGTCTCGCAGAACCACTCAAGGCCGACGGAATCGTTGCCGACGAAAATGATCCTGTTGCCTGCGAAGAGATCCATGCCATAGTCCTTGAAAAAGCCGTAGGCGCCAGGCTTGAAGTCCATGTACTGCTTGTGCATTGCGTTGAAGAGCGTGCTTGCCTCCTTTCGGAATGGAATGTCAAGCGAAAGCGAGGGGAGCTCGACGCTGCCCTTCGGGGCAAGCGTCAAATCGAACCAAAGGAATCCGTCAAACTCGCAAGTGGCGCTGATTTCTGCGCTGAATTGCCCGCAGTCCGCCTTTCCCTCCAGTTTCACGGAAGCCTCGCTTGCATGCACGCATTTAAGTTCGCCCTCAAGCGGCATCGGATTGCCACCGCAGAGCAGGCTGAAGCCTGACTGCAGAAGCGGCGTTCCCGCCGAGGAAATCTGCGATGGAAGCAAGGTCCCCTTGAAGTCGCATGTCCTGTTCCAGCAGGAGAAGGTGCCGTTGGAGTACGAGACAGGCGTCCATGGCGGCGGGAGTGAGTCATCGTCGCCGACAGCGGTCTTGCGCCACGGCTCGTTGCCGTCTGACATCATGAAATCATAATCAGTCCTTCCGACAGTCTTGCCGTCCTTCGAAGCCGCGTTCAGCACTATTTTATACTTGCCAGGCGCGATCGCCGACATCGGGATTTCGACGGAATGCTGTGGCATCTCAGACCTGCTGACGCCGCTCCAGGCAACGCTGCCATCGGCCTTTGTGAAGGCTATCGAGACTGGCAGAGGCCCTCCGTCCCGTTCCGCCCTGTTCTCGACGAATCTCAAATTGACGACGCCTTTCTTCTCATCGACAAGGGAGACGACTTTCGTTGGCACGGGAGAGACGCTCTCATCCACCTCCAGATTGCGGTTGTAACTGGAGAATCTGGCGCGGACATGCTCCGCCGTCAGCGGCACATTGTAGAGCATGAGTTCATCTACGAGGGTTGTGCCGCGCGGGTGGATCCACTGTTCGGGCGCCTTGCCGCCGATTCCGAAATGTGAAAAATCCCCTGGCGGCGCAATGAGTTTCTTCTTGTCGAGCAGCCTGCCATTCAGATACAGGGCGATTTCGTCGCCGTCCCATGTGGCCGAGTAGAAATACCACTTTCCCGCCTTTATGCCATTGGCGGATGTCGTGGCCTGCGTCCAGACCTTCCTGCCGTCCTCCAGGCGTTCTGGGCCAAAGAGGAAGAGAAGCCGCTTCTGCGGAATCTTGTAGCAGATCATGGACGCGTCCTTGCCCCATGCGCGGAAAAGGATGTGGAATTCGTCGTCGTTGCCGTCCCAATCCACTGGCATGAACCAAAAGACGACACTGCCCTTGGAGGGATTCAGATGTCCGTCATTGTCATAGACAATGTTGATGCCGTTCCTGTTCTCGTCAACGCCAACGACAGCCGCCTGCCCGACGACGCCCTCCTTGAGGTACGCGTTCAGACTCTCCCACAGGACTTCACGCGAGTGCTTCCCGTGGGCTGTCCCACTGGTTGTCTGAGCATTGAAATCCTGGTCGAATTCCGTGTGGAATATGGCAGAAGGCACGGCTGCAACCAAACTTGCAGCCAATAGAAACGCGATTGCAAAATGCTTCTTTGTCATGGATGGCCTTTGTTGTATAAATGCGATTGATGATTCCTTACTTTGGACGCTTCTTGCCCGATTTCAAGTCGGAATGCCGCAATAATCAGAAAAGAATCTTGAATTGTTTACGTTTTCACGCACGAAAAAGGACTAGCCTGCTTTAAAGTTTGGATTGTTGGTTTATATTTCTGTTGCCATTAGAAATGACATATCCGAAAACTAATTGCAACAAGGAGATTCAGAAATGTTCAAAATCGGTTATGCACAGGAAATCATCACGCCTCCAGTCGGAGTCGGCCTGGCTGGTTATTTCAACAAGCGCCCGAATGAAGGCGCCTACGACGACCTCTATGTCAAGGTCATTGCCATCGAAAGCAATGGAAAGCGCTTCGGATTCATGGCGTTCGACCTTGTGAGCATCTGCAAGTATCTGTTCGATGAACTCAATGACCGCATGCTCGCGGAGTTCGGACAGGAAATCTATGACAATTTCATCGTCTCGGCCACACACACCCACACAGGCTCGCAGTTCTACGGCAAGTCTGAATCGTGGGACGACGTGACGAAATTTGCCTTCAGGGAGACCGTCGAGGCCGCCATCCGCGCACTGCGCCGCGCACTCATGAACCTGCTTCCTGGCGAGATGGAGATCGGCTCCGTCTATAACAACCCCTACGGCTTCGTCCGCCGCTACTGGATGAAGAACGGAACGATCGTCACGAATCCAGGCTGGTGCAACAAGGACATCGACAAGCCTGAAACAGACTTCGACCGCACCATCGGCATCATCAAAATCATCCAGGGCGGACGCATTGCCGCGCTCATCTGCAACATCGCAAACCACGGCGACACCATCGGCGGAAACATCGTCTCCGCAGACTGGTACGGACGCTTCACGCAGGAGATCCAGCACGAACTCAAGGCATCCATCCCTGTCGTCGTGCTCGATGACGCCTCTGGAAACATCAACCACTTCGACTTCCACCAGAAAATCCACCAGTCGTCATACGCCGAAGCCACACGAATCGGCCGCGGCTACGCGAGAATCGTCCTCGACGCCCTTGACAGCCTTGAACCTCTCAATCCAGAGGACGTAAAGGTCAACAACGGCGAAGTGACCATCCCGCACCGCAAACTCACTCCTGAGGAACTCGCCGAGGCGAAGCACATCCTCGCCACCGTTCCTGACATCAAGAAGGAAGGCGATTTCGAGAGCCAGGACCTTGCGAACAAGGTTCCTGCGGCACTCCGCTATTTCGCGCAGCGCGCCATCGACTGCCACGAGAAGAGCGTAGATTCACACACATGCCGCATAACCGCCGTCGAAATCGGCAAGCAGGTCGCGTTTGTCACCCTGCCAGGCGAGCCGTTCAACGGCATCGCAGAGGCCATCAGGAAGGCAAGCCCCTTCAAATACACCTTCATCGTCGAACTCGCGCAGTCCGTCTCAGGCTACGTTCCAATGCCAGAGTGCTTCGAGCGCGGCGGCTATGAAGTGCAGGCGGGTGTCGATTCAGTCGCGCAGAACGCGGCGACAGTCATCATCGACGCCTCCATCAAGAACCTCTGACCCACCATGGTGCATGGCCACGGGCCATGCACTCAGGACGGCTTTCCCACGAGTTATTCTCCTTTGGGAAAGCCGTCCGCTCAAAACGACACGGAGAACGCCGTCATGAACGCGCGGCCAGTGGCCGCGCACGGCAACCATAACCATCCCATTTGCAATAATATAAGGAGTATGGCAAGATTCCTTGAGTGGTTCAAGAAGAACCACAACGAATACCAGGCGGTGCTTTTTGACATAGACGGCACCATGGCGAACGGACAGAAGCCATTGCCTGGCAACAGTGAGACCATAGACTATCTGCGCTCCATCGGATTCCCCTTCTTTTTCCTCACCAACGACGGGATACACACGCATTCTCAGAAAGTGAAGCAACTGGAGCGTGGCGGAGTGCACGCGACAGAGGACGAGATAGTGTCGTCGTCAGACGCTTTGGTTTTGGCGGTCGCCGAGATGGGCCTTGTCGGCAGGAAAGTTGTTGTCATTGGCGCGGGCGGCGGCCAGGACGAGTATTTGGCGGCGGCGGGCGCCATTCCTGTACGCGTCGATGAAATAGAGGAATGCTCGGCGATATTTGTCGGAGAGGCGAAATTCGACTGGTTCACAGACATCCACAAATGCATAAACCACGTCCGCAACCATCCCGAGACCTGTTTTCTGGTATCCTGTCCGGACACATACTGGATTGGACAGGCCGACGGCTCGTTGGGCATTGGCGCAGGAGGCCTTGCGCGTTTCATGCTTACAGTCATCAACGAACTGGGCCTCACGCCGCAAAGCAGATTTCTCGGCAAGCCGAATCCAGGCATCTTTCTGGAGACGATCGAGTGCCTGAAGAATAAATTCGGTATATCAAACGTCGAAAACAAACGTCTTCTGATGGTTGGCGACGCCCTTTTCTCGGACATCTGCGGCGCAAACAGGCTTGGCATGACATCCGTGCTGGTGATGACAGGACTCACCACACAGCCCCTTCTGCAGGAAGCGAGGGGAGACTACATTCCGGATTTCGTCTTTTCAACGCTGTAGCCTCACAGGAAGAGATAATTGCAAAACTCCAGCGTGTTTGTATAGAGGCAATTGCAAAACTACCGCCCAAGCGGCAAAATGCCGCCCGCGAGGGCGACAAGCGGGGCTGAAAGCGTGTAACCACACGCTGAAGCCACGCGAGAAAGCCATCGCGGAGCGCCATGAAGCCGATTGGGATGAGAGTTTTGAAATTGGCTCTATAGACAACGCCCCGCCATCGCGCACTGTATCGCACAGTGACCGCAACGGCACACGGATGCACGCCTCAAGCAGACGGCCTGCCTCCGTGAAACACGCAGTCTCCCTCAAGCACGATTATTTCAGGATGCCGATTGAATTGAGCATAACCACAAGCAGGCATGGAATGACCACCACGCACATGCAGAACTGGAAGATGCCGCAGCGTTTCCAGATCTTGCCAGTCGGATCGACCTCCTTGCAGAAACGCTCCAGACCGATGACGGATGTCACAAGAATGGTCGTGAAGATGGCGCCGAGCGGCATGATGACGTTGTTGGCGACGAAGTCCATGCTGTCCAGAATGTCCATGCCTTTGTAGCGTTCGATGAACGCGAGCGGATGCACGTTCGAGAGGACGCTGTAGCCCAGAATTGTGATGAGGCCGAGGACGACGATTTCCACGAAGCCTACGACGATGGCGCGATTGCGCGACATGTTGAGTTCCTGCCTGAATGTCTGCACGTTTGTCTCAAGAAGCGAAATGGCGGATGTCGCCGCGGCGAACAGCACCAGCAGGAAGAAGACGATTGCGACAAAGCGTCCACACGGGAAAGAGGCGAAGACCTTCGGCATGGTGCAGAAGACAAGGCCAGGGCCAGCCGCCTCCGCGGCCTCCTTTCCACCGAACGCGACGACCGCAGGAATGATCATCAGGCCCGCCAGAAACGCCACGCCCGTGTCAAAGATCTCGACTTGATTGACGTTGCCTACAAGATTGTCCTCCTTGCGCATGTAGGAGCCGTACGTCACCATGATTCCCATCGCGATGGAGAGCGAGAAGAACAACTGCCCCATCGCGGCCACGACGGTCATGTAGCTGAATTTCGTCTTGTCTGGCAGGAGATAGTAGCGGAGCCCCTCCCCCGCGTTCGGCAGGAAGAAGCAGTAGATGCAGATTCCGATGCACATGATGACAAGCAGCGGCATCAGGACCTTGTTGAAGCGCTCGATGCCCTTCTCGACGCCCATTGCCACGACGACAATCAGTATTATCGTAAATATAAGGAAAAAGAGAATCGGCTGCCATGTCGATGTTATGAAATTGGTGAAATAGTATGTCGATAGGTCCTTCATGACGCCTCCGACCTCCACAGTTGCGTCCTTGTCGAATTTGGAGATCGGATTCACAAGCATCGCCACAAAGTACTTTGTCACCCAACCGCCGATGACGCAGTAGTATGGGACGATGATGATAGGCGCGATTGAGTTAAGCCAACCGCCGATGCGCACCTTTCCGAGAAAGAACGACTTTCCCTCGCAGAGTTCGCGGAAGGCGCCGATGGGGCCCTTTCCCGTCATGCGGCCAAGGCAGTTTTCGGCAATGAGAAGGGAATATCCGAAAGTCAGGACGAGTATCAGATATGTCAGCAGGAAGATGCCGCCGCCATATTTTGCCGTCAAATACGGGAAACGCCAAATGTTCCCCAGACCAACTGCCGAACCTGCCGCCGCAAGCACATATCCAATGCGGCTCGAAAAACCATCTTTGTTCATAACCATTCCTTATCTATTTAATTAACTAGTTACAATCCTCAAAATGTCGTTCAATGGCCATTCCCGCTCACTCGTCCGCCATGAAGATGCACGGCGTGCAGCTCCATGCATGGCAGGCGCTTGAGAGGAACGGGTCGCCGTAAGGCGAGATGTCGTTGTCGTCGATGCGGTAGGCCTCCCAGAAGGTGTCCGCGCCGAGCGATATCATCCGTCCCCAATACTCCCTTATCATGCGGCGGACAGTCTCTTTTCCGCCGCACTTCCATATCGCCTCAAGGACGAAATGCTTCAGGAACGGCGTGTGGGCGTGCACGGCGTCCGCATGATTGATTGCGTATTCGATTGCGCGGAGCCCCTCGTCCGCCGAAAGAAGCCCCGAAAGGACTCCCCAGCACTGCGACGCCTCCGAAACCTGACTTCTGTCGCCAGAGACAAGGACGCCCTTCTCCGTGTCCCACGCCTTTTCGCGCAGGGTCTTGGCGAGTGCGTCGTATTGTTCGCGGCACCATTTGGCGTCGTCCGCCATCCCGAGCATCT
>JAEEGL012054257.1_pt1 | contig 10638 bp, 10 predicted proteins | sample 9134231 | NCBI WGS metagenome assembly JAEEGL01 (sample SAMN16246548, study PRJNA631951) | gut metagenome | biome: gut microbiome; feature: rumen; material: fiber-attached | host: Bos | place: Iran: Karaj | collected 2018-10 | reverse complement strand
CAGATCATGAACAAGCCGGAATCCGAGGACGAGGAGGCCATTGTATTAGATGTCTGACAAAAGAAAATTCCTGGCATCGCCCTATATCCTCTTCATTCTCTGCGGGACAATCATCCCGCTGCTGGCCGTGCTGTATTACGCGCTGGTGGATAAGGAAGGGAACCTGACGCTTGCCAATCTGGCCTCCATCGCGGACCCCGTGCACCGGAAGGCACTGTGGCTTTCGCTGCTTCTGGCTCTGATCTGCACCGTGATCTGCCTCCTGCTGGCGTTCCCGCTGGGGCTGATGCTGCGCAGGAGCGGAGGGAAGAAGGGCTTCATCATCTTCATGCTGATCCTGCCCATGTGGATGAATTTCCTGCTGCGGACCATCGCCTGGAAGATCCTCCTGCAGAAGAACGGCTTCATCAACGTGATCTTCACCTCGCTCGGGCTAGGGGAGATCGATATCCTGAACACGCCCTCCGCGGTCGTCCTGGGCCTGGTCTACGACTTCCTGCCCTTTATGATCCTTCCCATCTACAATGTGATGGTGAAGATCGACAATTCGCTGGTGGAAGCGGCCTACGACCTCGGCGCCACCCCGTTCAAGGTGGTCCGGGACGTGATCCTGCCCATGAGCATGCCCGGCATCATCAGCGGCATCACGATGACCTTCGTGCCGGCCATGACCACCTTCGCCATCTCGGAGATCCTGGGCGGCAACAAGATCCTGCTGATCGGCAACGTCATCGAACTGGAATTCCTCCACGGCGGCAGCCGCAACGTGGGCTCCGGCCTGTCGATGGTGATGATGTTCTTCATCCTCATCAGCATGGCCCTGCTCAACAAGTTCGATAAGAACGGGGAGGGCACGGTGGTATGAAAAAGTTCGGAAAAGCTTTGTACATCGGCCTGATCTTCCTGTTCCTCTACCTGCCGATCTTCACGCTGATCTTCCTGTCCTTCAACGACAGCAAGACGCCCAGCAGCACCTGGCGCGGCTTCACGCTGAAGTGGTTCAAGGAGATCTTCAGCCGGGAAGAGTGGATCGAAGCGCTGATCAACACCCTCGTGATCGGCCTCCTGGCGGCGGGGATCGCCACCGTGATCGGCGTGGCGGCCAGCGTGGGCATCATGGCCATCAGCCGCCGGCAGCGCATGCTGATCCTGCAGCTCACCAACATCCCGATGGTGAACGCGGAGATCGTCACGGCCATCAGCCTGGTGCTGGGCTTCGCGCTGTTCGGCATCAGCCTGAGCATGGGGACCATCCTGTTTGCCCACATCTGCTTCTGTCTGCCTTACGTGATCCTGAACGTGATGCCGAAGCTCAGGCAGACCGGAAACGTGGCCTATGAAGCGGCGCGCGATCTGGGCGCCGGCCCGTTCAAGGCGTTTTTCTCGGTGGTCCTGCCGGACATCATGCCCGGCGTGGTGACCGGCTTCCTGATGAGCTTCACGATGTCGGTCGACGACTTCGTCATCACATACTTTACCCGCCCGGTGGGGATCAACACCCTTTCGACGCTGATCTATTCCCAGCAGAAAGTGGGGCTCCGCACCAGCATGTGCGCCCTGAGCACGCTGATCTTCCTGCTCGTCCTGCTGGTCCTGCTCGTCCGGATGTTCCTGACGGGCCGGTCCGCTGCCGATAAAACTACAAACGGAGGTGTCTTAAATTGAAACTGTACCGCATTGTTCTTGCCGCCGTCCTGCTGACGGCCGCCATGCTCCTTTCCGCCTGCGGGGGAAAGAACGACAAAACGCTGCATCTGTTTAATTACGGAGACTATCTGGAAGAGGGCCTGATCGAAAAGTTCGAAAAGGAGACCGGCATCAAGATCAAGCAGGACACATTCGACACGAACGAGGACATGTACGAGAAAGTCGCCGGCGGCGCGGAATACGACCTGATCATCGCCGCGGATTACACCATCGAAAAGATGATCCTAAACGACATGCTGCAGCCCGTGGATCTCAGCCATATCCCGAACAGCAAATACCTGGACAAGGACGTCATGGCCAAAGTGGCGGTCCCGGATCCGGGCAATAAATATGCGGTCCCCTACACCTGGGGCACGATGGGCATCATGTACAATACCAAAATGATCCCGGAAGGCAGCATCACCTCCTGGAAAGACCTGTGGAAAGAAGAGTATAAAGACGGCGGCATCGAGATGATGAACTCCGTGCGTGATACCTTCATGGTCGCGGAAATGATCCTCGGCATCGACATGAACACCACGAACGAGCAGGATCTGCAGCGCGTCGTGGACCTGCTGATGGAGCAGAAGCCCCTTGTGCAGGCCTGGAAGAACGACGAAGCCCGCGACGACATGGTGGATGAAAACGCCGCCATCGCCATGATCTATTCCGGCGAATACCTGTACTGCCTGGAAAATAACGAGGCTCTGGCCTACTGCATCCCGAAGGAAGGCTCCTACATCTGGTTTGACTGCTTCGTCATTCCGAAGAATGCCAAAAACGTCAGCGCGGCCGAACAGTTCATCGATTTCATGATGCGGCCGGAGAGCGGCGTGGCCACGTTCGACTATCTGGGATATCCCATCCCCAACACCGCCGCCATCGCGATGCTGGACAAGGAATATCTGGAAGATGAAAATATTTTTCCCCCCCAGGAATTTCTGGACAAATGCGGCGTGTTCCATTATCTGGGCAAAGAAGGGGACGAACTGCTGAATACCTACTGGAAGAAGTATAAAGGCAACTGACAGAACGAATGCAAGATCGGGAGGGACATCATGTCTGAACTGAAACAAACGAGGAATTTCGGTGATCTGATGACCAACACGGATGCCAAGGACGTGCTCAAGCTGGTTTACAAAGCCCTTCAGACGAAGGGCTACGACCCCGTGAGCCAGCTCGTCGGCTACATCCTGTCCGGGGATCCCACATATATCACCAGCTACGCGGACGCCCGCTATCAGATCTCCCGGGTGGAGCGGGACGAGATCCTGGAAGTGCTGCTCCATAATTACATTTCCACGGAACTCGGCCAGTGATGCGGATCCTGGCCCTGGATTACGGCGCGCGCACCATCGGCGCGGCGGTCAGCGATTCCTCCGGGAAACTGGCCCTGCCTCTGGAGACCATCCGCCGGAAAGAAGAAAACAAACTGCGCCGCAGCCTCGCCCGCATCCGCGAACTGTGCGAAGAATACGGCGCGGAAATGATCGTGATCGGCCTTCCGCTCAACATGGATGAGACGGAAGGAGAGCGGGCCCTGCTGACGCGCGAGTTCGGGGAAATGGTCGCGCGCCGCACCGGCCTTCCCGTGGTCTATGAGGACGAGCGCCTCACGTCCTGGGAGGCGGACAGCCTGCTGGCGGAAGGAGGCGTCGCGCGGAAGGACCGCAAAAAGACGGAGGATCAGATCGCCGCGGCGCTGATCCTGCGCAGTTATCTCGAAAAGGAGGAACACCGTGGATAAGATCGTTTTTCATGGTGATCAGGAAGATATTTCATTTTACGTGCTGGACTCCACCAAACTCGCCGGCCGCTCTTTCCTGCTGGTAACGGACGCGGAAGAGGGCGACGGCACCTGCTACATCCTGGAAGAACTGCCCGGCGCGGACGAGAAGGAACTGGTCTATGAGATGGTGGAGGACGACGAGCTCCTGGACCATCTGGCCAGCATTTTCGGAGAACAGACGGAAGACGTCGACATCGAATTTTAAGAGGAGGCTTTCATGAGCAAACTGCGGATCATCCCTCTGGGAGGGCTTGATCAGATCGGTATGAACATCACCGCCTTCGAATACGAAGACGACATCATCATCGTGGACTGCGGCCTGGCTTTTCCCAGCGACGACATGCTGGGCATCGACCTCGTGATCCCGGACGTGCGCTATCTGGAGGACAACATCGAGCGCGTCCGCGGCTTTTTCATCACGCACGGCCACGAGGACCACATCGGGGCGCTCCCCTACGTCCTGCGGAAGATCAACGTGCCCATCTACGGCACCAAGCTGAGCATGGCGCTGATCGACGGCAAACTGGAAGAACTGGGCATGGAAAACATGGCCAAGCGGAAGATCGTCCGCTACGGGCAGACCGTGACGGCGGGCCGTTTCCGCGTGGAATTCATCCGCATCAACCACAGCATTGCGGATTCGGCCGCATTCGCCATCACCACGCCGGCGGGCACGGTGGTCCATACGGGCGACTTTAAAGTAGACTATACGCCGGTCTTCGGCGATCCCATAAACCTGGCGCGGTTCGCGGAACTGGGCAATCAGGGCGTGCTGGCCCTCCTGTGCGATTCCACGAACGCGCTGAAGGAAGGCTTCACACAGTCGGAAAGCACCGTGGGCCGCACCATCCAGCAGATCTTCGATGAAAACGCGGAGAGCCGCATCATCGTCGCCACCTTTGCTTCCAACGTGGACCGCGTGCAGCAGATCATCAACGCGGCGGTCCAGCACGGCCGGAAAGTGGCGGTGGACGGCCGCAGCATGATCAAGGTGCTCGGCACCGCGTCGGAAGTGGGATACATCGACATCCCCGACGGGACGCTCATCACGCTGGAAGAACTGGCGGATTACCCGCGTGAGAAAGTGGTGCTGATCACCACCGGCTCCCAGGGAGAAGCCATGGCTTCGCTGCCGCGCATGGCGGCCAGCATCCACCGCAAGGTGACCATCGATTCCTCGGATGTGATCATCCTGAGCTCGACCCCCATCCCCGGCAATGAAAAGGCCGTTTACAAAGTCATCAACGAACTGGAATCGCAGGGCGCCAAGGTCATCTTCCAGGACGTGCACGTATCCGGGCACGCCTGCCGGGAAGAAATGAAACTGATGTATTCCCTGACCAAGCCCAGATACGCGATCCCGCTGCACGGCGAATTCCGTCACCGGACCGCGCAGGCCGGCATCGCCGCCTCGCTGGGCATCCCGCGCGAGAACATCTTCCTCCTGGAAGCCGGCGACGTGCTGGAGCTGGATGAGGAGGGCGCCTGCGTGGTGGACAAGGTCCCCAACGGCCGCATCCTGGTGGACGGCCTGGGCGTGGGCGACGTGGGCAACATCGTGCTGCGCGACCGCCAGTATCTGGCCCAGCACGGCATCATCATCCTGGTCTCGGTATTCGAGCACGGCAGCGGCCAGCTGATCGCCGGCCCGGACATCATCACCCGCGGCTTCGTGTACGTGCGCGAATCCGAAGAACTGATGGAAGAGGCGCACGAAGTGGCGTACGGCACGGTGCTCCGCTGCCAGAACCAGGGCGTCACGGACTGGACCCGCATCAAGACCGAAATGAAGGAGGATCTCAGCGATTTCCTCTGGAAGCGGATGCGGCGCAGCCCGATGATCATCCCGATCATCATGGAGGTATAAAACTTGAGTCCGAAGGGCAGACGGGACAATTCACAGGAAGATCCCCACGTGCTGGGGGTCGTGAATCATGCCGGCCACGTGCTGTTCAAGATCGCCGTGGTGGCCGTGTTTGCGTTTGCCCTTTTCTACGGGATCCGTACGGCCTACGACTTCGGCTATTCCGTTTTCACCACGCAGTCCGCGGAGGAAGCGCCCGGCCATGACGTGGAAGTCACGGTCCTGGCGGGCATGTCCTCCCGCAGCGTGGGGAGCCTGCTGGCCAATGCGGGCGTGATCCGCAACGCTACGGTCTTCACCGTGCAGGCCGCGATCTACGGCTACGACATCCGGCCCGGTACCTACCGGCTGAACACGTCGCAGTCCATGGAAAGCATCCTGCTCGCCTTATCGGAAAGCCCGGAGGCGGAGTGAGGACGCCCATGGATCTGCCCGAACTGCTGATCCCCGTGGGATCGCCCGGCCTCCTGCCCGCCGCGCTGGCCTTCGGCGCCGACGCCGTCTACTGCGGCAGCAGCGCCCTGAGTCTCCGCGCCAAAGCGGATAATTTCTCCGACGACGCGCTGCGGGAGGCGCTGGCCTATACCCATTCCCGCGGGAAAAAACTGTATCTGACCGTCAACATCTTTGCCCATCAGCAGGATCTTCCCGGCGCGGAAGACCTGTTCCGGAAGATCGCCGTCTGGCCTGAACGGCCGGACGCTTTTATTGTCTCGGATCCGGGCATTTTCCGCCTGGCGCAGCGCCTTTGCCCTTCCGTCCCGCTCCACATCAGCACGCAGGCCAACACCACGAATGCGGAATCCGCCGCGTTCTGGGGCGGCCTGGGCGCGTCGCGCATCGTCTGCGCGCGCGAAATGACGCTGGAGGAGATCGCCGAGACCGCCCGCCGTCTGCCGGACGGTCCGGAACTCGAGGTCTTCGTCCACGGCTCGATGTGCATGTCCTATTCCGGCCGATGCCTCATCAGCAGTTTCCTGACCGGCCGCGACGCCAACCGCGGCCTCTGCACGCAGCCCTGCCGCTGGCAGTATTATCTGTGCGAAGAGACCCGGCCCGGCGAGTACATGCCGCTGGAGGAAACGGAGCGGGGCATTTATCTGTACAATTCGCGGGATCTCTGCATGATATCCCATCTGCCCGAACTGCTGGCCGCGGGCGTCAGGTCGCTCAAAGTCGAAGGCCGGATGAAGAATGAACTGTACATCGCCGCTGTCACACGCGCTTACCGCAAAGCCCTGGATGCGCTGGCGGAGAGTGAAGAAGCGTACCGAGCGGTCCTTCCCTGGTGCGAACACGAAGTCTATCAGTGCACCACCCGCGACTACTGCACCGGCTTTTTCTTTGGCCGCCCCGGTCCGGAAGCGCAGAATTTCGAAAGCAGCGCCTACCGTCAGGACGTACGGTTCCTGGGGCGCGTGGAGCGGGATGCGAAAGGCTTTTATATCATCCAGAAGAACAAATTCATGGCAGGCGAGCGCATCCAGGCCGTCCGGCCCGGCGGGGACGATGTCCCCCTGCACGTCCTGTATTTCGAAACGGAAGAGGGGGTCCGACGGGACAGCTGCCCGCACGCGGGAGAAAAACTGTACCTGGTCACGGACGTCCCCCTGCAGCAGAACGACATATTACGAGAGGCCGCAAAATGAACGGATTCACGATCCCCGAAACTTACCGCCTGATCAGCGAATCTCCGCTGCAGGAGATCGGACTGACCGGCACGGTGCTGGAACACCGCGCTTCCGGCGCGCATCTGATCTGCCTGCCCGCGGAAGACGACAATAAAGTCTTCTTCATCGCCTTCCGCACGCCGCCCGTCGACGATTCCGGCCTGCCCCACATCCTGGAGCACAGCGTCCTGTGCGGCTCGGACAAATATCCGATCAAAGACCCGTTCATGGAACTCGGCAAAAGCTCGCTGAATACGTTCCTGAACGCCTTCACCTACCCCGACAAAACCGTCTATCCGGTGGCCAGCTGCAACGACAAAGACCTGGCCAACCTGATGGACGTCTATCTGGACGCTGTTTTCCATCCGCTCATCCACAGCAACAAAAACATCTTCCTGCAGGAAGGCTGGCGCTATGAACTGGAAAACGCGGAAGCCGAACTCGGCCTGAACGGCGTGGTCTACAGTGAAATGAAAGGCGCCTTCTCCAGTTCCGAGGAGTGCCTGTCCCGCTATTCGGTCAACAGCCTGTTCCCGGACACCGCCTACGGCTTTGAATCCGGCGGCGATCCGGACAGCATCCCCTCGCTGTCCTACGAGGCCTTCTGCGCGTTCCACAAAAAGCTCTACCACCCGTCCAACAGCTACATTTTCCTGTACGGCGACATGGACATGACGGAGCGGCTGGAGTATCTGGACCGCGCGTATCTGTCGCAGTATGAACGGCTGGAAGTCGATTCCGAACTGGCCCTGCAGGCGCCGTTTGCCGCGCGCCGCGACCTGACGTACACGTATCCGCTGGGAGAAGAAGAGGAGACGGAAGAGAAGAGTTTTTACGCGCTGCAGTGGGCCGTGGGCGATATTGAGGATTCCCTGGTGTCCAACGCATTCGACGTGCTGGAGACCGTCCTGCTGAACGCGCCCGGCGCACCGCTGAAACAGGCTCTGCTGGACGCGGGCTTCGCCAAAGACGCGGGCGGCGGCTACTCCAATTACATGCGCCAGCCCGTGTTCAATATCACTGCAAAAGAATGCCGGGCGGGCGAGAAAGAGCGCTTCCTGCAAATCGTGACGGACTGCCTGACGGATCTGGCAGAAAAGGGCCTGAATCCCCGCTCGGTCGGCGCCGCCCTCAGTTCCCGCGAATTCCTGCGGCGCGAAGCCGATTTCGGCGGCATGTCCAAGGGGCTGATCTACGGCCTGAATATCCTCCAGACCTGGCTGCACGGCGGGGAGGACCCGTTCCTGTACCTGCGGTTTGAGAAAGATTTCCGGTATCTGCGTGACCATATTTCTGACGGCTACTTTGAAAGCCTGATCCGCCGGTACCTGCTGGACAATCCGCACTGCAGCCTGGTGGAAATGGATCCGGAAAAAGGCAAGGCTGAAAAGGACGCGACCGCGCTGCAGGAAAAACTGCAGGCGTACAAGGCCTCGCTGACGCCCGATGAGAAAGACGCGCTGGTCTGCGAATACCGGGAACTCAAGGCCTATCAGGAAGAAGAGGAGAGCCCGGAGGCTGCCGCTTGCGTCCCGAAACTGAAACTGTCGGATATCCGCCGCACCGCCCGCGTCGCGAAGAATAACGAGGCGGAGGCCGGTCCGGCGCGGCTCATTTACCGTTTTGACAAGACGGCCGGCATCGCGTACGCCAATTTCTATTTCGATCTGCGCAACGTCCCGCGGGAGCATCTGCCCTGGCTGGGCCTGCTGAAAGCCTGCTTTACCGTGGTCTCCACGCGGGAACGCGACTACCGTGAACTGTTCGACCTGATCTCAGAAATCACCGGCGGCATCTCCGTCGGCACCGATTCGGTCCGGAGGCCGTCAGGCGAATGGATCCCGTACTTCAACTTAGCTGTCAAAGCGCTGGCCGCCAAGTGGCCGGAAACGGCGGATCTGCTGAAAGAACTGTGTTTGAACTCGCTTTTTGACAATGAAAAGCGTCTGAAGGAGATCATTTCCGAGACCCTGATCAACGTAAAGCAGCTGTACGCCGCCGCGGGCCACCGTTCCGCCGCAAGCCGCGCCGCTTCCTATTACAACGAACCGGCCCTGTTCAGCGAACTGACGGGCGGTCTGGACTTCCTGCGCTTTCTGGAGGACCTCGCGGCGCATTATGACGAGCGGAAGCAGGAAATTGCGGATGCACTGAAAACCGTGACCGCCAAGATCTTCACGCGCGACGGCCTGCTCATCAACCTGACTTGCGAAGAGGCCGCGTTCCCGCAGCTACAGCCGCTGCTGGCGGACCTGGCAGCATCCTTCCCGTCCGATCCCGCAGTCCGGCTCTCCGTCGGCACGCCCGTCCGGAAGAACGAAGGCATCAAGACAACCGGCGCGGTGGGCTACGTAGCGCATTGCGGCAACTATAAAGAAGCCGGCCCGTACCGGGGCAGTCTGAAGGTCCTGCAGAGCATCCTGGGCATGGATTACCTGTGGCAGCAGCTGCGCGTCCTGGGCGGCGCGTACGGCGCCATGTGCCAGTTCAGCATCCACGGCCCGTCCTCCTTCGTGTCCTACCGCGACCCGCATATCCGAAGCACGGAAGAAGTCTACCGCAGGATCCCCGCGTATCTGGAATCGCTCGACCTGCCGGACGAAGTCCTGGAAAGCTTTATTATCGCCACGATCGGCGGAATGGACTTCCCGTACACACCGTCCGCGCAGGGCAGCATCGATTTCAGCCTGCTCCTGAACGGCGTCACGCCCGAACGGCAGCAGCGCGAGCGCGACGAAGTCATCAGCTGCACCCTGGCCGATCTGCGGGCCCTGGCGCCGTATATGGAGGCCATCCTGAAAGACAACAACTTCTGCACGGTCGGCAGCGGCGTTAAGATCGAAGAAGGTAAAGACCTGTTCGGCCAAGTGATCAATCTGTAGTATTCATAGAGAAAAGAGGCATTTCATGAGATCCGGATTCGTAACGCTGATCGGCCGTCCCAACGTCGGGAAATCCACGCTGATGAACCGGCTGATCGGCCAGAAGATCGCCATCACCAGCAATAAAGCCCAGACCACGCGCACCCGCATTGAGACCGTCTGGACGGACGAGCGCGGCCAGATCGTGTTTCTGGACACGCCCGGCATCCACAAAGCCAAAAACAAGCTGGGCGATTTTATGGTCGGCGCCGCCAAAGGGACGCTTTCCGAAGTGGACGTGGTCTGCTGGCTCGTGGAGCCCTCGGACCCGGTGGCGGAGAAAGAAGAGCAGATCCTGTCTTACCTGGACGGCACCGGCGTGCCGGTCCTCCTGGTGATCAATAAGGCGGATACGGCGGATGATGAGACGCTGGCCGCCTGCCGGGCCCGCTTTGAAGCGCACCGCCGGTTTGCGGACTGCATCGCAGTCTCCGCGCTGTCCGGCGACGGTGTGGAAGACCTGCGGCAGCTGATCTACGACCACCTTCCCGAAGGGCCGTACTATTTCGATGAAGATACGCTGACGGACCAGTCCCTCCGCGACCTGGCCGCCGAACTGATCCGCGAAAAGGCGCTGCGCCATCTCTCGCAGGAAGTCCCGCACGGGATCGCTGTGGAGATCGAATCGTTCCGGGAAACGGAAGGCCGGCCGGTGCACATCGAGGCGGCGATCATCTGCGAGCGGGAATCACACAAAGGCATCGTGAT
>JAEEGL011795676.1_pt1 | contig 10638 bp, 6 predicted proteins | sample 9134231 | NCBI WGS metagenome assembly JAEEGL01 (sample SAMN16246548, study PRJNA631951) | gut metagenome | biome: gut microbiome; feature: rumen; material: fiber-attached | host: Bos | place: Iran: Karaj | collected 2018-10 | reverse complement strand
TTTATATTTATAAAGCTTGGATTATAGCCCATCTTCTCTAATACATTTTTTATTTTTTCTATTTGTTCATCGCTTAAATTTGAATATACAATTTCAACCTGTATTCCTTTTTGCTCTAATTGTTCTATTAATTCAAGATTAATTAGTGTTGTATTTTCTTTTATACTTTCTTCTATGTTATTTAGGTCTATGTATACAAATATTTTTTCTAGTTCTACTAGTATTCTATTTAAAAACTCACCTTTAAGGAATTTATTGTACATTAGTTTAGATATATAATCTCTGTATTCTTTGTCAATACTTTCTCCTATGCATTCACTAATCTTTGATTCGAATTCATCAAATTTCTTTTCTGTTTCAGTGCTATTTGCATCTGTATATATATCGTAATCTATAAATTCACCTATATCTGCTATTGTATCTATATTTATACTATAGTAATGTTCTTTATCTTTCTTAATGTACGTTTCTCTTAAAATACTCATGCTTACATATTTATAATATCCAAGGTCTGTCATAAATTTTGCAATGAAATCTCTTTGAGACACATCCATATGTACAAGTTGCTTGTCTTTTACTTCCAAGCTAACTCCCCTAACATTACCATCAAATAGTAATTCTATATCTTTATTATTTATTGTTCTAATTCTAATACAAGAATCGTTTTCCAACATTTCCATATCTTGATCTATATAATATTCATCTGCTCTTACATTACTGCTTTTAAATATAAATCCTTCTTTTAAAAGGAACTCTTTAAGCTTCTCAGAATCTTTGCAAACATATTTAGATTTAGATTTAATTATTTTGGACATTTTCATTCCCCCTTTAGTCTAAATCTTTAAGACTGTATCCCATTTTATTTAACATTGTATATATTTTACCTAGTGGTAATCCTAATACGTTATAGAAATCTCCATCAAGTCTTTCAAGAAATAGTGACATTATACCTTCTAGTGTATATCCTGCATTGTATAGTATATCTGGGTGATGATCTATATAAAATTTCAAATCTTCATCAGATATATCTTTAAAAGATACTTTTGTTATATCACTAAAAGTTTCGATATTGTCTAATCTATTGTCTATTAGTGTAACTCCAGTTACTGCTATGTTTGTACCTCCAGATAATTCTTTTAGATTTTTAAAAGCTTCTTCTATACTTTTAGGCTTTTCGTATTTTTTACCATCTTTATATATAATAGTGTCGGCAGCAAGAATTATATAATCTCCTCTACCAACTTTTGCAGATACATCTTTAGCTTTTCTTCTAGATAATTCTTCTACATATAGAGCGGGATCCAAAATATCACATGTCTCATCTACTCCACTTTTAATTACATCATAATTTATTTTTATACTATCCATTATTCCTCGTCTTGTTTGAGACCCAGAAGCTAGTATTATTCTCATATTTATCACCTACTATTATTATATCTAGAATAGAAAAAAAGTCAATAATATGCATAACTTCAAAAAAGTTGTATAAAATATAATTAAAGGGTTGACACGGCCTTCAAATTATATTATAATTAAAGAGTACTAAATATCGCGGGGTGGAGCAGTTGGCAGCTCGTCGGGCTCATAACCCGAAGGTCACAAGTTCGAGTCTTGTCCCCGCAACCACTATTTGAGGCTTTAAGCCTCTTTTTTTATTGCAAATTATTTTATATTAGTTTTTATAAATCATTGATATTACGGGCTTTTTAGCTCGTTTTATTTTTTTATAATTATTTTTATCCTTCTCTATTCTCATTTATTTTTTCGATTTTTTTGCTCAAAACACCCTCCAAAATTTTAGTTTAAAAAAACTGGTGGGTGAATTTAGCCCCCACCAGTATTTTCAATGGTTTCAAGTACTTTATATATAATAACTAGTTATCTTTAAATAATGAAAACACCCACCAAATAGTCTTCAAACCCTTGATACAAGCTAAACACTCATTACTCATTTGTTGGTGGGTGGAATTAGCACACCACTATTATTTTGCATTTTAAGTAATTTGTGGTATAATAATGATTATAGAAGTGATGATTTGCTCGTTTAGGACGTTTTGTTTAGGAGCTTTTGCTATTACTCGGTAAATATAAACTTCTTAATATATCGTTACGATATTATTTTATAGAAGATTTTAAACCAACTCGTGTGGGAGTTCCAATCCCATTACTAAGTAGTTTAAAATCTTCTTTTTTATCTATTTAATTCTTTATCATCTTCATTAAGTTGTTTTAATAAATTATTATTCATATAATATTGATTTACTTTTTCAAGTTCTGTTTCTTTATATTTATCAAAAACAGATGTATAAGTATTTAATGTTATAGATACATCTGTATGTCCCATGAGCTTTTGTAATACTACTGGTGTAACTCCTGCTTCAATAGCTCTAGTAGCATAAGTGTGTCTTAAGCTATGTGATGTCATATGCTCTATACCTAGTTCATTTAATATCTTTACTAAAGCTCTATTTACATTTTCTAAAGTTGTATATTTATTGTATGGTGGTTTAAATAATAGTTTATCTTCATTATTTTCTTGTGTATTACTATAATTCATTTGTTCTATTATAAAAGGATATAAAACATCTGGTATTGGTAAATATCTATTTCCTGCTTGTGTCTTTGGAGCATTACTTAATATTGTTTGACCTCTTACATCTCTAGATAAAGTTTTATGAATATATATTTTTCTATGTTCTAAATCTATATCACTATGAGATAAAGCTAAACATTCACCTATCCTTAAGCCCATAAATAGCTGGATAAGGAATTCATTTCTATAAGGGCATTCTTTTATTGTCTTTGATTGTAAATAGTTTATAAACTGATTTTCTTCGTCTAGTGTCATTGCTCTTACAAGTTTTTCTTGCTTATTGCTTTTAGGTCTTAAAACTTGTGCCATAGGATTTCTTCCTATATATCCTCTATCAAAAGCATATCTATATGCTTGGTTAAGTTGTTCAAATATCTTTTTAATACTTGAATCACTTAAATCTTTATACTCATTTACAAAGATTTGCAATTCTTCTGGTTTAATATCTTCTATATCTTTATTTACTAAATCACTTTTAAATATTCCTTTTTGTGTTCTTTGTACTCTTTCATATTGTGCCTCAGATATCATATTTGAATTATACTTGTTATCTAATATAGTAGTCATTAAATCTTTTAATGTTATTCCATGCTTTTCTATATATGTCTCATTTTGGTTTTGATACATAATAGATTGCAAATACTCTTTCGCCTCTTTTTTGGTATCAAAACTTTTTCGCTTTTTAATACTTTCAAGAGTTACTGGATCAACATCATAATATTGAGCCATCCATTTGTCTCTATCACTTCTATAATATACACTACCTTCGTCACTGCCTTTTTTCCTTGCCATATTATCTCCTTTCTATTAATTTACATGTTCGAACATAGAAAGATTATAATACAGAAAATATGGTTACTTTTGAAATTTCTAATTTTTTCTAATTTTTTCTAAATTTTTTATTTTCAAAAATTCTTGAAAGCCTTGATATTACTAACAAAAAAGAACGTGAAAAATAAATTTCACGTTCTTTTATAAACTTTTTATTATTTCTATAATTATTATAATTATTATTGGAATTAGCAACATTAGTAGATATTGCAATTTTTTTTGCTTATTTTCTATTTCTAATTGTTGCATACGATACTCATATTGTTTCATACGATAGTCACACCATGCTTCAAATTCTTTTTTAGATATTATATATCTATTACTCTTTTTTCTTAATGGTAGCTGTTCTTCAGCATAATATCTCATTATAATATGTCTTGAGCAGTTCAATAATTTCATTAAGTCGGTGACAGTGTATATTTCTTCAATTTCTTTATCTGTTTGTTTTATTATTTCACTTGTATTTTTTCCAGTCATTGAATTTAAATACTCTTGTATTCCTTTATCTTTGTTTGCATCGTATGTCATTATGTCGAGTACTTCATCAATTACATTTTTTGGTATATCTTTAATATTAATTATGTATGAACAATTAAGTCTAGGATTAAATAATCCAATTTTCTTTATATTTTGAAATTCTTCATATGTTGAGTGTAGCCCTAATATATAGTACATTAATATTTGAAGTGTTTGCAAAGAATTTGGATTGTATGCACTTACTTTTAAATCCCATAATGTATCTTTAGTTAAATAATCTCCACTTCCAGAAAGATTTATAGATGTATTTTCTTCATCAAAATAAAAGCCATCTAAAACTATTGGCCCAGATTCTTTTAGAATTCTTATATTTCTATTAATCATTATTCTTATATTTTTAATTGTAGTCTCATCTGGGATAATATTTCTTATTTCTTTATAAAATTCTTTTTTTCTTCTGGTTACGACATCAAATCCTGCTAATTGACACGCATTAATTACTGATTTGTCATCTAATCCATTAATATCATTAACAAGGTTTGTTGCATACTCATCTTCGCCTTGAATATTAGCTCCTATTAAAGTTGATTTAAACGATTCTGTTGCATCACCGTTCATGCAATATCTTGTTAAATAATCAACAGTTATGCCAATGATAGCTGGATTAATATTTTCTTTGCCTAAACTATATCCGTCTTCATATTGTGTTTTTCTTAAAGAGCTTGGCTTAATAAATCCACCATATGGTTGTTTTATAATTTTAATTTTGTCGCTGACTGAAATCATATTTACTCCTATATCAATGAGATAATTATAACATATTAATCAAATATATTCACTTATTATTTTATAAAATAGAACAAAGTTCTCTAACACACTAGAGAACTTTAAAAAGTTCTCGTGTGCCAAGGGATAAATCCCTTTGGAAACCCTAACTAATCATTTAATAGATTTTTAAAACTATCTTTCCATATTGTTAAAATTCCGTTATTAATTTTTTGCATTTTTTTTATTATGTTTGATGCTTTATAAATATATGTACTGTCAAAATATATTGGCTTTTGAGATATAGAATTATTTTTTTCTAAAACTGTTAAAGTATTATTTTTTTCTTCTCCTATTCTCTTTATATAACTATCGTATAATTCTGGACAGCGCTCTTTTAATAACAATTGAATACTTGGATACACATATTTATCAATTATATCAATTGCATAATATCCATGTATTGTTCTGTCATATGGATTTACATATATATGATTATAAAAATCTATGTCTATTATTGAACCATGAATATATCCGTCTCCACCGATATCTTTTATTATTTTAGCAATACTTTTTTGATAATTATAATATTCTTGATATGGTCTAATCATATTTTGGATTTGCGAATCCATATTGTTGAAATAATAGTTAATATCATTTTTGTTCAACGATTTCATAGCTCCACCATTTAATATAGCTAGTCCTTTTATTGATGGCTTTATAAAGCAATAATATCCGTTCTTTTTAAGCATATAAATTTCTCCATCACGATTATATTCCATATTGATATTTTTACCTCTATTAAACTCTCTATATTGCTCTTTTGTTATTTTATAGATACCATCTTTGTAGTATGCAAATACATCGTAGGTATATTCTATATAAAAGCTTTTCATCGAAAAGTTTCTATTATAGTATCCTATTTGATTATCGGCATAAAATCTACATTCACCATCATCAAAATAGTAATTTCTATGTGTATGTCCACTTACATATACCCAATTTTTAACGAAATCATTGTTTCCAGACCAATCTATCTTTGGCATATGAGTGAATACTACAACGTTTCTATCACTAATGCATTCTTTTAACTTATTATATATATTTAAAAATCTGTTTGTTTCTTTTATTTCTTCTTTTCTATTTATTGTAAATCTATATATTCCATTATTTGCGTTAAACTGATCATTAAACCCTGAAAAGCCTATGCCTCCTATTATTACTAATTCACTATTTATTAATCTATTTTGTATTTCTTCATATGAACTATTAATTATTTCTTGCTCAGTAATTTCTTTAATTGTTCTATTTTCAATATATAACAAACCATTATTAATAAAATACATGTTATGCTCTACTATTAGCTCTCTGTATTTGTTTATAATTTCATCTACTTTTATATTTTTGAAGTTCCATAATTCATGGTTCCCTAATATAAAAATTATTTTATAATAATCTTTATCTTTAATTTGTTTTGCTAATTCTTCTATAAATATTTTGTAATAATTGAAATCTGATGAAACATCTCCACCAATTAAAATTATGCTACTTTGAGACATTATTACATTTACAATTTTTTTAATCTCATATTCAATATCATATTGTGATTTGCATTTTTCTAATTTGTGCATTAAATGAATATCTGATATATATGATATATATCTATATTTTCTATAGTTAAAGTCATTTGTATTTATTAACTCTCTTTCTTCGTCAATTGCGTTTAAATATTTGTTTTCATTTTCTTTTGTATAATCAAGCTCATAATTGTCGTTTTTTACTAATATTTTAGAATATTTAATATTTAGCTTTTCCATATTTTTGCTAGTTATATGAGCATTTGAAAAATCAATTTTTATATCAGGTTTCAAGTTCATTAATCCTTCACAAAAGAGTAAGTCTGCATTACTTAAATCACCATTTAAATAATAAACAAAATCAAAGAAATATTTAAATGTTTTCTTTTTATTACACACTATGTTGTTATTATTAATCCATGTTTCTTCAACATAAAATGAATCATTATAGAAATACTTTTTAATTTCATATTTTATTTCATTATCTATAAAAGGTAATATTGTACTTTCATTAATTATACAATCTTTTACATCATTTGCTGTTATATTTGAATCTGCTAAATTACAATTTGATAAGTCATACTTTAAAAATTCTTTTAATTCATTAATGTTTTCATAATATCTGGTTAGCCAAGCTCTACATATAACTGGATTATCATAATATTTTTCTTCGAATACATAATAATTTATTGTTTTATCAAAATAACAATTAACTTCTTTTTTATAAATCCCCTTTTCATAGTTTTCTACAAATAATTTTAGCTTTTTTTTGTATCTTTCTATAGAAGTCTTAGACATAATGTTTTTATTATAATTAACTTCTTCTAATACTTTTCTTGGCGAATAAAATAATGCAAAAGATTTTTCATTTATTTTATCACTAAAATATTCGATTGCCTCTAGGTAAATAGGATATACTTTTTTAGGATATAGTTGCATATATCGAGTAATTAAAATTTTTTCTAGTTTTGAATGATAATTTTTACTTTTTCTGTATCTATTAATCACATCGTTGAATTCAAGAAAATTTTTGGTTTTAAATACTTTATTAAACCATTTTCCAATTCCATCATCAATAATAACAGTATTCTTTTCTTCAATATATTTCTTGTAGTAATCTTTGTCTATTTTATAATCAATTAGCGATTGACTATTAATTCTAGACATATTAATATTATATTTTTTAATTATTTCTTTTTTAAAATTATATTGATAATAGCATGCTTCTTCGTAAATATTACCGTTAAGAAACTTGTAATAATCATCAAATTTATCAAATGTAATTGTTTCCAAAAATCTATTCTCGTCTGTTATTTCTTCAACAAATAGTTTATCTTTAATAACATCATATCCTCTATTTCCGGGAATTCTAATACCAAGTTTTCTTTCTGCACTTATTATTTCTTCATTGCTTAGGTATTCTATGGGTATGTCCCAATGAGTTATTTTTTTTGTTTTTAATTTATTTATTAAAGCATTAATTTTTTCGTCCATTATTACCACCGATTTTATTATATTATATTTCTTGTATTGTTTCAATTTTATCTTATTTTATTTTTCTTTATCTTTCAAATCAACACACCAAAACACTCACCATTTTAAATTATTTTGTATATTTATAGCTAATTGCGGAGAACCCCGCAACCACTATTTGAGGCTTTAAGCCTCTTTTTTTATTCTATATTGATATATATTAAACAAATAAAAGACTAACATTGTAATGTTAGTCTTTATCTATTTGTTTTCTAATAGTATAATCGTAAGTATCTCTTTTGACATGGATATCAAAGAATACCTTTTCTCCTTCTGGAGATTCTAAAACTAATGCATTGGCGTAAGTATTACTAGTCCCCACCATTTGTCTTTTTTCATATAGTATCCAATAAACCCCATAGGAAGCGTTGCTATAGTCAATGGTATCCAATTTTTATAATAAGTTAAGAACAGTTTTGAGTGATTAACAACATCTTGAACTAAGTATATTAATGGCTGACTTATTAAAAAGAATATAAAGCATTTTAGTGCTGAATCTTTAGCAGATTTACTATTTGTAATTATTAATATTCCAAATAATATCCATACTTCAAAAGTTACAGTTAAATCTGTAAAAGAAGTATCTTTTGCGGCTGGCACCATTGCAATTATACCTGAATAAATACCAATAAATATTGCAAATATAATTATTTTTGGCCAAGTTATATTTAGCTCTCCAAATATTTTCTTCATATTTATTTTCTCCTTTTATTTAAATTTAAAATCTAAAAATTTCTATTTTCTTTATTAAATAGAATAGCATTTTTATATTAATAATTCATGGACTGATATGAAATTGGGCTTAAGAAAATCTCTTAAGCCCTCTATCATTTTTTAAATATTAGTTTATATTTATTTTTTGCTTTTCTTACTAGCTTTTATAGCTTCCTCTTCTTTTAGTTTATCTTTTTGAAGCTCAGCATATCTTTTAATTTTCATAGTTGTTGTTTTTTCAAATTCATCATGTTTTATTTCCATGTATTTGATAGCTTTATATGATGTTAGTCCTTTATTTATCTTTTTAACTTCTTCCCATATAAGATTATATATTTCTTCTTCACTTAATCCTTTTCCTATATTTTCATTTATATATGTATAGTTAGGTATTACTTTTAGGGAAACTGTTAAATCATCTTTTTCTCCTTTACCATATACCATACATTCTGAAATTAAAGGAACTTTAGCAAGAAGAGTTTCTATCTCTTCTGGATATATATTTTTACCATTAGATGTTACAATAACGTTTTTTGAACGTCCTGTAATGTATAAATATCCATCTTTATCTAAATATCCAACATCCCCTGAATTAAACCAACCATCTTTAACGACTTCTGCTGTTTCTTCTGGCATTTCATAATATCCAAGCATTAATGTTTCAGATTTTATTAATACTTCACCTTCGCCATTTTCATCTGGATCTTTGATTTTAATTTCTGCTCCTACTACTGCTTTACCTACAGAACCAATTCTAGTATCTGCTTCTGGAGTAAGTGCTGCAATTGGTGCAGTTTCAGTTAAGCCATAACCTTGTAAAAATTCAATACCAATGTTGTCTACCCATTTACCTATCTTTTTATCCATAGGAGCTGCGGCAGAAACAATTATTCTCATTTTTCCACCTAGGTTTTCTAGTATTTCACTAAACACTTTTCTTCTTATGTCTATACCAACGTTTCTTAAAACATTAGATATGTATAGCATAGAGTTTACTAGTGGCTCTTTTCCACTTTTCTTAATTGTTTGATTAATCTTTTTATATAATGACTCAATTAAAAGTGGTACTGCAAGCATTGCTGTAGGTTGTACTTCTTTTAAATTTGGTACAATATATTTTAATCCTTCACAAACGGCAACTGATGCACCATGAGTAAATGGATATAAAAATCCAATTGTTGACTCATATGTGTGATGTAGTGGTAATACACTAAATAATCTATCTGAAGATTTTAAGTATACATATTTTTGACAGGCATAAACATTTGCAGTTAGGTTTCTGTTACATACCATAACACCTTTTGCAGCAGATGTTGTACCAGATGTAAATATTAATACTTTAAATTCATCTTTGTCTACTTTAGTATCTAGTAGTTTGTTGTTACCATTTTCGTATAGTTTTTTACCAACTTTTCTAACTTCTTCAAAACCTATATCTTTTCCATCTAAAGTTTTATCTGAATACATTTCTACAAAATATTCGACATCTGTAAGTTCTGCTCTAGTTTTTTCTATTAATTCTTTCTTTCTAGGCGAATATATTACAGTTGTAGCTTTAGATCTTTTAACAAGATTTACAAACTCATTTTCTGGTAATTCCTTATCCATTGGTACAGCAACGCCAACACCAACTAGCATTGCCATATATGAAACATACCATTCGTATGTTGTTTCACTAATTATTACTACTCTTTTATCTTTTTGACCAAGTAATTCAATAAGTCCAGTACCTAGACCTATTACGTCTTCTTTAAACATTCCATATGTTTTCTCTTCAAATTTACCCTTGTGGTCAAATTTTTGTACAATTAATGGATTGTCTTTGAATTTTTCTGTTACATCTTTAAATACATCTTGAAATGTATCATATTTAATTGGTTCTGGAATTGGTTCTTTTTTCTTTAAACCTTTTTGAGCCTCTTTAGCTTTGGCTTCTTCTGTTATTTCTTCTATTTTAGTAAAATTCTTAAAATTTATTTTAGGAAATTTAAAATCTGGGATTTTAATATCTCTTAAACTTCTCATTTATATTACCCTCATTTCTTTAAATCTATATAATTATACTCTTTTTTACTGGGATTTGTCAAATTTAGAGTACTATTATTAAACTTGTATTACACTATAATACTTAATTTATAATTTATTATA
>JAEEGL011543300.1_pt1 | contig 10638 bp, 22 predicted proteins | sample 9134231 | NCBI WGS metagenome assembly JAEEGL01 (sample SAMN16246548, study PRJNA631951) | gut metagenome | biome: gut microbiome; feature: rumen; material: fiber-attached | host: Bos | place: Iran: Karaj | collected 2018-10 | reverse complement strand
ATGGTGTTAGGTTTTGTTACTGGTTACATTATTGGACGTGAAGATGAAAGGCGAAGATCATGACGAAGGATGAAGCACTCAAAAAAATCAAAGCCGTAAAATCCTACATGACTTCCGGCAATCCGATATGGGATGTTGCAGAATTGGTTGAAGCGTTCGATATGGCGATTGAAGCACTTGGTGACAGTGAGCCAGAGCAGAAGACGGGAAAGTGGGAACAGGAGAGCGATTCTTTGTGGAAAGCAAAGTGGAATAGGTGGAAATGCTCCGCATGTGGTAAGCACGTCAACATAAATTTTGACGGCGATCCGATAAAAGCCGGGGTGAAATTCTGTCCGCATTGTGGGAGTTTTAATGGTGGCAACAATGATAACAGTTAATCATCCGAACGGATACAAAGGTATTCTCTTCGGTCAGAGGAGTATGTCGATTTACGATCCTGACGGGAACGAGATACTTCACACAGGTCACAGAACAATTAACACGGAGTGGGGGCTATATCAGGCTCTTGAAAACGCTTCTCAGTTATTGGAACTTTTTGACGATGTTTTTGAGAAAGACGAGGTAGATTTATGAGTTTATTGATTGAAGGAAACATGACACTGCCGGAAAGCTGCTTTGAGTGCAAGTTAACAAAGCCGTACAGGACGAAGTATGGTGTAGGTAAGACGTGTTTGTGCGGATGCGGTGTGGTGCTTCAGCCTTTAGGTGATCTTGATTGCACAAGCATGAGACACAGAGATTGCCCGTTACGCTATGTGGACGATGAATTGCTCAGTAACATGGTTGACGATTACAAGTGAGGTATGCAAATGAAGGTCACAATTCTGCGTCATCCGACCGAAGAGGATTGGCTGATTGCAAAGAAATGCACACTTGTGACAGTGGGGAAGGACTCCGATAAGCCGCCGACAATGGAGTTCAGGCAGAAGTTGCTCCGAGCGAATCATTCGCCTGTACGGACGCTACAATTCGTTTTTAGCCTTGAGGACGTGCCGTATTGGGTATCTGTACACTTGTGCCGTCACGTTCACGCACAGCCTTTTGTACGGACGCAGAGGAATGACCGACAGGGTGACTACGACAGAGGTAAGGCTCCACAGGATCAGGAAGTGACGATGGACTGGTGCATGAACGCAGAAGAGTTAATCACGATAGCGCATAAGCGTCTCTGCACGAAAGCATCGCCGGAAACACGGCAGATCGTCCAGATGATATGTGATGAGGTGGTCAAGGTCAATCCAGAGTTTGACGGACTTCTGGTTCCGATGTGTGAATACCGAGGGGGACTCTGTGATGAGTTTGATTCTTGTGGAAGATGCGACAAGGTAAGAGCCAGAGTGACCGATTCGTACAAGGGGACTACCATCGAGATATCCGTATCGCCTGACATCTATGCGAGAGCCGGACGGATTCTGCTTCGACAGGAAGATAGCAGTTTCGGGACGATGTTTTATCCAGACGAGGTATAGCGATGAATACGATCCTTGCATTTTTCATAGGGTTATTTGTAGGTGGATCATTCGGAACGGAAATCATAGCGTTGCTAATAGCGAGTAAAGACGATTAATAGGGGGTGGGACTCAATAATATGACAGCAATTCAGGTTATGGCAATCATTGCGGTTTGCATGGCGATCATTTTTGCATATGTTCTTGGCATAGGCAAAGGTTACGAAGAGTGTTTCCGTAGAATATTCACGATGCTCGACAGGATTAAGGATGCGATTGAAGAATATGAGCGGGGGACTACTGACGATGAGTGAGGTATGCGAGAACTGCATCTATCGCCGGATTGACAGTTACGGAAGTGGTTATGTCTGCACGAATCCTGACAGTGAATATGTCGGAGAGTGGGTATTGCCTGACGATTTCTGCGATCTCTATGCCGAACGTCAAGAATAGGGTGGGACTACATAGATGGGTCCAGAAAAAAAGTTCCCCGTCCAAAATAGGGCGGGGACTCATTTATATCTCAGGAAAATTCTTTTACCTTCTCTTTGTCAATCTCATACGATTCCAGTTGACCTGCCAGATACCGATTCTTGTAATCGAGATCGTCAATGTACCGAAAAATCTGACCGGGCTGCATTTCGAGCAGACTGCACAAATTGTCGATACCTTTTGCTCCTACCACATGCCCGTTTCTAATCTGCTGAACGGCACTCTGCCCGATGATATTCTCCCGCAGGATGCGCGTGGAATTGTAACCGTGGTCCTTCAGTTCCTTAAGTACGTCAAATTTGTAAATCAGCATAGCCATTCTCCTTGCATTGATTAAACTAAAAATGATTTAACTGAAGTATAGCACGATCCCGCGAGACTGTAAACAGGAAAGAGTTTAGAACAGAAATAGCGGATTAATTTCGATGCGAGCGTCTTTCAACACACATTCTTTTATTTGCTGAGAGAGTGCCTGAAAGCAACTTTCAAAACTTTCGTATCTCTCTATGGGGCTGTCACGATGACCATCACGATAGTGCATGATGCGATACGGTTCGCTCTTGGAATCTGACACATCAATAAACCACGTTCCCATGTTTGGGACTTTAATCTTTGCAAAATTTCTCATAGTGGGGGACTCCTTTCTTATCCGTTAAATGCTACTCTCGCTTCTTGTGACCATCTGTTAAGAATAGGATCAAGTTCATCCCTATCTTTTCCGTAAACGAAGTACAGTGTTTCTCTTATAGCGTCAAGATGCTCCCTAGACAGTACGTCACGATACTCTTTATATGTGTTGTATGCCTTGACGTAGAACTCCTTGCAATCTTCTAGATTCTTCATGATCCTTCTCCTTTTATGGTGGGGGACTCCTGTGAACTGCCGAAAATTTCTTTACCCATTCCGGGGTAGGGCTCCTGCCGGGAACCTGAAAATTTTTTACCCATCGCTGCGGTGCGGCTCCCGGCAGAGGACTACATTGTCACTCAGGCTTGAACTTTATGGTCCGCTTGATCCGGTCCATGATGTAATCATCTGAGCCGCCGCCCATCAGTAACCGGGCGATCCTTGCCGGGCTGACTTCTATCAGCTTGTGCAGGAAGTCAAGGCTTGCGCGTCCCGTAAAGATGTAGTAGGTCAGGGGATACATTACCCGGTCCCCGTTATCTACTCCGAGCGCGTGACGCGTGACGGTCCGCACATCCCAGAGGTAATTGTCGATCCCGGTGCTGCTGATGCTATACGTCTTTTTCATTTCGTGGCACTCCCTTCTTTTTCGTTCTCGATGATCATATCGACCATTGCCAAGACGCTCAAACCTAGAGGATACAGTTCATACTGATCAAAAATCCTGCGAGTGATCCGTTAAGATTCTTTTTCGTCATAGCCTTTTGCTTCGATCATCCGCATCACGCGGAGAAAGTTGTGATAAGTTCTGCTCTTAATCGCTCTCATGGTGTAGCACTCCCTTCTTAAAAGTATCGTTTCGGTTCCGGTCTGTTTTCTCCGAGCGGGTCCCGCTCCACTGAATCGACATAAATGTTTTCGGTCCATCCTGAGTGCGTGCGCTTAACATCTCGCGCCACTTTCATGCACTCTTCGAACGTATCGAAAGTTGTCACATATAGGTGCATGTTCGCAGGAATAAAACGTCTGCTGTCATTGTCCCATGCCAGATACTTATCATCTCCAAGATAAACGATCCTGTACTTTATCATTGCTTTTTTTTCCTTCCTTATGTGCGCGTGATGGATTTGCTACAGTTGCGGGACCGTAACGTGATCCCGCGGGACGCTGCTGCCCGATCAGCAGTAACCTATAGTGCGCCGGAAATAGTCCGCGCCGTCCGTGGCGTGCCTTCTCATCTGCAGGACTTGCGCTCGCCTGACTGCCTGCTGTCTGTAATCCCTTGCGAGTGACCGGAGCCGCGCCGGGTGTCATGCCGTGCCAATGGGACCATGACAGGAACGCGACCGGGAGAGCTGCCGCCGGGAATTGAACCCGGAGAGGACCGGACCGGAGCCCGGAGCCCCCGCAGCCATGCCGCAGCTGATCAGCAGACCGGAGCCCCCGCGGAGCGGGAGACAGCCGGACCACCGGAGCCGGGAGAACGTCACCTGACCGAAACCGCGGAGCAGTCGACACCGCGCCCGGAGAGCCAAGACGCGAGTGTATCGTTTTTGTATCGTCTCCAATTATCGCCAAAAGCAATCGCGTCATTTTGCACCCAGAACGGCACGCCCAGAGAATCAAGACGATCAAAAAGCCCGGTAATAGTGGCGTGATTTTCTGCCAGTTCCTGCAGCACATTCTCCCGCCCGTAACGCTCTTTCATATAGGCATTATCAGCGATTCGATAAGCGAGCCCCTGAAGGGCATTATATTTTTCCTGATCAAGTTCAAAGTGCAACATGTTTTTTTCTCCCTTCCATATGAGATTATTATGTGTTTCCAGAAATCCCGCCCCCGGGCATGATCCGCGCCGTCTAAAACGGAGAGCGGGGAAAATTACAGATCAGATAGCAGATCGTTCAGGACCTTTTCCAAATCCGCGTCACTCATCGCCGCAAGTTCTGCATACATTTCGACCTCATCCCCGATACAATCCATGTCAAAGCGCAGATTGTATATCGTCTTTTCTAATAACTCCCGGTTTCTCGCACTCATTTCTATCTCCCTTCATTTTCTATCTGTCTCCCAGTACAAGCCCCGCACCCGCTCTGAACTGAGCCAAGCCAAGCGGAACAAGTCACGCCGGAGAAATGATTGATTCTATATAGAGGATAAACCGGAAACGGTTAAAAGTCAATAGTGAAATAAACCGAAAAAGGTACAAAAAACAGGGGATCATTTTGTGCATAATTAAACCGTAAAAAGATTAATTCGTGATTGACAATAGACCAGAAATGGTTTATAGTATAGACAGATCAAAACAAGAGCAACACAAAACAGAAGGGAGAAGAACAATGAAGGTCACATTGGAGAAGGAATACAAGAGCAGATACACATTAACAGATATCGAAGCAGCGAAAGCGGTTATTAAATACGAGAAGGAAGAGGACGAAGAAACAGTAAAGGGATGGACAGAATACGCAGTCAGTGAAGCACTCAGGGGAGAAGATGATTATCCGGAATATGTAATCGAAGCATCAGCGGAGACGGCTAGAAACTGCAGAGCATGGAACGCATACGGAGAAGGCACACAGGATATGGATGTATGGATTAGAGGAACCGCAAGAACGCGGAAGGGATTTATAGAAGTAGGCGCATATCTGACCGACATTTGGACCACCGGAGCGGAGAAATACAAACATCATATGTATATCGAGAAATTCGAGAGAGTAACAAAATAAAGCGGGTAACCGCTTAATGCAGCCGGAGCAGGTGGCAAGCCCTGAGAGATGCAGAGCCAAGCGGAACAAGAGAGAAGAACAGGAAGGAAGGGAACAGGAAATGAAAAGACAGATAGAGCAGAGATACGAAGAAAAGGACGGCAGAACGTGGAAAATGACCTATAGGACGGAAGACCCAGAAGAAATTTATAAAGGACTGGCGCAACAACTTTTGTCGCATAAGGTTTTTCATGCTTCCTACATCAAGAGAATGGAGCAACACAACAACTATGACGGAACAAGAACTGTCACGTTCTACGAAGACAACGGCGGACGCAGAGTTTACATTATCGAAGCACGATGATGCAGAGGACCGGAAGAGAAGCAGGAACAGAAGCAAAGACAAAGGGCTCCCGAAAAAATCGAAGGGACCGGGAGCCCCGCAAAGCAAAAGGGCAAAGAGCCCGGAAAGGATTATAACATGACGAATGAAATCATCGCAAGAGTTACGGAAGAAGTCAAGAAGCAGGAAACCCGCGGTGCATGGTCGAAGGGAGTCACGAAGTACGCGCTTGAACTGCTCGAAAATCTTGATGAAGCGATCAGCGGCGGATATTTCGACCCGGAGCAAATCGGAGTGCATGCGGAATTAGAAGATGCACTTTTGAACGGGGCAAGAGACTGGAGCCAATTTTCATGGGGCGGCTGCTCCCTCATCTATGACGCGGACATTGCCGAAAGGCTCTGCAATCCGTCAGAACTGAAGAAGACACGCCACGGCGAGAGAAGACCGAACGCCCGGGAAGAGTGGCTCGATACACAGGCGAGGGCATTATATCAAGCATTTATAAGAATATGGCGAGCGGTGAGTATTACAGCCGCTTGACGCGCGCCACAGGCACGCAGGAAGAGCCGGAGAGGATCACACAGGGAAACAACCGCAGGAACGCGGAGACAAGCACAGAGACGCGCACAGAGCGCGAGAGAGGGAGAAAAAAATATGCTGATCAAAGAAGGGAACCGGGAGAGAATCGAAGCAACTATCAGAGAAGCGGAAGGAAGAGCCACGGCAAGAACCATCACCTACGGAGATATTACAAGAGCAATTGCGGAACTGGAAAAAGCCCTGAACATCTGCAAAAAAGATATGACGGGAATCACCGCTGACATTGACTACCATGCGCAGAACTTCCCGAACGCGTACAAGTACACGCCGGAAAGCACACACATCACGGTTACCCGTAAAAACTCCGCGTGGGACCTTGCGAGAGTGTACAGAGACACGACACGAAGAGAAGGACACCGCTATCACCTGACATTGACAGAGGACGCGAAAAAGGCAATCATTCAGAGCAAAGAGATATTTTAAGAGCAGAGCAGACCGGGACCGGGGAACAATCCCCGGTCCTTTTTTATGCCGTCAGGGAGCCGCAGAACGCGCCACAGAGCCCCCGGAGCCCGGAGCCCTATAAACGGACCACGACACGCGCCGGAACCGCTCAAAGCGTCACAGAGTCGCCCCGCAGAGAGTGCCGAACCGCAGAGGATGAAGAAGAGGACCGGAACCGCTGCCGAACGTCTCCCAGAGCCGCAGAGAGCCCCGCACGCGTCTCCCAGAGCATCAGAGGACCGGGAGAGAGGACAGGACCCGCCCGGAACGGACCCGAACGTAGCGAGCCAGAGAGCAGAGGACCGCCCCACGGGGAGCGGTTTTAAATTGTGCCAAAAGTTAAGACAATTTACCGAAAAAGTACAGCCGCCCCGCAGATTATACAATCATAGTGCATTTTATACAAAGGAAAAAACCCCGCAAATTCGGGCATATGTCAGGAAATTATACACGAAAATATAGAGAATTGTATATTCAGAATATTCTGAATATTTCCATAGGGGAAAAGGGAGAAATTTGTCAGTTCACAGAATTTTCACAAATTGAAGCGAGACAAAAAGCCCGGTCAAGTGTATTATGCCACATGGTAAAAGGACCGGAAAAGAGCCCCGGATTATGAGAGGATTTAGAGATATATGGCAGCGTTTAACGTCTCCGAAAATATCACAGTGATTGAGAACGTCATAGAGGATAGGCTTATAGAATACTTCTCACAACGTGGTATCGATATCACAGATATATTTACAGCATATACGATTAAGCAAAATACGTTCAACGCGGCTTGGAAATACGTTTATAACCAACTGTTTAAACCGGATAAACCGCAGAGAAACAACCGTAATAGCCTGATTAACTACGACAACATTGACGAACTTAACGCAGTATGCAGTGCATATTTAGATATATGCTTCGACTACCACATAGAGCCTACATACTTCGGTTTTAGTCGGTTGACAGGGATAACACTTGAGACCATCACAGAGTGGAAACACGGCATAAATTCAACTAGACCATGGTCTGAAATGGTAAAACGGATATACAACGCATCCCAGAATTACACTCGCTCCGAGCTCGAAAATTTCCCAGTAGGTCAGATAACCAAAGCGAACAACGACACGGAAAAAGGGCTTTTGTATTCCAGACAGCAGGCAGAAGCAATGCTAAGTGTGGCACAGGTTGACAGCCCGGAACAAATCGCAGCACGGCACAGAAACGCGAGACTGCCGCAGAAACCGGACTTGAGCGAGTGAGAATAGGCGCGGATTTGTGCAACATGCCAGAAGAGCAGGAAAACACGGCAACATGCACAAGAGAAGCGGCGAGAACATGTGCAAGATGCACAGAAAACCGCATCGATCTATTCGACAAACAGTTGTTTAGCGAATAGAAACATATGTTCGATCAGGACAGCAGGAACCGGAGTGGAGAACATCGCCGGAACCGGGAACGGGTAGAAGGGAAAGCCTAGAAAGCCGATAGGGGTTATAGGTATTTAGTCTCGCCCCCCTGTTACCCCCTCAACCACCGACAAAACAAAAAGAAGTGACCACCCCTTCTTCTCTCCTTCTTCCCCCGCTAACCCCTAATAACCACATAATATCCTATAGCCGTATAAATAAATAAAATAAATATAAATATATTTTATATAATTATATATAAACCAGATATACCGATAGTACATCTATAGACAGTAAATATATAAATATAATCCCCATAAAACACTAATAAACACTTACGGAGCAGGTAGATGCCAGCATTAAGCAACGTTCACATAGAGCCCATATCTACTTCAGGCGCATTTCATAGAGTCACAGTCGATGGAAAAGAGATAGACCACATCTCGAAAATAGCCGTAGACATAGAACCTGCTTCGATACCGACCTGTACGATAACGCTGAACTCCGCATCAGAGATAGACGAGAGGATGATTGTTGGTTACGGGTTTGATCCTGCGAGCATCAGGGAGTGCATGAGATATCTGGACATGCAATTGCAGTTCAACGAAGTTCTTCGGCAAGCGTGGCTGATGTCGATAGTTAGTGCGATTGATGATTGCAGGAAGAATAGAGTCGAGGACAGCATGGAAGTAGCGAATCGCGTTCTCGACAGGATCATGTCATAAAAGGCACGGGAAGTCCGCGACAAAAACCATCACAATCCCAACTGCGTGCAATGACGGGGGACGCACTTCCTAGAGGTGATCTAATCACGGCGCAAATCCGTGTGTGCCTATTTGCAGACACAACTGCCATGTGTTTGCTTTCTCTTTGTAATGTGCAAAGGTAGCGGCTTGGTGCAATTGGGAAGCACAGTCCTAGATACGGTCAGAGATACGGGTTCGAGTCCCGTAGTCGCTATTCAAAATCTACTTCATGGGGGACAATGCTATGAAAGTAGCAGCCTATACAGGCACAAGAAACCTGTATCCGATGATGCTGACGGCAGCAAAATCTCTTCTCGCACACTCCGATGTAGATAGAATCTACTTCCTGATCGAAGATTCAACATTTCCCTACGAAATCCCGGAAGAAATCAAGTGCATAAACGTAGCGTATCAGCGGTTTTTCCATGTTTTGGGCGCAAATTGGCGCAGTAAATTCACCTATATGGCGATGATGCGTGCCACATATGCGAAATTATTCCCAGAACTCGACAAAATCCTGTCTCTGGACGTAGATACCATCGTTGTAGACGATATTTCTGACCTGTGGGACCTGCCTATAGACGATTATTACCTAGCTGCGGCAGAGGAGCCGAAAGCAACTGCGGATCGTGGGTACATGTACTTCAATATCGGAGTTGCGCTTTACAATCTCGACAATCTGCGGGATGGCAAAGTCGATGAGGTCATTAAAAATCTCAATTCCGTGGAGTATCCGTTCATGGAGCAGGACGCTTTCAGCGAATTATGCAAGGGCAAAATCTACAGGATGGAGCCTGAGTACAACTACACGGAGTTTACTTCCCCTTCCGGCAAGCCGAAAATCGTCCATTATGCGGGAATCAAGGAGTGGACGGACCGTCCTGAGTACCAACAGTACGAAAAAATGACATTTTCGGAATCCAAAAAAAATCGAAAAATAAAAAAGGCGAATCCTAAGTACCTGATCCACACATATCCGGGGCGCAAATGGTATGTTGACGAATACCTGATCCCGTCAATGTTGAATCAGGGCATCAAGAGAGATTCGATAACCGTCTGGAACGATGATAGCGGCATGGGTAATCTTGAATCCTGCATGAGATGCTTCGAGACAATGCCGGATGATAATGGCGGGACGTGGCATTTGCAGGACGATGTAATCATCAGTTCGAGGTTTAGGGAACTTACAGAGCGATTTGATGACGGAATAGTCTGCGGATTCAGCAACGAGATATTTGATGGACCTGCCGTTCAGTACACAGGATTCGTGCCGATGGATTTTGCATGGTTCTCATTCCAGTGCAACAGAATCCCGAACAGATACGCGAGAGGATGTGCCGAGTGGTACTACAACGAAGTAGTCCCGAAGGACCTGTACCATGACCTGACGAAAGACGGCAGATGTGATGACAGCATATGGCAGAAATACGCATCGACACATCTTGGCGGTAAACTTGCATTTAACCTTGCCCCGAACATCGTGGACCACATTGATTACCTGATCGGTGGCACATCAATCAATTTCAGCCGGAATGGTGAACTCAGAAGAGCATATTACTGGCAGGACGAAGACGCAGTAGAACAGTTGGAGAAGGACCTTGCAAAGAGACGGATGTAATTTCTGCGAAGAATACAGGTGGCTAAAGAGACGGAATCGCAAGTCAGACAATGATAGCCGTAACGATCCTGACTGCATGTTTGATTTCAAGCACACATACAGGGTATCTATAGTCGATATCACGCGGAGACGCAAAAAAGGCACATCGTCACGGTACACGGGGAACTCAAGAAGCACGCATGGGACCTATGCGATTCGGTTCTGTCCTGTCT
>JAEEGL011144698.1_pt1 | contig 10638 bp, 10 predicted proteins | sample 9134231 | NCBI WGS metagenome assembly JAEEGL01 (sample SAMN16246548, study PRJNA631951) | gut metagenome | biome: gut microbiome; feature: rumen; material: fiber-attached | host: Bos | place: Iran: Karaj | collected 2018-10 | reverse complement strand
TTCTCTCAATCCGTAAAGATTATCCATTGCAAAGCAGAACTCACACGCGCTGAATGATGCAAGCTCCTCGCTGATCTTATTGGTCGCGTACTTGCCGTTCTTTCCGTAATATACCTGTCCGAGCTGGGTGTATTTGCCGCCAGCGTAAAATTCTGCTTGTTCTCCCCGACAGAATATGAGAGATCTTCCGTTATAGAGAGCCACACCTAACTTACCGGATGACAGGAATATATCGGAGAAGGTCTGAACGGGTATGTAATACTTGTCTCCCTTACGAACAAAATCTATGCCGTAATCTGCCGCGTTCATGGTAACAGGGGTGCCGTAGCGCTCGGTAGATTTGACTGTTTTCAGTCCGGTGATCTCATCGGAAGTATCCCAGAACGGGACGATAAAATCTATCAGAGTCTTGCTTTCTGCTGTGTAGAAGCCGTCAAAATCCCAGAAGAAAATGGAGTCATCGGCAAAGTTGATCGTTGCCATATACTTGTTTTCTCTTGTGAGAGTAACAGTATCACCGTCTTCCTCAACTTTAAGATCATAGGTCCCGAACCCTTTTAATCTCATCAGAGCTATGATGTACCCTGCCATATCGCTGATCTCCATATAAGGAACATCGTTGACTCCGTTTATGAAGTAGAGCTTTGTCTTTTGTTTCTGATCGCTGTACTCATAAAAATAAGTGTTGACGCTCTTGCTTTTGATCGTGTAGGTCTTTTCGGCTGTTGCTGTCGCGGTAACAGATGTGCCGTCAGCAGACGCGATCACCTGTGTACCTGTCATCGCAGTGAGCATTAACGTGCTTGCAAGCACGGCGCTGATCGTTCTTTTGAGTCTTTTGTTCATGTTATAATACTCCTTTGATAAAAATATTTTATACCAGTATATCCGGACTATATCTGATATATATCCGGACTATATCTGATATATATCCGGGATACAATCATATACTTTGATCAGATCACATTTTACTGAATGTTCAAAGCGTTTTTTGTATTTTTGTGACCGGGCTTAGGCTGCCGCTTATCTGCGTTTTCTGCTTGCGAACGCTGTTGCCGCTGCAATACCCGCGAGAACAGCAACGGAGAAGATCTCTATGCCGGTAGCAGGGTTTTTGTCGGAAGTTCCGTCAACCGATGAAGAATCTCCCTCGGTTTTTACCGTGAAAGTGAGAGTTTCAGCGAACAGTGCGCCGTAATCGATCTCCTCGCCATTGAACAGCACTGTAGCGGTACTTATCAGACTGCCTGCGGTAACATCCTTTTCCTTAATGGTATATTCATAATTGAACGACTTCGTCTGACCTGCTTTCAGGTTTTTAAGCTCTGCAATGGGGAAATACTTTATATTGTTACCTATCGAGACTGCAAGCTGTAAGTCGAAGTAGTCCTCGGTATAATCTATATTGCTGTTGTTTTTAACATAGATGATACCTTTCAGTTTGTCACCGGCTTTATAGGATTCCTTCTCCGGTTCGGTGTTCAGGTTGAATATAGTAAACGGCTCGGTCTGCGGATAGCTTCTGATCGGAAGATTATCATACTCAAAGTTGTCATCGTTCAGGTCGACATTCATCGTTCTTAGCTCGGTCACGATGTCAGACCAGTCAGTCCATGCACTGCTGTCGTCAAGGCTCGTTCCTATATAGCTCTCGCCGGGATTAACCACACCTTTTGCATAATAATTAACTTCTTTATCTTCTTTCGCATAGAATCCCTTATTCGCCAGCTCTTTATAGAAGACCGTGCTCTTATCGTCTACTTTTGCTTTGATAACAATTGAATACTTTTCCCCCTTCGGGATATAGCATGTCTTGCCGATATCCGCAACGTGATAGCCGGCGTAATTGAAATGCTCATTTGCGGATGCGACACAGATTCCGTCAACAGGGCCTTTCGCGTTTTCATTAAGCAGGTATACGCTGAACTGGACATCTGCATTGGCTTCAGTAGTTTCAATTCCTATGTAGCGAGCAGTGCAGTTGTTTTGGGCAGTGAATACATTTGCCATGTATATATCACTGTCGAAAGATACAGAATAATTCTCGTATGTCGCAAGAAAGTCATACATATCTATATTGCGCGAAAAGTGATCTTCGGAGGTGTCAAAATCGAAGCTTTCGGGTAATGTAAGACTCTGATCGTAATACGACAGCCAGAAGTAGCCTGTTCCCGCGTTGCCCCATGTTGAAATTATATTGCCGCCTTCATCTGTCTGCATTGATCCCCAGCTGTTCTTTACGAGGAAAGCTCCGTTGCCGCCTATAGTGCCTTTCGGGTCATTGAAGTACTCCTTCGGGAAGTTATCATCGTAGCCCACAACACAAACAGCGTGATTTGCTTCTACCGCTTTGTTTACAGAGTTTTTGTCGGTCGGGTCATACTCTCTGTCATATGAATAGTGAGCCCAGTATTCCGCAAGCTTATCGTCGGTCTTGTTTCCGTCCTTATCCACAAAGCTGATGAATGAATCTTCGGAAAGAGCCTGGCCCGGCCGTGACTGATCTGCACAGAATGCTATAGAGACAGCCCTGCCGTTATAAAGTTCTGACTTTATGGCATCAACACCTGTCTGATTGAAGACATAGCCGCCTTCATCATCAATAAGTGCCGGAGTGGGCAGCATATTACCGTCTTTCAGAGTATAAAGAGAGAGAAAACGGCTGTTCTCATCGAGCGTCCAATCGCCCTCAGAAGAAATTTCCTCTACGGTAAACTTCTTCACTGCGCCGCCTGTATAATCGGGGATTACCTTTGTCCCTTTTATATAGCTGTTGTAAACTGTGGCCGCGGTTTTGTAGTCAGTCTCTTCATAGCCCTTTGCCGTCCATTCGTCCTTGATGTCATCAACAGAGAGCGCATCTCCGAAATAATTAGTGAGCTTTAACAGATCTTCTGTTATCGTTCCGTCCTCACATATCTCGTAAGAGATGACCCTTTTCATGAGATACTCCGTATCTGTGGTCTTTTCGTAAGGCACTATTGCTTCAAGTGTAGGTCCCATTCCTGCAGAATACACCATTGTGGCGTAATTCATACCGCCTCCGATGTTATATACTTTGTCAGAAACTCCGTCCGGGGAAGCCTCATAATCATACATCATGTAGTACCCCTCCCCGCTCTGCGAGGAATACATTTCGCTGTCTTCGGGAAGTGCCGTGTAAGAGAACCATGCAAGATGCTTCTCGGAAAGGTCGAACATATTGTCCACATCACTGCCGGTTTCGGCGTTGTAATCGTGACCCAGCTCGTACGCGAGACTTGTTTCCGAGGCAGCTGTCGCGCCGAAGCTCCAGCACGTCCCCCATGGATTCTGAAGCTTTACCGGAGAAACATAGTTCTTGCCGTCGACGTCTCTCAGGTCGAACTTTGACGGAAGTTCCGACACATCAACGTCAGGCATACGCCAGCTCGGATAGAAGAGTTCGTTATGATCGCGCAGCCTCTGATCTTTCACCAGATCGTTGGCGTGGATAGCATTAACGATGTCATCAGCAATAACGGTTTCCTTTGCGGCATAAGCCGATACGCAGTTTGCGGCGGCCAGTATCACCGCGAGCGCACAGGAAGCGGCAGTTTTGATTTGTTTTTTCATAGGTGTCATCCTCTCTATAAAATACAAAAACACTCATGACCGCTGTTAAACAGTGGTCATGAGTGTTTCAGTTTGTGTATGACAAAAGATCAGAGTTATCGCTGCTTGCTTGCTTTGAGCGTAGCGCACCATAGCCATTTTTGTCAAACCCTTTCTGTGAAATTTCACACAATTTTCAGATTGTGCGGTTATACATATTATATTATAGCATATTTTGAGGGATTTGTAAAGAACTATTTAAAAATAAGAAAAGCCACCTTTGTATATTTGCGAATGACATTGATGAACTTATCGGCGGCATCGGTCTGCTCTTTAAGTTTGTCTATCTCGGCTTTCAGCGTGGGCAGTTCCTTGCGGAGAGCATTCTGCTCGGCATCGTATGTCTGCTGCATCATCTCGAAGCGGATTTCGGGAATTTTACCGAGTGCGCTGTCCTCGTAGAGCTTATGCTGATTTTTCCATTTCTTCAATTGTTACACCATAACATATATAATGGTTTCATTTTCCGGATCGCTCTTGATCCGGTCAACGCTCGAACATAAGAAAGTCAGCTGACATTTCAACAGATCGCGTTTTTGCATCACGCTCCGCTGATACTTTTCAGTATATCCATGATCTCCCGGTTGTACGGGTTGGCGTTCAGCAGCTTTTCCGGTATGATCGGATCTCCTTTTGAACCATTCTTATAAAAAGAAATTATATCGTTGATGAGAGATTCCGTATCACTTCCGAGTATGAAACGGATATCAGGCGTAAGCCCGGAAGCGTCTTCGGGCGGCAGGAACAAAGGTTTGTCCGAGTGCAGCAGGTCCGGGTATTTTTCCTCTATGAGCATAAGAAGATCAAAGTCCCTTTTCGTCACTTCCGGGTCATCGTGGACCATATACACACAGCCGATCTCCGTCTCAAGATCGATCGTTTCTGCAATGCTGTCGGTTTTCCCTGCATTCTCCACCCAGCCGGAATAATAAGATCTCATATTGAGAATGATCGGGACGATCCCGGACGAAAAAATGGTTTTGCTGCTGCCGGAATAGAAATCCTTAACGTATCCTTTTCTTATGGGGCGATATGGTTTTTCCAGAAAATCTCTGTGATAATTGCTGTCAAGCATACAATCAAGTATGACGCCTGTTTCATGATAGCCGAACACCTTGTCAAGAAATCCGCTCGGAGCGCTTCCTCCCATCACACGGCAGTTGGCTTCAATAAGTACAGGTCCCTGTTCATCTATCATATATTCGCCGTGAACCGGTCCGTCAGTAATGCCAAGCGCCCGGACAACATCAAAGGCATATCTGACAAGTTCTGTCTCCCTCTGCCCAAGCTCTGTGACAGCTTCAAGCCCTCTGTATATTATTGAACCGGAAGGCATCTGTTTTTTGTAATACCTGAACACAGACGTCAATGCCGGTACTCCGTTTCTGCTGACGGTATTGACGATGTACTCTTCTCCGAAAATACGCTCCTGCAGCATTAACCGGTTCTCTGTTTCGCCGAACATATTTTCGGCTGTCTCCTCCTGCCGGAGAGCAGCTGCCAGCTCCTCCCTGCCGCAGACAAGATGAACGCCGACGGAGGCAACACCGTGGACGTGCTTGAGGACAACATCTTGTTTTCCCGTTTTTTCAAGGAACAGAAGGCAGTCTTCCAGAGAAGATACCTCTTCACCGCGAATATATCTCAGACCGGCTTCTTTAAGGGCATCGTGCATAACGCTTTTCTGAGTCATTTTATCTATATTTGAAAACGGGTTGCCTGTCAATCCCAGATCATCTGCAAGGCGGGTACCTATGACAACGCCTTCCTCGCCGCCCGCAATTACAAGCAGAGGTTCAAGCTCACGTACTTTCTGCAAAGTTACCGCATAATCGGGATCTTCTTTTATGATCGCTATGGGATATTTTATCCTTGAATACTTGATTTTCCGCTCCTCGTCCATCAGCCTTCTTGCATAACCTTCGGGGATATACGATTCAAGTATGACCGGCTCATACCCTCTTTGCCTGATATCTTCAAGAAAGCCGAAAGCAGTTGACATCGGCTCGGCAACAACGATCCTGTTTTTCATCTTTTCTGCGCTCCTATCGTAAGACTTGTTGAATTCAAGCCATAAATATACTCATGTCTGATCTTAAACAATCCCGTCAGTATCAGCTCATTCGGCGACATTTCTCCTTCGCCCCTGTTAATGGGGAAAAACGGTTCTCCCGAACTTCTGCAGGTGAGGATATGATCATTTCCGTCCGTACTGATCAGAAAATCAACGGCAGTGCCGGCTCCGCACCGGTCAATTATATATATCCCCATCTCCTCTGCGGCAAGACATATTTTATCGCAGATACGGGGATCCAAAGAGCTGTCGGCAAGACTTTTGCCTATACACTGCCCGATATCCGCCGCATTTTCCATATTTTTTACGGAATAGCCGCTAACAGCCTTCAGCGGATATTCCTCGTCCAGAAGCAGTATGGGCGAATATCTGCCGCCGGACTTCCTTACGATCCGGTAATTGACAGCTGCTATAAAGCACAGGATAAGGATCATGCTCACCGGGAATGAAGCGATCAGCCCGCTGCCGCCTAACAGAAGATACATTACTCCCCCTACGACCGGAATGGACACAGCCTTATCCAGTATGCCGATCACCGTGGCGTACAGGCTTCTGTCGAGAGTATTGTAAATATCCCGCAGCACAAGAAGAACACAGCGTAGCGGATAATACAGGACATAAATACGGATCAGACCGCCGATAAGCTCCAACGCATCCGGATCATGAATGTTGAATACGGCACAAACACTGTCAGAAAACAAAGCGAAAGCAGCAGACAAGACAGAGCAGACAAGTACGATCATCACGGTGACGCGTTTGCTCAGGCTGCGGATCCCGTAATAATCTCCTTCCCCCTTGAGCATGGCTGCAAAGGAAGCGTTATTGTCCACGATCCCCGTCAGTGCAATTGAAATGACGGAGTCCAGCTGAGCAAACAGGGACATTGCCACAACGCCGTTCAGACCAAATGCCAGATTCATAAAATGGTTGCAGAAAACCGTCGTTACAAGGTAACCTGCCTGAACGCTGCCGGAAGGCAATCCTTTTTTCACGATCTCCTTCACACTCTGAGCGGTTTTATCAGATCTGCATAACGTTAAGGATATTTTTCCGAAACGCCAGATTAAAAGCATTGCAATAAAAACGATTATATACGAAACAAGCGTAGCTAACGCTGCGCCTTCGCAGCCCATGCCGAATACAAGAATAAAGACAATATCAAGGATAATATTAAGTACATTTACCGAAACGACAATCCCCATGGACAGAAACGGCTTCCCGACTGCCGGGAGAAAATAAGTCAGGTGCATAAGCATGATGCCCGCAGGAACAAAAAAACTAAGCACTCTTATATATACATCAAATTCCGTCCTCAATTCTTCGGGACAGCCAAAAAGATTCCCCAGGACAGAATGAAATGCCGTCAGCACCGCCAAAAGCAGAAGCCCCATCAATAAAGACAATACAGTTGATACCGTAAAGAACTGATCCGCTTTTTTCCCTTCCTTCTTTCCCAGGCTCTCCGCAAATAAAAGCGAGCCGCCGATTCCTGTGACTGTGTATATCAGAGAGACCGCAAAAACGATCGGCGTTCCGAGATTGATAATGGCAAAAGCGTCCGAACTGAGCAGATGCGAAACCACCATGCTGTCTGCAAATTCGCTCAGCGACAGTCCCACTGCGGACAGCATCGCAGGGATCATATAATGCATATATTTTTTGTTCAGGACAAAGTCTGTCCTTTTGTATTTTATATCGGTTTTATCCAATCTTTCGATCCTCGTTTCATATCAGTTTCTTTTTATTTACGGCGAGAACTTCTTTTTCTTTCCGTAAGGCTTATCGCACAAATACTGTGGGCAGATGATGAAAAAGGCGCAGACAATATGCGTTCAAAGGCATCAGCCGCTCTTTTTTCTGTATTTTCTTTCTATTCTACCACACTTCGCGTGTAAATTCAATATATCAACTGAAAAAACTCATCGCTGTCAACCATTTTGGCAGACAGATAAAATGGATCAGTCCTGAAGTCTGTCGTTTAATTGGTTACGCGCTGATTCCGAGATTTGGTTGTGGTGTTGCTATAATACCTGCCTCTATTTTGTCAATAAACCTTGATCTCCAACGGGAATCCGTAGTCATCGGGCAGACCGCTCCCCCTGTTTTTCTGTATCTGCATGACTTCAAGCATCATTTTTCCGTACTCGATCATCAGCCAGTCGTGCTCCTCTCCGACCTCCTCACCGGACTCAATGCTGCTCTGCATCAAGTCTGCAAGCCTGTCAGACGGTTCGCCCTCGGAAGCGTATACCGACCATATCCGATAGGTTGTCTTGCCGAGCGTTACATCGTTGACCTCGGCTGAACCGCTCTCCGGTTCGCTCAGAAACAGTGGCTACTTAAGACCTGTGCTTTTTTTAACAGTAAATGCTGTTGTAGTATTTAACGGCTGCCGGCTATTGACTTTTTAAGTTTGTTGTGTATCTTTTAATATGGCTTGTCGCATAATAGAGGCATTAGAAATGGATATATCCAAATTCTACCACGGAGATTATCATATCGGTGAAGAAGGAATGAAATACTCCAAGACCGGCAAGCTAACATCCGAAGATATTACAGACGACGTCTGAACGTCGTCTTAAAAGGCTTATGCACACAAAAAAAGCAAGCTCATTTTGAGCTTGCTTTCACATCATTTACTGATAGCGATTTTAGCAACTTTAATAATAACTCCTCACTCTCCGGCGTAAGAGTTCTGTAATAGTCAATCAATTCTCTTTCAACGGGTGTTGCATAGATCACAGCATCATCTTCATTAAAGAACTCAGCCAGCGTGATATTAAGCGGATCTAAGTAGCGCGTAATAGTTTCCACATTTGGAGTCTTTGCGCCTCTTTCTACTGCACGAATATGCGTAGGCGACAATCCGGTAATCTCACAAAGCTTATATACTGTTAATCCTTTGGCTTTACGAAACTTTGCAAGCCGCTTTCCTAATTCCATAGTAAACATCTCCTATCGTTTATTATAGCACATCCCGTCGCTTTTAATAATGTACTATCGGTATCATTATGCTTGACTTATGAAACCGATAGAGCTATAATGAATAAGAGGTGATGTGATGAAAGCAGCTAGCTTTACTGGACACAGAAGTATATCAGGTGATCTAAACGCACTTAAAGCCGACATGTATAACAAACTAGAACGCGCAATACTGAATGGGGGCATAACCCAATTCAACGCAGGAGGAGCAATCGGGTTCGATACGATTGCTGCTGAAACTGTTATAGAGTTGAGAAAAACCTATTCAGATATTACATTGAACCTCGTTCTTCCTTGCAGTCCCGAAGAACAAACCTTAAAGTGGACAGCAGACCAGAAGCGTCGCTTCTATGATATTATGAATAACGCTAACAACGTTGAATTTACTTCTCCCCATTATTATGACGGATGTATGAAGGCTAGAAACCTTCGTCTTATTGAACTTGCTGATTTCTGTTTCTGCTATTGGGATAAGTCCAAATCTTGGAGCGGGACAGCTCAAACAGTTAGGTTTGCTTTGAACAAGCCTATTCAAGTGTGGAACTTCTACTCAAACCGTTTAGAACGGAAATAAAAAAGATAGAGCCGACTATATTCATTGTCGGCTCTTATTTATACATTATTAAACACATACTAAAGAGCCTTTGCCAAAGCAAAGGCTCTTAAATAATTATAAATCAATCTTTTTGCCGCCCTTACCGTTTACGACATAGTAGATAGCGCGATCTTCGGGCTTGATGTAGATTTCAAGATTCTTTCCTGCATTCTTTTTCTTTAAGCCTTCGACAGCCTTTATGACTTTATCGAAGTCAAATTCGTTACCAGCAGCCTGTAAAACAGATGTTGTTACGACCTTTACAGGTTTAGCAGGAACTTCTTTCTTTGCCGCAGGCTTTTTGGCAGGAGCAGCAGCTTTTTTAGTTTCCTTCTTAGCAGGAGCCGCTTTCTTTGCAGCGGGTTTCTTTGTTTCTTTCTTTGGTTCAGCCTTTGCAGGAGCCTTTACCTCAGTAGCCTCGGAAACTGCAACAGCCTTTGCATCTTCTTTTTTAGCAGGGACAGCCGCTTTCTTAGCCGCAGGCTTCTTCACAGTCTTTTTGGATTCTTCCTTTGCAGGTGCTTTTACTTCCTCAACGGGAGCCGCCTTCACAACTTCCTTGATCTCCGGTGCTTTCACTTCTTTTGCTTTTCTTGCCATAGAACTGTCCTCCATATCCAATATGTTGTGCCATAACTGCAAAGGCCATGCCTTATTTAGTTATTAATTTCATAATATCATATATAATCGGATTTGTAAAGAGTTTTTTCGCTTTTTTTCATAATTATCTGTCTCCGAGACAAGTTCTAAATATGTTATGAAATTATTTTATGAACAAGACTCCAGCTAACGTAAAGCACATCCAAGTGCTGTATGCTAGTGCTTCAACATTTATTTAAATGCCAATATAATGCTCACAATCACATCAATTATAAAAAGCACAAAAAAGAACTTTGAGATTTTGGCAATAGTAGTTAATCGTTTATAAATCCAAATGTTTAAAATTGTATTTCTCTCTCTGTCATCAGATACAATTTTGAAATAGTCCTTTATGTTTTCTCCGTAGTTTTCCACGATGAACTGATCTTTATTTGAGCTGTTTTCATATTCCTCTGCTGACACTTTAACTTTTAAATTATTGTTAGGTAATATTTCCATATAATCCTCCGATAAAATTCAATCTAGTATTAATAACAATCCAAACTATCAAGACCAACCGAACCATTTATCAAGTCCAGTATTCATTCCATTTATATTTTTAATATAAAAAATGCAATTACCGAATCATCTATCGAATAACTCTCCTTTATTCTGGTGCCTCTGCCTATAGTTTGCTTGAATTCAGACATGGATCCTATGGTTTTGTCCAACACAATAAGTCCTACCGTCTGTGTATCAATACCTGTTGACAGCA
>JAEEGL017299512.1_pt1 | contig 10639 bp, 10 predicted proteins | sample 9134231 | NCBI WGS metagenome assembly JAEEGL01 (sample SAMN16246548, study PRJNA631951) | gut metagenome | biome: gut microbiome; feature: rumen; material: fiber-attached | host: Bos | place: Iran: Karaj | collected 2018-10 | reverse complement strand
GTATTCACGCGGGAGCAGCTGCTGAACCAGGTGTGGGGCTTTGACTTTTTCGGGGACAGCCGGACGGTGGACGTTCACATCAAGCGGCTGCGGGAAAAGCTTCCGGACAGCGAGAAATACGGGTGGTCCCTGTATACGGTCCGGGGCGTCGGATACAAATTCAGCGTGTAAAGCGGGAAAACCGTGAAGGAAAAAAACTGCCGGCGGGGGATGGAAAAACATGTTTGCGCGGATTATGGCGGTGGTGATGGTTGCAATTCTGATCACCGCGGTCGCTCTTTCCGGGATCTGGTGGATCACGCTGAGAAACCAGCAGATTGACGCCCGGCTGGACTATCTGATTTCCGAGGCGGAGGAAATTGCATACCTGGCTTCGGAAGTCACCGGCAGCACCATGGAAAACTACCTGGGAAGCTCGGCACGAAGCCACCTGAATGCCATGGCGGACAAGGTAAACCGGGAATTCGGCGCCTACATTGCCGTGGTGGACAGCCGGGGCAACGTGATGGACAACATCCGGACAGCCTACAGCGAGGATCCGGACTTTGTGAATTCCCTGTCGGGAGAGGCCGTGACGGATGCGCTGCGGGCGGTGCTGTCGGGAGAGAGCATCCGGATCCGTTCCAGCGAAGGCCAGGCGCCGACCTTCACGGTCGGGGTTCCCTTTCTGCAGAACGGATACGTCAGCGGCGCGGTGTTTATCCAGACCCGGGCCCAGCGCATTGAATCCGGCCTGGAGCAGATTCTGCTGAAGATCATCCTGCTGACGGCGGCGGTGCTGATCCTTTCGGAAATTGCGGTGCTGCTGTTTGTCCGCTCGGCGCTCCGGCCGCTGCGCAACATGACGGCGGCCGCCGGCAACATTGCGGAAGGGGATTTCAGCGTCCGGGTGGACGAAAACCGGGGCGGACGGGAACTGCGGGAAGTCAGCCGGGCTTTCAACACCATGACGAAAAAGCTGCAGGGCGTGGAGGCCGGGCGCAGGGAATTTGTGGCCAACGTCAGCCATGAGCTGCGCAGCCCCATTACCAGCATCCGGGGCTTTGCGGAAGGCATGGCGGACGGGGTGATTCCCGAGGAGGAACATCCCAAATATCTTCAGCTGGTGGCGGAGGAATCCCGGCGGCTGGGCAACCTGGTGAACGATCTGCTGGCGCTGAGCCGGCTGGAGCGGGAGGACGCCAAACCGGAGTGGTCTGTTTTCGATATCAGTGAAATGCTGCGGAAAGCCATTATCCGGCGTATGGCGGACCTGGACAATAAGAAGATCGAAATCTCCTGCGAATCGGAAACCGATCCCTGCTACGTCCGGGCGGACCGGGACCGGATTGAGCAGGTGGTGATCAACCTGCTGGACAACGCCATCAAATTTACCGGGGAGAACGGAAAAATCACCCTGACCGCCGAGGCCAAGGGAAAAACCGCGGAGGTTACGGTGTGGGACAACGGCATCGGCGTTGCGGAGGAGGACCGGGAGAAGATCTTTGACCGGTTCTTTACCGCGGACCGGGCGCATACCTCCGGCAAGGGAACCGGCCTCGGGCTGAGCATCTGCCGGCGTATAATGGAAATGCACGGGCAGAGCCTGCGGCTGCTGGACACGAAGGAAGGCGCCGCTTTCCGCTTCACGCTGGAGAAGGCGGAGGCCCCGGGAAATGACTTGACGGAAACGGGAAATCATGCATAATACATAAAACAGTGACAAAAGGGAGGAACGGGCATGCCGGACAGACATATTTTCCTGATCGGAATGCAGGGCTGCGGAAAAAGCAGCCTGGGCAAGCGTGTTGCCCGGGAAACCGGGATCCCCTTTGCGGATACGGACGCCATGGTAGCCCAGAGCGCGAACTGCACGGTGAACGAGTTTTTCGAGCGATACGGCGAGGCCAAATTCCGCCTGGCGGAAACCAACGTGCTGGCGCTGCTGACCCGGGCCCGGCCCATGATTATTTCCACCGGCGGGGGCACGGTGATGAACCCGGAGAACCGGCATATCATGCGGGCCTGGGGCCGGATTGTCTGGATTGACCGGCCGCTGGAGGAAATCCTGTCGGATATCAAACTGGACCGCAGGCCCACGCTGAGGGACGGCGGGCTGGCGGAGGTTGAACGGGTGTACCATGAACGGATGCCGGTATACCGGGACCTGGCGGATATTACCGTGCGAAATGACCAGGGATATCACATGGCGGTATACACGCTGTCGCGGCTGGTGCAGGAACGGTTCTGACCGGCGGAACGGAGTTTGAGATGGATTATCAGTTTGAACTGGTTGGAAAAATCGGAAGCATGGCCCTGATCCGGAAAGAGGACCAGGATATTGACTATAATATTTTCTCCAGGCTGGGAGCTGACCTGAAGCCCGGCATGATCTGGGTCACCAGCGGCGCCACCGAGATCGGCCGGCTGGACTACATCAAACGAACCGGACGGGAGCTGAGCGGGGATCCGGAGCAGGACAAAACGGACTATTCCTCCCAGGGGCAGGCGATCCTGATGCAGAATTACCGGCAGTTTGTCCGGCCGGAATACGGGGTGCGCCAGATCCTGGTGGAGCATACGCATTTCAACGACGCGGAAAAACGGGAGCATATCCGCCAGCTGCTGATCCGGGCTGCGCAGCAGAACACCATACCGATTATCAACTACAACGACCCGGTTTCCGACGAGGAAAACCGGAAAATGGAACTGGCGGCCCGGCGGCGGTTGGGCGGCGAGGTGTACGAATGCGTGGACAACGATGAAACGGCCGCGGTGGTGGCCGGCCTGGTTCAAGCCCGGATGCTGGTGCTGATGACTTCCACGGAGGGAATATACCGGGAAAAGGGAAACCCGGATTCCCTGGTTCGGGAGGTTACCGGAAAGGATTTCGGAGAAGTGGAAAAAAAGATCCGGGAGCTGCAGAACAGCTGTATCGGCGCCAGCCGGGCCGGCGCCAACGGCGCCCGGGCGAAGCTGGAGTACGCGCTGAAATGCGTGCGGGGCGGAACCACGGTGGTGATCGGCCACGCAAGGCATCATCTGTCGGAGCTGGCGGAGGGACGCGTGCCGTGTACACGGATCGGGGTTGGACTATGAGCATTTCGCTTCAGGAAGGTATCCGTTTTTTTACCCGGGAGACGCGAATCCTTTCGGGACTGAGCGTAGCCTGCGGCGCGGATACGCGGGTGGAACGGGCGGCGGACGGCGGGGTTTCCGAACGCAGCGTTTTTGACCTGGCCAGCGTAACCAAGCTGTTTACGGGCCTGTGCGCCATGAAACTGAAGGAAGAAGGCCTGCTGGATTTCAGCAGGCCTGTTTTTGACTATGATCCCCGGTTCAGCAGGCTGAAGGACCGGACCGTGGAGGAGCTGATGACCTTTGCGGTAACGGTCCGGACCCCTGTGCGGCTGGACGGCTGCGAAAACCGGGAAAGCGCCCTGGCGGCGCTGTTTGGCGCGGAAACCATGGCACGGCGGGATGAACGGGCTTATTCCGATATTCCGGCCATGATCCTGAAATATGTGATCGAGGCAGCCGGCGGAATGCCCCTGATGGACTGCGTGCGGAAAACGGTGCTGGAGCCGGCGGGCATGACCGAAACCTGGGCGAAGGTGCCGGAGGAGCGAATCGGAGACTGCCAGAGCTATGACCGGGAACACCGGATTGAAGCCGGGCGGTACATTCTTCGGGAAGGCCTGAAGCCCGGCATTCCCCATGATCCCAAGGCTGCCGCGGTGCAGGGGGACAGCGGGGACCTCTGCGGACACGCCGGGCTTTTCTCCACGCGGGAGGATATGATCCGGTTCTGCCGTGCCGTGCTGGAAAGAAAGATTGTCAGTGATGCCTCCCTGCGGGAAATGGCCGTGAACCGGACCGGACAAAGAAGACAGGACGGAAGCTACACCCAGTACCTGGGACTGCAGTGCTATGTACGGCATCCGGTTCAGTACTATTCCGAAATACCCGTATATATGGGAAAGGCGGCCTTCGGAATCGGCGGCTTTACGGGAAACCATGTTTCCGTGGATCCGGAGAGAAACCTGTTTACCGTTTTCCTCGGAAACCGGGTGCTGAACCGGCTGACGGTGCTGATTCCGGAGGCGGGGAAGGACCTGACGGATTACGGACTGAACGCGGACGGCTCCGGAATGTTCCGCTGGACGGACGGAGAGGTGATTCCGTCTTCCGTGAAATACGTGCATCAGAAGGACGCCCACCTGCACCGGGCGGTGGCGGATACCCTCGGCCTGGCGGAAATTCCTTTCTGACAGGAACGGCGGGAAAGACAGCAGAAGAGCCCCTTGAAAAACAGAGCAGGATATGATATACTTCATAGGTCAAAGAAAGTCAGATATTGCTTTGACGAAACAAGGGGGTCACGGAAGTGCGATTAAGTGATTCAATCGAAAGCTTTATCAAAACCATGCTGAATGAAGAATCCACCGAGGTGGAGCTGAAACGCAACGAGCTGGCGGAGTATTTCGGCTGTGCGCCGAGCCAGATCAATTATGTGCTGGCAACCCGGTTTTCCCCGGATCACGGTTATCTGACGGAAAGCCGCCGGGGCGGCGGCGGATATATCCGGATTGTCCGGGTGGTGGAATCCGGAAGCCGGCGCCTGATGTACCTGATTAATGAAAGAATCGGGGAATCCATCGGGGATGAAGAGTGCATGCGGCTGATCAGCCAGCTGAAGGAACAGCGGATTGTAACGGCGGACGAAGCCTCCCTGATGGCGGCTGCCATCAGCGCCCGGGCGCTGGGCGTTCCGGTGCCGGACACCATGAAAGGGGTCCTCCGGGCGCGGATGATGAAGAGCATGCTGATGACCATTGCTGCGCGAAACAGAACATAAAACAAGGAGAACAAACCAGATGCTGTGTGAAGAGTGCCACGTCAACGAAGCGAACTTTACCGTCTCTGTGGTGGCGGGAGAGGAAACGTCGGTCCGGCACCTGTGTGCCGACTGCATGAGCCGGATGAATGCCGATCTCATGAAAGGCGGAGTGAACAAACTGATCAATACGGTTCTCAATGCCATTAAAGCCACAAGTGAAGGTGAAAACAGAAAGGAATTTTCCATGCCCATTTTCGGACGCTTTACCCAACAGGCCCAGCAGACGCTGGTGCTGGCCCAGAAAATTGCTGCGGATCTGCAGCAGCCCTATGTGGGGACGGAGCATATGCTGATGTCCCTGCTGAAAAGCAACGCTTCCGTTCCGAAAGCCGTAGCCGAGCGGATGAGCTTCGAATCGGTTACGGAGGAGCTGAAAAAAGAAATCGCCGCCCTGGGCGGAAACGAGTCGGCGCAGGGTACGGGAGCCCGGATTGAGCTGAGCCCCCGGGCCAAGAAAACGCTGGAAAACAGCATGCTGGAGTCCAGGAAGCTGGGACAGAACTACGTAACGGTGGAGCATCTGTGGCTGGCACTGCTGGGAAACGACGACGGGGTGGCCGGCGCCCTGCTGCGGCGCGCCGGGGTGGATCTTTCCGCCGCCCGGGAAGAGCTGCTGCGCCAGATGCGGGAGAACGCGGGAAACGAGGAGCCCATGCGCAAATTCGCGGGGATGATGCCTTTTGCCCAGATGCGTACCCGTACCGGCGGGAACCAGGAGGAGAAAAACCTGCTGGACCGTTTCAGCCGGGACCTGACCGCGGCGGCGGAGAAGAACGAGCTGGATCCGGTGATCGGCCGGGAAAAGGAAATCCAGAGAATTATCCAGATCCTGATCCGGCGCACCAAAAACAATCCCGTGCTGATCGGCGAGCCCGGGGTCGGCAAAAGCGCCGTGGCGGAAGGCCTGGCCCAGCGGATTGTGCAGGGCAATGTGCCGGAGCTGCTGCGGGGCAAACGGGTACTGAGCCTGGACATGGGCAGCCTGGTGGCCGGAACCAAATACAGGGGCGAGTTTGAGGAACGCCTCAAAAACGTCATGGACGAACTGCACAAGGCAGGCAATGTGCTTCTGTTCATCGACGAGATTCACACGATCATCGGCGCAGGCGGCTCGGAAGGCAGCCTGGATGCGGCCAACATCCTGAAGCCGGCCCTGAGCCGGGGTGAGATCCAGTACATCGGCGCCACAACCCTGGACGAATACCGGAAACATATTGAAAAGGATGCTGCCCTTGAAAGACGGTTCCAGCCGGTGAACGTGGGAGAACCGACGGCGGAGGAAACGCTGTCCATTCTCTGCGGCCTGCGGGACCTGTATGAGGCGCACCACAAGCTACGGATTACCCACGAAGCCCTGACCGCCGCCGTGAAGCTTTCGGACCGGTATATTCCGGACCGGTTCCTGCCGGACAAGGCCATTGACCTGATGGACGAGGCCGCCAGCCGGGTCCGCATCCAGGCCTGTACGGCGCCGCCGGATGTGCGGAAGCAGGAAAAACGGTTGGAAGCGGTGCTGATTGAAAAGAAGGAAGCCATTTACCACCAGGACTTTGAGAAAGCCGCCGCGCTGCGGGACCAGGAACGGAACCTGAACCAGGAAATCGAGGAAAAGCGCGCGGAGTGGACCCGGGCCCAGACCAATGCCCGGGACGTGGTGACGGAAGAGGATATTGCCCAGGTGGTCAGCCAGTGGACCGGCATCCCCGTAAGCCGGATGACGGAGCAGGAAGCCCAGCGGCTGATCCGGCTGGAAGAAACGCTGCACCGCCGTCTCGTAGGCCAGGAGGAAGCGGTCAGCGCGGTAGCCCGGGCGATCCGCCGGGCCCGGGCCGGCCTGAAGGATCCCAAGCGCCCCATCGGAAGCTTTATCTTCCTGGGACCGACGGGCGTCGGCAAAACGGAACTGTGCAGGGCACTGGGAGAAGCCATGTTCGGCGATGAGGACGCGGTCATCCGGCTGGATATGAGTGAATTCATGGAAAAGCACACCGTATCCAGGCTGATGGGATCCCCGCCCGGATACGTGGGCTACGAAGAAGGCGGAGAGCTGACCGAAGCGGTGCGGAGAAAACCCTACAGCGTGGTGTTGCTGGACGAGATTGAGAAAGCGCATCCGGATGTTTTCAATGTTCTGCTGCAGATCCTGGAGGATGGCCGGCTGACGGACAACACCGGCCGGACCGTAAGCTTCAAGAACACGATTGTGGTAATGACCTCCAATGCCGGCGCCCAGCTGAAAGGCAGCGGAAGGGCCATGGGTTTCGGAAACTCCCAGGGCAGCGAAACGCGGGATTACGAGGCCATGAAAGACTCCGTGATGAAAGAGGTGAAGGAGCTTTTCCGGCCCGAATTCATTAACCGGGTGGACGAGCTGATTGTTTTCCACGCCCTGTCGGAGGAGGAAATCTGCCGGATTACGGAAATGATGCTGCAGCAGGTGGCCGGACGGCTGGACGAACAGGAAATCCACCTGAAGTGGAGCGAGGAGGTTACCCGGAAGCTGGCGAAGGACGGATACGATCCGAAATTCGGCGCCCGGCCGCTGCGCAGGCTGATTCAGCGAACCGTGGAGGATACGCTGAGCGAAGAACTGCTCCAGGGACATATCAGCCTGGGGCAGGAGGTAAAACTGACGGTACAGGACGGACAGATCACATTGCAGAAGGAGGAAGAACAACATGCTGGAGGAACTGAAACAGAAGGTGTATGAGGCGAACATGCTGCTGCCCGCTTACCACCTGGTGACCTTTACCTGGGGGAACGTATCTGGAATCGACCGGGAAAAGGGCCTGTTTGTCATCAAGCCCAGCGGCGTGCCCTATGAGCAGCTGAAGCCGGAGGACATGGTGGTGATCGACCTGGAAGGCAAAAAGGTGGAAGGGAAAATGAACCCCTCCTCCGATACGCCGACCCACGCGGAGCTGTACCGCCGTTTTTCGGGAATCGGGGGCGTGGTGCATACCCATTCCCGCTGGGCGACCATCTGGGCGCAGAGCGGGCGGGACATTCCCGCTTACGGCACCACCCACGCGGACTATATTTACGGCAACATTCCCTGCTGCCGTGATCTGACAAAGGAAGAAGTGGAAAGCGCTTACGAGCTTGAAACCGGCCGGGTGATTGCCGATCACTTTGAAAAGAACGGCCTGAACCCCCTGCATGTGCCCTGCGTGCTGGCCCGCCATCACGGTCCCTTTGCCTGGGGCAAGGATGCCATGGAAGCGGTGCATAACGCGGTGGTGATGGAAGAGGTAGCCATGATGGCCTGGCACACGGAAGCGCTGCCCGCGGCGCAGACCCGGGAATGCCTGCCGGAGTACGTTAAAGAGAAACATTTTATGCGCAAACACGGTCCGAATGCGTATTATGGGCAAAAATAAGCCAAAAACCATGCATTTTTCCTGTCTTTTGGCAAAAACAGGAAAAATGTATTGTGTTTTAAAATACCAGACGATATAATCGTGGCCGGTTGAATCCTTCGGGTCTGTGGTTGAAAGCCGAAGCCAGTCGCAGGCAAAACGGTCCACGTAATCCGCTCAAAGCGGCGGGGAGCATGGTGCGGTCTAGATGTAAGTCCGTCCGGGACCACCCGAGAGGCGGGAGTGAGGGCGCTGAACGCGCAGAGCAAACGCCCAGACGGCGTGTGTGGGGTCAAAGACCAGGTCAGCCGGGGGAGTCACCTATCAACATTATGGGGGTTGCCTGACCATGTACGAAGACAAAACGCTGGTATGCAAAGACTGTGGCGCTGAGTTCGTTTTCACTGCCGGTGAACAGGAATTCTATGCCGAAAAGGGATTCCAGAACGAGCCCACCCGCTGCAAGGCTTGCCGTCAGGCCCGGAAGGCCAGCCGCGCTGCCGGCGGTCCGCGCGAGATGCATGATGCCATCTGCGCTGAATGCGGAAAGCCCACCCAGGTTCCCTTCGAGCCCAGGGAGGATCGGCCCGTTTACTGCAGCGAGTGCTTTGCCGCCCGCCGCGGATAATCGGAAATCCGCAGGAAAAGCCCGGAAGAGCAATGCTCCTCCGGGCTTTTTACATACCTGGATCAGATGTTCTCAAAGAAGGGAGCTCCATCCTCCCGGCAGAGCACGCCGTCGGCGAACTTCAGCGGGGTGGGAACGGTAAGCATATACTTCAGGATTTCATCCATGCGGACGCTTTCCCGGAAGGTGACCAGGGAGAAGCTGACTCCGTGCTTGTGGGCACGTCCTGTACGGCCGATCCGGTGCAGGTAGTACTCGTTTTCGTTCGGCAGGTCGTAGTTGATGACCGCCTCGACGTCGTCCACGTCGATGCCGCGGGCAGCAACGTCCGTGGAAACGAGGATCGGGAACTTGCCCCGTTTGAAATCGTTCATGACGACATTGCGCTTCGCCTGCGGGATATCCCCATGGAGGCACTGCGCGTCATAACCTTCGCGGACGAGCTGGCGGGTGAGCTTATCGGTCATGAACTTCGTGTTGCAGAAGATCATGATCCTGTGATAGACATCAGCGTCCAGCAGGTACAGCAGGTGGTCCGTCTTCTCGTTGGGCTCGGTGGCAATGACATACTGGGTGATCTGGGGCCGGTCCTCTTTCGTGGCTTCCACGGTGATCTCCACCGGATCGTGCTGGTATTTCCAGGCGATGGTCAGCACGTCCTGGTTGGTGGTGGCGGAGAAGAGTACGAGCTGCCGTTCGGAGGGAGTCGATTCGATGATCTTCGTGACGTCCTTGACAAAACCCATGTTCAGCATCTCATCGGCTTCGTCCAGCACCATGGTATGCACGGCATCCAGGCGGATGTTTCCGCGCTGCATGTGATCCAGGAGCCGGCCGGGGGTGGCGATAACGATCTGGGGTTTCCGTTTCAGGGCGGTGATCTGCTTGGAGATTGACTGGCCGCCGTAAATAACAGCGATGCGTACGCCGTCAATATATTTGGCGAGGCGCGTCAGCTCTTCGCCGATCTGCAGCGCCAGCTCCCGGGTCGGCGCAAGGACGACTTCCTGGATCCGGCTGTCCTTCAGCTGGACATATTCCAGCATGGGAATGCCGAAGGCGCAGGTCTTGCCTGTGCCGGTGGGGGCGATGGCGTTGATGTCCGTGCCGGACATCATCAGCGGGATGGTGCGGGCCTGCACGGTGGAAGGCTCCTGGAAACCCATGGACCGTACGGCTTTGAGAATCTCCGAGGACAGATCCATGGATTCAAAGGTAACCGGGGATTGCTGTTCCTGTGACAAAGGGAAATCTCCTTTCGGGATCAATCGGGGTAGGATTCGATGGCGCGGGCGAGCTGGTCCGGACAGGAGGTACCGCCCCGGCAGGGAATTCCCTTCAGCGAGGCGGCAACTTCATCCGCCCTGCGGCCGGTTACGAGGGCGGCAATGCCCTGGGTATTGCCGCGGCAGCCATCGTTGATTCTGCAGAAAGTGATGACACCGTCCCGGATCTCCAGGTCAATGGAAGTGGAACACGTGCCGTGGCATTTGTAGTTATACATTCCGCTGTCCTCCTTTTCCGTTCTGCGGGGTCGCTGTTTGCGCGCAGGCCCGGAGGCCGTATCTTGTTCGCAAAAAGAACGCTCCCGCCAAACAGGGGAGCGTTCCTGGATCATCGGTCGGATTACTCAATGACCTTGGCCACAACGCCGGAACCAACGGTACGGCCGCCTTCGCGGATAGCGAAGCGCAGTCCCTGCTCCATAGCGATGGGGGTGATCAGGGTGATTTCCATGTCGATGTTGTCGCCGGGCATAACCATTTCCACGCC
>JAEEGL017158227.1_pt1 | contig 10639 bp, 8 predicted proteins | sample 9134231 | NCBI WGS metagenome assembly JAEEGL01 (sample SAMN16246548, study PRJNA631951) | gut metagenome | biome: gut microbiome; feature: rumen; material: fiber-attached | host: Bos | place: Iran: Karaj | collected 2018-10 | reverse complement strand
CCATTATAATGATCTGAAAAACAATGATCGTATTGGATATTATGAAAGGAGGTCTGAAATTGTCTGATCTAAAGAATATAAGGATGATAGCGGCAGGTGCTTCGCTGGCAGCTATGACCTGTGTGGCGACAATGGTGATAAAAATACCAACTCCCACAATGGGATACGTACATCCCGGTGACTGCTTTGTGTTGCTTGCGGGTTTCATGCTGGGATCTGTCACCGGTGGGGTATCGGCGGGGATAGGATCTATGCTGTCTGATCTGCTTGGAGGATATGCGGCATGGGCGCCGGGGACCTTCATAATAAAATTTCTGACTGCCTACGTGGCGGCGCTGGTTTTCAGAGGGCTTTCAAGGAATAATAACATGCGTCTGTCCATGAAAGCTGTTCTGGCTGGAACGGCAGGGGAAATTGTAATGATAACAGGCTATTTTTTATATAATATCCTGATGCTTACAGTTATAAGTACCGGTAGTGAGGCAGTTGCAGTCGGTGCTGCAGTGACGCAGTCTGCTGCGGAGATACCTTTCAATGTCGTGCAGGGACTGACCGGTATTGTATTAGCGGCTGCTCTTATCCCTGTGCTTGAAAAGATCAATCCTGCTGCAGAATAAAAGGCTGCCTTTAAGGCAGCCTTGATCATATCATCATTTGTCCGGAGTCAGACCTGAATACCGGTGAAAATGCCACACATACTGAGCGCAAAATCAAGAGGATAGAGCTGAACCATAATGGAGTCCATGATCTTAGGTTCTATCTCGAGTCTGAAGCCGATCTTTACAAACAGATCTGAAGGGTTGTCAAACATCTTCTCGAAGACCTTTACCGAATTTACATCTATCATTTCTACTGAAGGAGTGCTGATATCTATGGGTCTGCGAAGCATTGTTGACATCGAGGTTGCGGCGCTGCCCATCATCTGATTCATCGCTTCGGATACAGCGCTCTTTTGCAGCTCGCCTACCTCTCCCGTCACATTAGTGCCCGGACCTCCCATCATGAGATCAGTCATTACGAGAACATCATGCTCTTTAAGGATAAAAATATTGTTTCCGGTAATACCTTTGACGTAGTGGATATTAACAAAGACACAGGTCTTGTCGTAGTCATCTAAAGCAGCGCTTCGTCTGATCAGTTCAACCTTGGGTGTAGTGATATCAACCTTGTGCTGAACCATCATAGACAAAGTCGTCGCAGAATTTCCCATAGTGATATTTGCGATCTCTCCGAGGATGTCTATCTGGAGCGGTGTAAGTGAATCAGCCATTATCTGCTCTGTTCTCCTATCTATTAAATATCAGACAGCCGTTCTCAAAGCTGTGATCAAAACCCGGACTGGTGATCCAACCGAATCGTAATGATTATCTTACCACAAAAACTGGCTCGATAAAACCCATTTTATTTAGAGCTTTTCGGTGGAATGAGGATATAAAAGCGGTTTTTACAAGATGTAGTGCGGATGAAGATCACAGTGTACAAAATAGACTTCAAAACGGGCTCCAATTTTGATACAATACTTTTTATAATTATGGAAGAAAATCATGAGGCGCTTAAACGCCTTGAAGAGAATAGGGAGGTTTGAAATGGCTTGGTATGACGAGACAATTTTTTATCATATTTATCCCCTGGGACTCCTTGGCTGTCCGCATGAGAATGACTATGGGGATCCTGTGCACAGGCTGCCTAAGTTAAGTAATTGGATAAAGCACGTCCGGGATATGGGATTTAACGGGATCTATATTGGTCCTCTCTTTGAGTCTGTAGGGCATGGCTATGAGACTACTGACTATAAAAAGCTTGACAGCAGGCTGGGAACCAATGATGATCTGAGGAACTTTGTTTCAGCCTGTCACAAGGAAGGAATTCGCGTGATCCTGGATGCGGTCTTTAATCATACCGGACGTGATTTCTTTGCATTCAAGGATATCAAAGAGCATAGGGAAGGATCAAAATATCTGGGCTGGTATGCGGGGGTCAATCTACAAGGGAATAACAGCTTTAACGATGGCTTTTCCTATGAGAACTGGGGAGGATATGATCTTCTGGCCAGACTGAATCAGAAAAATCCTGAGGTGCAGGAATACATAGCTGACGTTATTAGATTCTGGGTTGATGAATTTGATATAGACGGACTCAGGCTTGATGCAGCGGATGTACTGGATTTTGATTTTATGAGGATGCTTCGAAGGGTGGCGGATGAGGTAAAGCCGGAATTCTATCTTATGGGAGAGGTCATACATGGTGAATATATACGATGGGAAAGAGATGCCGGGATACATGCCGTGACGAATTATCATCTCCATAAAGCCCTTTATTCGGGACATAACGACCATAATTATTTTGAAATAGCACATACCGTGAAGCGGCTTTATGATATGGGCGGAGGTGACCCGATGGGACTGAGGCTCTATAATTTTGCTGATAATCACGATGTAGAGCGTATTTATTCGCGGCTCAATAATAAAGCTCATTTTGTACCGCTCCATATACTTTTGTATACTCTGCCGGGTATTCCTTCTGTGTATTACGGTTCGGAATTCGGTGTCGAAGGAAAGAAGGGTGGAGGCGATGACTGGGGGATACGTCCGGCTCTTATGCTGGATGAGTGCCTTGGAGATGATGGTTACAGGCAACGCTCGGAGATAATAAAGGCATTGGGGAAGATACGCCGTTCTGTTCCCTGTCTTTCATATGGAGCATATGAGCAGAAGCTCCTTACTAACAGACAGTATTGCTTCCTTCGAGTTATGGGGGAAGCGGCTGCAGCAGTCGCAGTAAATAATGACGAAAACCCGGCGCGGGTTGACATAAATGTGCCGGGAGGAAAATATAAAGCGATGCTTTCCGGAGAAGAGATAGATGCTTCCGGAGGAATTATTCATTATGAACTTAAAGCGTCTGATGGTGAGATATTTGTCAGGCTCGGGGCTGACGATGGAGAAAAACTGCCTGATACCAGAGTAGGGAAATCCGGAAAAGTCACAGAGCCAAAAGAGGCAAAAAAGCGCACAGATGCTGAAGGGAAAGAGAATTTCAGAGCCGGGGGAAATGAAACGGCGGCAATAAATGATATGGTTGACATAAACCGAGATATCCCTAAAAACGACGGACGTAGTATGGTTGACATAAACCAGAAAATGCCGCAAACAGGCGGAAAGAGACAGGTTGACATAAGTGAAAGAGAACCCGACACAGGACGATTTGGGGATCAAAACAAGGTTGACATAAAACGACCCGATAGTAGCTCTGAAACCCAAGAAAAAAATACAATAGAAACTACTGTTATACCAAATAAATCCTATGAAGAAATGACTGTGGCAGAGCTTCAGGCAGCGATCCTTGAAAAGATGGCCGGTAACGGTCCGGTAACAGATGATATGAAACGGTCGGTTTCTGAAAACATATGGCATGATTCACTTGTGAATTGGGTTAAAAGCTTCAGATAAAATTGTAAAATATACAGTTTCAAAGTATTATAGAAGACATGACAGCTGTGATTTACGGTATGATTATATGTGGTATCATCATCATGGTCACCAACATCTACCGGTTTATTAGATTTCTTTTTGGATCGAGGGATGTGCTCTCTTCGGGGGACAGGTGGGACATGATATGGGAGAATATTGCCCTGGCTTTGCTGGTATTCTTTCTTATAGGATACATTCTTGTAGCAGCTTTCGGAAGGCCGGATCTGATAATAGGGGGTATTCTTTTCGGGGGAAGCATATTTGTGGCCATTGTGCTGACTCTGATCTTTACTCTGATAGCTACAGTCAAAGAGAATTCACTCAATATTGCAGAAACCCTTATCAGTGTTGTTGATGCGAGAGATCCTAATCTAAGAGGCCATAGCAGATATGTACAGAATGTGACTATGGAGATATTTGAAAGGATTCCTTCAGATAAAAGGAAAGGACTGAATCTTGTCAGTCTTGAATATGCTGCGTTGATGCACGATGTGGGTAAGCTGGGGATTCCTGAGAATATACTTAATAAACCCGGGGCTTTGGATGACGAGGAGTGGAAAATTATGAGAAATCATCCGAGGCTCAGCAGGGAGATACTGGATCCCCTGAAGTCAATGCGGGAGATCCTTCCCTGGATCGAATATCATCATGAACGTGTCGACGGTAAGGGATATTATGGAATAAAAAATGATGATATCCCATATCCTGCAAAGATAATCGCAGTGGCGGATACCTACTCGGCCATTACTATGAGAAGATCCTATAAACCGCCAAGAACATATGAGGAGGCGGCTCAGATAATGAAGGATGCTGCGGGAACACAGCTGGATGCGGAGCTTGTAGAGGTATTTCTTACGATACCCAGGGAGCGCCTGCTATCCTGTGTCCCCGAAGGAGTAGAAGTATAGAGTACAGGATCGATAAGTGGGCTCAGCAGAATTAATGAAGGGGGTACAGAAAGCATGAGTGAGATCAATATTTCAGAGGCTATAGACGGCGCTATATCAAAGGTCGGTGAGCTTGGCGCAAAGGCCGGTGAAGCAATAAAAGAATTCGGTGAACGGGAATCAGTGGGCAAGCTTGCAGAGGGAGTGAAGGTCGGAGCAAAGACAGCTGCCGGAGGCATAGCAAAAGGAGCTAAGATTGCCGCGGGAGGGATAGCCGAGGGCACTAGAGAAGCTTCCGGGATCATAAGATCCAATCCTGAGGGAGAAGAAAATGATGGAAGCTCCAAAGCCGGAACAAAAGGCAAAGCTGTGGCGAAAACCGGCAGAAAGTTCTTCAGACTCAGAAACGGGGCGCAGATCCCCGCTGTAGGTTTTGGCTCATATCTGGCTACAGAGAAAAACGGAAAGCAGACAATCCTCGATGCTTTCGATGCAGGGTACCGATATATAGATACAGCAAGCTTTTATGAGAATGAAGCTGAGATAGGAGAGGCAATAAAGGAAAGCGGGATACGCAGAGAAGAGATATTCCTTTGCAGCAAGGTATGGCCTACTATGCTTGGCGCGGATAAACTCAGGGAATCTTTTGAGGCATCCTGTGATAAGCTTGGGACAAATTATCTAAATATGTTCCTTATACACTGGCCCAAGGTCAGCCAGTCGGATGAGCAATGGGTAGAAAAGCTCAGAGAATCATGGAGAGTGATGGAGGAGCTTTACAAGGCAGGCAGAATAAGAGCGATAGGCCTTTCCAATTTCCTTCCGCATCACATAAGACCTCTTCTTGAGAGCGCGCGGATCAGACCTATGCTGGATCAGCTTGAGCTGCATGTGGGATATATGCAGGAATTTACCCTTAAATATCTGAAACAGGAAAAGATAATGGCACAGGCCTGGAGTCCTCTTGGAAGAGCCGTGCTGCTTAATGATGAGCGGGTGGTAAAGCTTGCAGAAAAGTACGGCAGATCAGAAGCGCAGATACTGCTCAGGTTCCTTGTGCAGAGGGGGATACCTGTGATCCCCAAGGCCTCAAGTCCCGAGAGAATGAAAGAGAATCTTAATATTTTTGATTTCGCTCTGACAGATGACGAGATATCCTATCTTTCCTGTGTCACTGAGACAGGCTGGTCGGGAGAGCATCCGGATCTTGAGGAGAAGGGATGAATAATAAAGATAGCTTAACCAGAAGGAGCTGAAGGTGGAAAACAGACCAAGGGCAAGAGAGAAAAGAGTGACTGAGGGAGGAAAAGGCGTATCGGTGTCCGGAAGCGGCACCGGTCTGGGGCATGTCGGATCCGGCTCAGCAATGGGAGGAGGCACCTCAGGGGGACCAAAGCGAGAAGGTGGCTCCGGAGGGAAGATGGGCCTTATTATTGCGCTTATCGTAATGCTCCTCGGTGGAGGCGGTGCGGGTATCGGATCAATGCTTGGCGGAGGTGACAATGCACCTTATGAGCAGGATTCATATGCTGATCAGCAGACTTCCCAGGGAGCTGAGGCGCAGACTCCTGACCAAGGCGCTCAGTCCGGGGGCGGAGCAGACAGCTCGCAGTCTCAGACCGGCTCCTACGGTTCATACGGCTCTCTATCCGGTCTTTTCGGCAGCTTAAGTGAGACATCTGCCGGATGGACAAATGAAGCAAATACAGGAAAGCTGGATACTTCTGTGGATCCTTCTGCAAGGGAGAGATATACAAAAATAAAGGGTGACGGATCGGACACAGTGACGATCATGGTCTATTTGTGCGGTACAGATCTTGAGTCAAAAAGCGGTATGGCTACAAATGACCTGACCGAGATGACGAAAGCCTCTCTCTCGGATAAAGTCAATGTGATCGTATATACCGGAGGCTGCAAGGGCTGGAAGAATAATATAGTCAGCAGCAGGACGAATCAGATATATAAGGTGGAAAACGGCGGCCTGAAATGCCTTGAGAAGGATATGGGCAAGGCTGCCATGACCGATCCTGCTACTCTCACCGGTTTTATCAAATACTGCGGCAATAATTATCCCGCGGATCGCAACATGCTCATATTCTGGGATCATGGCGGAGGTTCCATTTCGGGATATGGCTACGATGAGAAGAATCCAAGAAGCGGATCAATGACGCTTTCGGGAATAAATACGGCGTTGAAAAATGCGGGACTGAAATATGACTTCATAGGCTTCGATGCCTGTCTTATGGCCACTGTTGAAACAGATCTTATGGCCGCATCCTACGCGGACTATATGATAGCCTCGGAGGAGACTGAGCCCGGTGTCGGCTGGTATTACACTGACTGGCTCACGGCTCTGTCAAAGGATACTTCCATGCCCACGATAGAGATAGGAAAGAATATCGTGGACGATTTTGTGAATGTATGCTCAAGAAGCTGCAGGGGGCAGAAGACCACTCTTTCCGTGGTTGATCTTGCAGAGCTCTCTCAGACCGTCGGGGATGAATTTAAAGCTTTTTCACAGGGAACCACGGAACTGATAAAGAGCGGTGATTACAAGGTAGTTTCTGATGCCAGAAGTCATACACGGGAATTTGCTTCATCGACCAAGATTGACCAGATAGATCTTGTCAGCTTTGCCAGAGGCCTTGGGACGGAGGAAGGCAGAGCCTTGGCGGATACCCTTCTTTCGTCAGTTAAATACAATAATACTTCATATAATATGACCGATTCCTACGGCATATCCGTGTACTTCCCTTACCGAAAGACTTCCTCGGTAAGCAAGGCTATGAGCACATATAAGGATATCGGTCTTGATTCTGATTATTCCGACTGCATAAGGGAGTTTGCAAGCCTTGAGCTTTCAGGACAGGGTGCTTCGGGAGGAACCTCATACAGCGGCACGGCCCCGTCTCCGCTCGATGTGCTTCTCGGAGGGGCAGGCTCTTCATCAGGAGGCAGTTCACTGGAAGGACTTGGACAGCTTACAGATATGATATCCATGCTCTCAGGAATGTCAGGAGCTTCGGATATATTCAGCGGAAGAAGCCTCTCCGATGAGGATACTGCTCAGTATATCCTGGATCACAGCTTTGATGCCGGAGCCTTGAAGTGGCAGACTGCTGAAGACGGAAGCAGGTTTATTTCACTTCCCGAAGATCAATGGAGCCTTGTTCACAGCGTTGATCTCAATATGTTTTACGATACGGGAAAGGGCTACGCTGATCTGGGACTGGATAATCTGTATTCTTTTGATGATAAAGGCCGGCTGATCCCTGATGTTGACGGAACCTGGATATCCATTGATTCACAGCCTGTGGCATATTACCATACCGATACCGTGGATGATGGAGAGAAATATACGATAACCGGATATGTACCTGCTTTGCTCAACGGCCAGCGTGTGAAGCTTATATTGATCTTTGATAATGATAATCCTTATGGTTATGTGGCAGGTGCCGATCCTGATTATTCATCAGACGAGACCGATACGGTCTCAAGAGGGCTTATAGAGCTTGAAGACGGGGACAGGCTCAGATTCCTCTGTGACTTCTATTCCTATGAAGGTGTATTTGATGACAGCCATTATCTGGGAGAGGAAATGACTGTAGATACTTCAAAGCTTGAGATCAGTAATACGGATATCACGGGCGGAGACGGCATCAAGGCGCTGTATAAGTTTACTGATATTTATAACCAGGCTTATTGGACGGATGTGATAGAATACCCGGGGAATTGAGATCTGTCTTAAGTTTTTGATTCCATTGACATATAAACAGCGGTATAATGTGTTTTTGAACGGTGTGAGAAAGAGTTAAGGTATACGCCGTATATAGTAATATAAGAATGGGGGAGAAACTATGGCTGATGTAATGAATTTCAAATGTCCATGCTGCGGGGCTGCGCTTAACTTCAGCGGAAAAACAGGTGAGATGACCTGTGAGTACTGCGGTGCAAGCTTCACGATGGAGCAGGCTAAGGAAGCACAGGAGGCTGAGAAGGTAGATGCTGCGAGCTCCGATATGACCTGGACTACCACAGAGCAGCTTATGATCAAGGATGAAAGCGGTCAGATAAAGGGGTATAAATGCCCGTCCTGCGCTGCAGAGATGGTGGCGGATGAGAATACCGCTGCGACTGAGTGTCCTTATTGCGGAAATCAGGCGATAATTCCGCAGGCCTTTGACGGAATATATAAACCGGAGGTCGTGATCCCGTTTTCCGTGGATAAGAGTGAGGCAAAGGGTAAGCTGGAGGAGTTCACAAAGGGGAAGAAGCTTCTGCCAAAGTCCTTTACAGAGGGCAACAGGATAGAGGATATCACGGGGCTTTATGTGCCTTTCTGGCTGTACAGCTGCCATGCCTCGGGTGAGGTTTCCTACGATGGAGTAAAGAGCAAGAAATGGTCCGATGCGAATTATGAATATGAAAAGAAAGATCATTACAGCATCATGCGAAGCGGCGATATGGATTTCTCGAGGATCCCCGTAAATGCCGCTTCACAGATGGATGATGCGACAATGGATTCCCTTGAGCCCTTTGATTATGGAAAAGCGGTACCCTTTGATGCAGCGTATTTCAGCGGTTACCTTGCAAACCGCTACGATGTGGAGGAAAAGGACGCTCAGCCAAAGGCCAACGGAAGGGTCACGCAGACCTTTAAGGAAAAGATAAAAGACACAGTTAAGGGATATACGGAAGTCAGTGAAAAATCTGATGCCATACAGCTTTCAAATGCCAAGGCCGAGTATGCTATGCTTCCTGTGTGGATGATGACTACGAAATACAATGACGAAAAGTTTACCTTCGGTATCAACGGACAGACCGGAAAGCTTGTGGGGTCACTCCCGATAGACAAGGGCTTGTCCAAGAAGTATTTTATCATCTCAACACTTATATCCTTTGTTATTTTACAGGTGCTCCTTGTTCTTCTAGGATTGGTAACAGCTGTGATAGAGGTAGTTGCGCTGATTATAGCTTTGATAATAGGATTTATTTACCTCTCTTATCTTAAGGGACAGATGAATACAATCGCTGTGCAGACCGGAGCTGCGAATTATTTTGTAGACGGCTCGTTTAAGCCCGGGAGTACGGAAGACAGATTTTTGTTTACCAAAACCGAAAAGAGAGAAAAGCCCAAGAAAGAGGGAGACTCCTGACAGTTTATTTACAGAACAGATAGCCATGATAGGAATATGAGAAGTATCAGAGGCGGTTGCACCGAGGCTTATGGAAACACGCTATCAGATGAGAAGGCAGGTATGGCACAGTTGATTTAGAAACGATGTATCAGCTGTTTGACCGTTCTCCTGAGAGGAAATCCGAGGCCTCCTGTATCGAGCGATACATTCCGTATCCTTTCATGGCTTTTCTTGCTTTTTGGAGCATATGGGGATTCGGCTTATGTCCGGATTCTATTTCTTTGATAAGAAGATCTATATGATAACGCATTGTCATCATGGTGGAGGCCATGTTACGCATTATATCGATCACATTCTTTTGGTTTTCACTTACGAAATCATACAGATCATCCCTGCATATCCTCAGGGCAAGTATATCGGAGTATGCCCTGACGGTATATACCGATGGTTTATCTAAAAGCATTCCGAGCTCGCCAAAGCAGCACTGGGGTCCGATTATTCTGATAAGGGTCTCCTGCTTTGATCCAAATCCCACATATACTTCTGCATGACCGGAGATGATCTTGAACATATCGGAATTTAATTCGCCCTCCCTGATAATGATCGTCTCCTCAGGATACTTTATCATCTTTGCGTTCATATAATGCTGACCCTCCTCTGTAAGCCGGGACGCCTCTGCGCACCTTGCAGCACCTTGTCCGGTACGATTATTGTACCATGCAGGTCAAGTGATGCTTGCAATATATCTGATGATTTAGTATAATCTCTCCGTTGTGCTGAATAGTCTCGGCGCGACGCAGAAGTATAGGGGAATGATGCAATGGCTAGCCTGGCGGTCTCCAAAACCGCTCATGGGGGTTCGAATCCCTCTTCCCCTGTAAGCACGAAAAAGGGTGCCCAAAGGGCATCCTTTTTTGTGCTTATAAAAGGATTCGAACCGCTGCGACGGCGAAGCCGGAAAGAATGATCCAGTGGATCATTCTTAAGCAGCGCGGCCTGAAAGGCGGCGGAGGCGCCGGCGGGAATCCCTCTTCCCCTGTGCACATGAAAAAGGATGCCTGTAGGGCATCCTTTTTTGTGCTTATAAAAGGATTCGAACCGCTGCGACGGCGAAGCCGGTAAGAATGATCCAGTGGATCATTCT
>JAEEGL017002434.1_pt1 | contig 10639 bp, 10 predicted proteins | sample 9134231 | NCBI WGS metagenome assembly JAEEGL01 (sample SAMN16246548, study PRJNA631951) | gut metagenome | biome: gut microbiome; feature: rumen; material: fiber-attached | host: Bos | place: Iran: Karaj | collected 2018-10 | reverse complement strand
TTCAAATATATAATCCGTGTGCCCCGTGTCCGTCCTCGGAACCGAGAGGGTTATGCTAAAATACGGACGAGGACATAGGGCGGTCATGGTCGGGGAAACCTATTCTGATCTCAAGCCGGAGGATGTCTCATCGCTGATGAGGATAGAGAAGGCATCCGGCCAATTATCCGAGGTCAGAAGGGACCTGTACCCTGCGATGCTGGCACTCCAGGAGAGCATCGCCCGCCAATGCGACAACAAGGACGTGGAATCCTTCGACCACGACCTGCTCGTGGACAGGAAGAGGAAGCTCAACTCGAACATCAAGCTCGTGGTGGAATACAGGATGAACAAGGTCGCCGCCATGGCCCTGAGGGGTGCCATGGGCACGCTCAACGTGGTCGACAACCTGCCGCCCGAGGAGCGGCTGTTCTACGAGGAATGCCTCGAATCCGCCAAGAAGCTCTGGAACGCGCCCCACAAGCGCAAGAAGAACGTCTATGTCCCCGACATCATCCCCGAGACCAAGGAGGGGCCCGAGACACCTGCCGTCGAGACCCCCGCACCCGCGGAGGAGGTTTCCGAACCCGTACCGCCGATCGACGAGGGCCCCACGGAGATGGAGGGTCCGCCGGACGACGTGCCCGTATTCCCCGAACCCGGTGCCGCGGCGGAACCCGGAGTCGATATCCCGCCGATCCCCGAAGAGGAACTCGGGGAAGGCGCACCCGCAGAGGCCGCTCCGGCGACGGAGACCGAACCCGAAAAGGAGGAGGAGGCATCGGACGAGAACCCGTATGCGGACTGCTTCGACATGGTGACGGTCAGGATGACGGAGACCGTTGAACCGTTCGCGGGCACCGAGAGGAACTACAGCCTGAAGAAGGAGGACGTCGTGAGGCTCCCGAAGAGCCTGGCATCGATCCTCGTCGGAAGGAAGCTTGCAGTGATCCTCAACATTTGAGGATACGGGAATCCTCGAGACCGTCCAGACAGTCGACCCTGTACTTGCTTATGCCCGCCAGTTTCGATACGGTATCCTTGGCCAGGTCCGGGATGTTGTTGGTCCTGCTCAGATGCGCCAGGAAGATCTTCTTATCCGGGGTGTATATCTCCCCGACGGTCCTCCCGCAGAGGACGTTCGACACATGACCCAGATCGCCGTTTATGCGTTTCTTGAGCCAATCGGAATAAGGACCTTCGTCGAGCATGCGCTTGTCGTAGTTGGACTCCATCACGGCGATGTCCGAATCCTTAAGGGCCTGCCTGACCTCGTGTGTGTAATAACCTGTATCGGTGGCGATGGTCCCGCGTCTGCCGCCGGCCTCGAAGGTGTAGCAGCAGGGGTACCTCGCGTCATGGGAGGTGGGAAGGGGGGTGAGTGTGATCGTTCCGATGGTCATGGGCTGGAACATCCTTATCGTGGTGTGCTCCACCTTGCCCATGTCCCCGCAGGCGGCGAAGGTCGGGTCGTTGCAGATGATGGGACAGCTGAACTTCCTTGCCGCGACACCGGCCCCCTTGATATGGTCGGCATGCTCATGGGTGATGAAAAGGGCCTTGATCTCGGAATTGTCTATCCCGTGGACCGCCATAAGCTGTGACACGCGCTTTCCGGTGAGACCGGCGTCGATCATCACCGCGGTGTCCTCGTGGCGGACTATTGCACAGTTGCCGTCACTTCCGCTCGCCAGGATGTGGACTTCCATGGAGCTTAGATCTTCCTCTTGTAGATCGAGAACACGATGTCCCCGCGGGTGACGATTCCCACAAGAACCCCCTTCTCAAGGACGGGGACACGGTTGACATCCTTCTCGAGCATGAGGGCGAGGACGTCCACGACCTCCGCATCGGGGGTGGTGGTGATGACGTCCTTTGTCATGATCTCGCTGACCTTGGTCTCCGAGAACTTCTTGGCCGCGCTCTCGAGCGAAGGGTCGTCGAACTTGGTGTCCATGGGGAATGCGAGAAGATGCAGGACGGGGCTCTCGACCTTGAGCTCCGCCTCGTATTTCATGATCAGGTTGAGGATGTCCATCTCGGAGATGATACCGCAGAGGTGGTAATCGTCATCTATCACGGGTGCTCCGGAAAGATTGTCCACCGCCAGGGTGATTGTTGCGTCCCTTATCGTATCCGTTTCGAGAACCGTGATGACCTGGGTGGTCATGATGTCCCTAACCTTGATCTGTCCCATGAGGTGCGGATTGTATCGGCCGATTATAAACCTTGGTGATGGGGCATCGGGGCGGGACACGGGGACGCTGTCAGAGGGCAAAAACACAACCGTTATATAGAACGAACCTATCCACGTCTTTGTGGGCTTGTAGCTCAGCTAGGTAGAGCGTTCGACTCTTAATCGAACGGCCAAGGGTTCGAATCCCTTCAAGCCCGCCATAGTTATTCTCACCGTGTTCCTTGATCAATTAGATCTTTATCATCTGGACGGTATGTTCGGCGGTCGTTAATTGCGTAAAATCGATTTTTCGCAATTAACGAAAATATTAATTGCGCAAACGCTATTATCGGATTGTTAGATTGAAATTTCAATAAAAATTACAAGAATTTCAAACTAATAATACAATCTATTGAAATGATTAGATTTGTAGGATCATCATACATTCTGCATTCATTGTAATCATCATCTGGCAGTTAGGATAGTTAGAATAACGGGAACACGGAAAAACACCCTAAAATCGCCATTATACTCGAGCGGGTCCCTTCAAGCCCGCCACTTCTCATCCCGTCCTCCGATCAGCGTATCAGTTCCAGATAGAAGCTGACGGGTCTGAATCCGTCGTTGCAGGAGATCATGGCGGACATGGGGTCCTTCATCCATCCGTCGAAGAAATTGCCCTCGCCCCTGGCGAGTGCCTCGGCGAATGGGCGGACGGAATCCCAGGCGCTCTCACAGAAACCTTCAGGACGTTTCCCTCCGCGGGAGACGAACACCATGCCTTCCTTCATGTCGCAGGTGTGCTCGATGGGATTCTCGTACAGTTCCATGAGGTCGCGGTGGACGGTTATGCGCTTGACGGTGATCCTGACGTCGGCCATGGGGGAGGATGTGCTCCCAAAGATATAGGAATGACGCGGCCCTAGATAGATATAGACGCATGACGATGGATCGGTGATAGACATGGCCACCATAGGTACCGACGAGGATGAACTTCCGAAGACGAGGGATTACAGACCGTCCAGGAGGTTCAGGTGGGACCTCTTCAGGAGATACAGGAAGAAGAACAGGAGCTTCTCCAGGAACTGGCCCCTTATACTCCTGGGATTCCTCGTTGCGGTGGCCGTCGCCGCACTGGCCGCCGGCGTGATGGCCACGGTCAGGCTGTGGGAGGAGGGCTACAGCCCGCTCATAGGCATCATCGCCGTATTCGTTCCCGGGATCATCACCTACATCTCGCACTTCAACAGTTACGACAAGATGGGCGGGTACTTCCTCGTGGTGCCGGCGATCCTGATATGGGGAATAGTTTTCGGGGTTACCAGGACCAGTTCGTCGTTCTGGATCCTGATAACCGCCGTCATAGTGTTCGGCAACCTGCTGCTGATCAACACGCAGGCCAGATGATCATCCCTGATGCTCGACCTCCGGCTGCGACGCGTCCATGTAGTCACGGAAGAAGGTCTTGCTCTCCTCGGTGACCGAGGAGATCTTCTTCATGATCTCCGCGTATCTGGCACTGAACGTCTCGTCGTCGTACTCGATGTTGTTGGTCAGGTACCACTTCACCAGCATGAACTCGTGGATGATCCTGGCGTTCTCGGACTCGAAGCTGTCCGCCCCTTCCCTGTCCGGCAGCACCATCTCCCTGCCCTTGAGGCATGCGGAGAGGAAGACCTCGTAGTTCCTCAGGATGTCGGGCTCGTCGAATATGGCGCCCATGGACGAAGCGGCCGCCATGTCCATGCGCATCCTCTCGGTCTTCAGGGAGCCGACGATCTGCTCCAGCTCGTCGATCCTCTTCCTGTAGTCCTCGCCGGTGTCCTTCTTGCGCTTGAGGTCGTCCTGCTTCATCCTGAGCTCGTCCATCTTGGCCTTGGCCTCCCTGTTCATGGCCTCGACCTTGGCGATCTCCTCGTCGACCTCGGCGATGTTCCTGTCGCATTCCTTCAGCCTATCCTCGATCTCGGTCTCCTTCAGGCGCTTCTTCAGGCTCTCGCGGGTGATGTTGTCGATGGGGAAGTACTCCAGTATGGCCTCGATCAGCGGGACCAGTCCCACGCCGACGCCTTTCCTCATCCTGTACAGGAACCTGAGCGCGGCCTGGTCGCAGGCGTAGCCGTCCCTGATCTGTTCGGACAGGTACTGCCTTACCTCCTCGATGTCGAGGCCCTCCAGGACGTCCTCGAGCTTCTCAAGCGATTCTTCGATTGTCATCTTAATTCCTCCTTGTTGACGGTTTCATAGTGTTGGTAGATCTCCTTCGAAAGCTGTGAGGGGGTCATGCATTCGACGTAGTCGGGCATGGATCCCCTGAATGTGCGGTACGCGCAGATGCGCCCGCAGATGAGTGTCCTCATCGTGGTATCGGTGACGTTGGCGCGGACGGCGTCCGCGATGATGCGGACGGCCTCCAGGAACTCGGAGCCCCTGTAATCGGTGCCGGACAGGGGGACGATGCTGTCCCAGATGTCGTCCTCCGAGTACCTGAGCAATTGCTCGACCGCGGTGTCGACTGCCTCCACGGATGCGGGATCCGATGCGGACTCCCACATGGCCTTGGCCGTCCTGGGGAGCATCATCGGGATTCTCGGGCAGTCGGTGAAGTACATGGTGTCCCTCCCGATCACGGCGTTGGTGTAGCCTGAGTCCGGACGGATTGCCCTGAACACCTCCTCCGGGGCCCTGTTGCCTCTGGTACCGCCCACGGCTATGTCCCCTTCGATAAGTGCCAGACCTTCCGACGGGAGTACCTTGGTGCCGAACTCGTCGGTGACGAACGCCCCGTCCCTGTCGAAGACGACCGCCCTCATTCCTCTCCCTCCCCGGTATCGGTCTGTCCGTCCTCCGCGGTGCAGAAGAACCTCGCGTCCTCAGCGGTCAGCGCCTTGGGGCCGTCCTCCCACCCTTCCGATGCGAGGAGGTCGTCCAGTGCCTCATCGATGTCCCTCGGCGTACCCGACGAGAGCGATTCCCTCAGGGCATCCAGGAATCCGTCCGTACACTCCAGACCCATCTCCTTCAGCCTGTCGGACATGGTCCTGACCCTGCCGGGGACGTCGATCACCGAGTAGCTGCAGGGGATGAACAGGTCCGAGAATTCAGGGAAGGCCGATTCCACGTACTCCCAGCCCTCCGGGGACTCCAGGATGACCATGGCGGTCTTGGATCCGGCGGCGGACACCTCCTTGGCCTTCCTCTCGATCACGCGGGTCTGCTCCGAGTAGCCCCTGTCCGCCAGGCTCACCTCCATGTGGTCCGAGGGGGACCTGAGCACCATCAGACCGCCCTCGGCCTTGTCGAACTCCTTCTCGGTGAGCACCATCGGCCTGTTGGCCCAATGGCTCAGGGTGGCGCTGTAGTTGAACTCGCATGTCAGCGGACGGTTGGTCACACCCACCTCCGCGAAGAACCTTGCCAGTATCTTCAGTATGTCATCAATGCGCCCTCCGTCGGATCTGCAGACGAGAGCGATGTTCCTGACGGAGGGGAGGGGCAGTCCCGCCCTCTGCCTCCTCCTGAAGCGCTTGAGCTGGGCAGCGAGGGCCTCGGTCCCGGGGATGTCCTCCAGGGCCTCGATCTCGTCCCTGCTCTCGCGTCCTAGGAAATCCGCAAGCCTGTAGACGGTCGAACCGATCTCCACCTCCACGGCCTGGAAGTCCCTGAGCCCCAGCACCTTCGCCCTCGGGGCGTTCAGATGCGCCTTCTCGGCGATGGTCTCGGCCGTCCTGGCGTTCGCCCAGCCGTCGAAGTCCTCGTAGTGGAGTCCCGCGCGCAGGTCGGTGAACATGTTGGGCATGAGGCCGTCGAGCTCCGGGTCCACGGACTGCCCGTATCCCTTGAGGTATCCCTTGAGGATCTGGTACAGGACGTCGCCGTCGTATCCCTTCAGCTCGTAGCTGGTGGGGAACCTTGAAAGGAGACCCTTGTCGAGATGCAGGAACTCGATGACTCCGCGCGAGTATCCGGCGAGACAGACGATGGTATCGGTGTCGCTGTCGGTGGTGACCGACAGCAGCTTGGTGACGAACATCTGCAGCGCCGCCGCGAGCTGGCTGTCGCCGTTGCTGCTGCTGTCCTCCCCCCAGTCGCCCCTGGCGGCCTTGACGGCGGACTCGGTCTCGTCGATGAATATGAGCCTGTCGCGGCCCTCGATGTCGAACAGGTTGTGGATCCAGCTCATGTCCGGGTTCGCCAGACGCTCGCCCAGGTTCACTATGACGGGGCAGTTGGACTTCAGGAGCCCCATCTGGAAGAGCTCGTCCGCCATTATGTTGGCGAGGGTGGTCTTACCGGTACCGGGCTCGCCCATGAGGAGGAAGTGGTGTATGCCCTTCAGACGGGCGGTCCCCTTCGTGTCCGTCCTGTAGAGGAACGTGGGGTCCTTCGCCTCCTCCTTCTTCTCCGCCTCGGCGGCGATGCTCGCCTTTATGACCTCGAACTTGTCCCTGACCTCCCTTACACTCTGTCCCTTCATGTCGTTCCAGGTCTTCCTCTTCCTGATCTTATCCAGGGAGAGGATGCGTCTGAGGTTGTCCAGGGAAAGGTCCCCCGAACCGATCAGATTGCGGATGGAATTGTCGATCTGGGTCAGTGTCCTGCATCCCGTACGGGCGGAATCGCTGACCGCCTGATTCAGCAGGGACACGTAGGACTCCAGCATGTACAGCCTGTCCGGGCTGTACTGCAGGATCCTCCTGAGCGTCAGGTTCCTGATGTCGTTGATGTCCGGAGGGAGGATCTTGAGGGACTGCCCCGTGCTCATGGAGGAGAGCTCGGGGATGTTGGCGAACAGGAACTCCGGCCTGCCCTTTCCACCCATCCTGAACTCGAACTCCTCGAGACAGCTGTCGTTCTCGAACAGTATTAGCACGGTGGCACGGGTGTTGTCGGCGGACCAGCTGCGGTTCTTGACGCAGTTGAAGAAGTGGACCAGCCACTCTATGTCCTCGTTCCTGGTGGCGCCGGTGATGATGTCCGAATCCAATACGATGACGGACTCCTGGTGGGAGTTCATCACCGTCTCCAGACGGTTGATGGCGGTGCGGTAGTCCACGTTCTCGACCACGTTGTTCCTGAGGATCACGGTCTCGCCGTCGACACCGGACCCGTCCTCGGGACCGAGGTCCGCCGGATCGTCGAAGCTGCCGCTGCCGTAGGAGAACTCGTCCTCCAGGTCGAACCCGATGTCCTCTCCGAAGTCCGCCCCCATCCTTGCGCGGTGCCTCGCCATATTCTGGCGGGCCAGCTCGTCGCCCCTGTCCTTAACGGACGTCTCGAGGGCGTCGAAGTGCTTCTTCTTCCCCAGGAAGGCAACGTCGAGGTACTTCCCGTCGCCGGTGAACGCCAGCAGGAACTGCTTGCCTCCGTTGACCGGCTCCCCGAACTTGGACAGCAGGAGCTGGAAGGTGTCCAGCTCCCTGAATCCCTGCAGGAAGAGCCTCTCCGATCCGGCGAAGACGAAACTGAAGTCCCTCCCCGGGATCATGCTGAGCTTTGCCATTCCCGATGCCTCCTCACGCTCTGCCGGTGCGCTCCCTCATGTTCTTCCTGGTGGCCGCGGCCCTCTCCTCGGGGGACCTGCCCACCTCCCTCTCGGCCTCGGCGATCTCCTTCTCGGACATGGCCTGCTTGCCGTAGTCGATGTCCAGTTCGGCCGCCTCTCCGATGATCCTGCAGTATCTGGCACATATCTCGTCATGTACCTTCCTGTCGTTGACGCCGGGGGTCGTGTTGACCAGGGAGGACCTGAATCCGCCCTTTCCGTCCGGGAACATCCTGATGTCGGTGATGCAGTCGGAGAAGGTGATCCTGATGTGCACCATGGAGGTGGGCGACCCGACGATCTGGAACCTGCAGTCCTTCCTGTCGCCGAAGGCCTTCTCCAGCTTCATCTTGATGCCGTCGATGATCACGTACGACCTCAGGGCGTCCGCGACCTTCTGCTCGGTGCCGTCGAGGAACTCGTTCATCGCCTTCAGCTGGTCCATGACCTGCTCGTACCTGTCCACGGACGCGCCCTTGATGATGGCCTCCACCTCCATCATGGCCACCGTGTACGCGTAGTCGGCGAACTCGTCGTAGGCCATGTTGGCGGTTATCCTGTCCATCAGGAGCTGTGCGGTGTTGTGCATGTCATCGATGATTATCCTGTGGTTGAGCGCGATCTCGCTGTTCATGGATTCCACTATCCTCTTCAGTTCCGCTGTGTTCCTCTCGACCTGGGCACGGATCTCCTCGGCCTTCCTGTCCATCTCGGCCTTCTGTCTCTTGTACGCGTCAAGGTCGCGGTAGAGCTGCGCGCGCTGCTCTCCGACGGATATGCGTGCCTTCTCCTCGGTGTCGGTGATGAGCTTCTCGGCCTCCATCAGGTCGACCTGCAGCCTGGAGAGGTCGTTGCGGGCCCTCTCGAGCTCCTTCTCGAACTTCTCGGCGGCCTCCCGGTCCTTCTCGCCCATGGATCTGCGGATGCCCTCCGCCATCTCGTTATGGGAGCGGTTGATGGCCTCCTTGACCCTGACGATCTCCTTCTTCTTCTCCGCCTTCATCCTCTTCTGCTCCACCCTCTTGCGGTAGGACTCGCGGACCTTGTTGACGAAGGTCTCGTACCCCCTGCGCATGTTGTATGTGGTCATTCCAATTCCTGACATCGGTTCTTCCTCCTCTTCTCTGGGTTCTTTGCTCTAAACTGTTTGGCGGCAGTGATGAAGTTAGCCTTCGAATTGCACTGCTCCTCGATCTCGATCTCCTGCCGGTCGTAGAGTCCTCCGATCTCCGCGTCCATCCTCCTCTTGAGCTCGGCCCTCGCCCTGCCGTCCTCCCTCTGCGGCCATACCTCCGACTGGAAGCCGTGGGGGTCAGCGAATATCCTGTAGACGTTGCCCTCGCGGTCGTAGTACTGCACGAAGAGCGTCGTCCACGGACGGTCCTGCTGCACGTCGACCACGGTGTACCTGGTGGTGTTGGACCTGAGATGACCCAGCACCATGTTCCTCACCAGGGTCATCTCCGTCTCCATCCTGTTGACCTCCTCGGCCCTGTCGAGGACGAACCTGACGTCGGTGACCATGTCGGACAGCTGCCTGCTGAGCACCAGCATCTCCGAGTAGTGGTAATAGCGGTCGGACTCGGAGTTGAGGCGGATGTTGTGGATCGCGTTCACCAGGATCCCCACCCTGCCCTCGGAATGCTCATCGAGCCTGGGGTCGGCCACGCGGGCCTTATCGATCGTCCCCAGGAGCTTCGCCACCCTCTCGTCGATCCCTTTCTTGAGCAGTACGGTGGCGTTCTCGTACTCCTGCCTGATGCTCTTCCCGGCCTCCTCCATCTCCTCGCGGAACCTGTCCAGGCTGTCCGCGGAGGCGCTGTACCTGTCGATGGCGCTCTCGAGCTGCCTCTTGACTCCCTCCAGCTCCTCCCGGTCCTTCCTGTACCTCTCGTTGAACTCCTTCGTGATGCGGTCGATGGATTGGGTGTAGCGGCGGTTCAGTTCCTCGATCGCTTCCTTGTACTCCTTCTCGTACCTCTTCAGCGTCTCGACGAGGTCGTCCTTGGACTTCTCCAGCTCGGCGAGCTTCCTCTCGTAGTCCTTCTGAAGCTTCAGGTACTCCCTGCGCCATTCCGCCGCAAGATCGTCCATCGCCTTCTTCCATGCCCTGTCAAGGTCCCTTATCTCAGACATCGGTCCCGCCTCCCATCAGTACGAGGAACGCATCGACCAGCAGAGGCACCTGCCCGTCGGTCACGGGTCCGAGGTCCATGCGGATGAGGTCCTCCCCGAACTCCACGCTGGCCAGCGGTTCCCCGTCGACCGCCAGCATGCTCGTCCTCTCGGTCAGGGAGTAGATCCCCACCGGTCCCGGGTCATCGGGGTACTCCTCCCTGCCCAGCGCCCTGCCGAGTTCGTCGAACAGCCTGCGCTGTGTAGGGGAGGGCACGCCGGAGTAGCTGAGATAGGGTTCGTCACCCAAGGTCAGCTCGATCTCCACCCTCCTCTCGCGGACCTCGTAGAGTCCCCCGTAACCGACATAGCGGTCGGTGAGGAAGTCCACGTCCTGGTTTGTGCTGCCGACCCTGGCGTTGCCGGCATCCAGTTCGGGCACGTACCTTCCCGAGATCACGATGTCCGCCTGACCGATGAGACGGTGGACCGCCGGGTCGGATGCCTTGAGTGCCTCCAGCTCCTCGCGGGTCTCGCCGCAGTACACGATCAGTCCCACGTCCTTCCTCGCCCTGACCGACTCCACCATCTCCAGGAACGCCTCGGCCTGCAGGACCGGGTTCCCGCCCGACAGCACTATGCACTCCGAACCGTGCTCCATCACCGATTCCGCCGCATCCCGCACCGTCATACTGAACCTCCTGGTGGTCTCGCGGGCCTCCCAGTACAGGCAGCCCTTGCAACGGAAGTTGCATCCGTCGGCGTAGAACACCGTGGACTTCACCGGCGACAGGGTCAGACAGTCGTGGTGGACGTTAAACAGC
>JAEEGL016953253.1_pt1 | contig 10639 bp, 6 predicted proteins | sample 9134231 | NCBI WGS metagenome assembly JAEEGL01 (sample SAMN16246548, study PRJNA631951) | gut metagenome | biome: gut microbiome; feature: rumen; material: fiber-attached | host: Bos | place: Iran: Karaj | collected 2018-10 | reverse complement strand
CCCCTTACCGGCAGCACCGTCAGCCACCGCCCCGATAATATCATCAGACTCTCTGTTGCGGATGATATTCAGTCTCAGGAAGAAGCTCCCGCTCCCGCTGTGAGAAAAGCTCCTGCAAAGACAGTGGCGGCTCCTGACAGAGAAACGGTTGAGGTATCACGTCCCGATTATTCGGCCCGTCAGATTGCCAAGTTCAAACAGCTTGATGACTTTAACCGTCTGATCGATTTCATCGAAGAGCGCCTCGGACGCACGATGACCATGGCGGATCTGCAGTCTCCCGCATTTATGTACGAACAGCTCGAAATGCCTGCGGATCTCATCAGGTTCCTGTATGATTACTGCATCTCCAAGGGCAAGACCGCTCCGGCATACATCGAGAAGATAGCCATGGCTTGGCACGAGAAGGAGATCAGTGATGTCGAGAGTGCCCGCTCGGAAGTCTTCTCCCGTTCCAAGGAATGTAAGGCGATCAAGGCCGCTTTCGGGATCACACGCCCGCTCGGCGCGATCGAATACGGGTACATCGCCCGCTGGAGATTTACTTACGGAATGAGCGATGAAATGATCACCATGGCCTGCAACAGAACACTTTTGAACGCAGGCAATCCCGATTTTAAATACACCGACAGGATCCTCGAGGGATGGCACAATAAAGGGATCACTGACGCCGAGGGAATCGCAGCAGAGGATGCTGCTCACGCAGCCAGGGTGCAGAAGGCACAGAAAGCTCCTTCCCGCACAGCAGCGGCAACGAACAAGTTCAATGATGTTTCCCATCGGTCCTACTCTTCAAAGGACTATGAGGAGCTTGAACGCCGCAAGATGGGCAAATTATAAAAATAGGCTGCATTTGGGGTAGTATCGGACATGTTATTGAATAGCGGATCTTTATCCGGTCCGCGGGATTTGAGGTATGTATATGGGTCTTAAAAACTATCAGTATGATGTTATTCTGCACCAGTTTGACATGCGCAGGATCCGTTCCAAATATAGGCTGGACAAAAGAACAGAGGAGATATATAATAAGTGCCCGGAGATTCTGGACATAGATAATCGTATTGCCATTCAGTCGGCAGAACGCGCCAGACGCGCCATTTTAGGCGACGAGACTGCCATAGAAGGTCTTGCGGATTCAAACCGCGCCTTAGCCGAGGAGAAGCGTAATCTTCTTGTTAAATACGGCTATCCCGCAGACTATCTGAATCCCGAATACGAATGTCCTCTCTGCAAGGATACCGGGTATGTGAACGGTGAACGCTGCAGCTGCTTTAAGAGCGCTGTTTCGAGTCTCATTTACCAGGAGTCGAACGTTCGCGACATCATCCGCGAGGAGAATTTCGATAATTTCGATTTCGGTCTTTATTCCGACGAACCCGAATATTTCGATACAATCACGGATCAGTGGGTCAGCCCCCGCTCTCGCATGAAAGAGGTCGTTGCGCTTGCCCATCAGTTCATCGACAATTTTGATACCGATTATCACAATCTTCTGATTTACGGTAATACAGGTCTCGGAAAGACTTATCTTTCCAACTGTATAGCAAAGGAACTGCTCGACAGAGCCCATACGGTCCTGTATTACACCGCATTCAGATTTTTTAAATATATTGAAAGTTGTAAATTCAGTTACGATGCCGTTGAAGAAACGGGCACTCTTTCGGAAGACTATCTGATCGACTGTGACCTGCTGATTCTCGATGACATCGGAACCGAACTTTCGAATTCTTTTACGAATTCAGCGCTCTACACCGTTATTAATGAGCGCCACCTGAAGCGTCGTCCCACGATCATCTCCACCAATCTGTCCTTAGAGGAGCTGGAAAAGCGCTACAGTGAGCGAATTTTCTCACGTATCTCAAAGGACTACTCATGGCTGAAGCTGATCGGAAGCGATATAAGAAGAAAATAGAATAAAATATTCGGAGGTTTCCATGGGTCAGCAGGATGTTATCTACGATACTATACCCGTAGGCAGTTTGGGTGTTATAGCCCTCAAAAGCAGTGAGGAACTGGGAAACAAGGTAAACAATTACCTTGTAAGCTGGAGAAATTCACGTGATCACGAACACGCTTCGACGATTGCTTTCGCGGGTTACAGACGTGACAGTTATCTGATCGATTCAAAATGCCCCCGCTTCGGTACCGGTGAAGCTAAGGGTATGATCAATGAGTCGGTTCGAGGAGTCGATCTTTACATACTTGTTGATGTAACAAACTGGAGCCTTACATATACGGTTTCGGGACATGAGAATCACATGTCTCCCGACGATCATTTCCAGGATTTGAAACGTATCATCGCCGCAGTCGGCGGTAAAGCCCGTAAGATCACTGTAATAATGCCTTTCCTTTATGAAAGCAGACAGCATAAGCGCTCTTCACGTGAGTCGCTTGACTGCGCTTTAGCTCTTCAGGAACTCTACAGCATGGGCGTAGAAAGTATCGTTACTTTCGATGCACACGATCCTCGTGTACAGAATGCCGTTCCTCTTAAAACATTCGAGACCATTAAACCCACCTATCAGTTTATCAAGGCATTGCTCCGCAATGTTCCCGATATTCAGTTAAAGCCCGACAAAGTCGTTGTAATAAGCCCGGATGAAGGCGCTATGGAACGTGCCGTTTACTTTGCAAACGTCCTCGGCGTAGACATGGGACTCTTCTATAAGAGACGTGATTATACGAAGGTTGTTAACGGACGTAATCCAATAGTTGCTCATGAATACCTCGGAAGTCCTCTTGACGGACGCGATGCTATCATCATCGATGACATGATCTCATCGGGCGACAGTATGCTCGATGTTGCAAGACAGCTTAAGAGCCGCGGTGCGGGACGTATCTTCGTGTGCGCTACATTCGGTCTCTTTACCGACGGACTTGCACGTTTTGATGAAGCTTATAAGTCAGGTCTGATCTATCGTGTAGTTACCACAAACTCGATCTACCAGACGCCCGAGCTTCTCTCCCGTGAGTATTACCTGAGCGCCGATATGAGCAAGTATATTGCGTTGCTCATCGATACGCTTAACCACGACCAGAGCATCAGCGAGTTCCTCGATCCTACCGACAGAATTCAGAAGATCCTTAAACAGTATAATCAGAGATAAAACCACAGGCGGTGGCTGCAACGGAAGTCTTTTCTAAAAACGAAAACCGTATTGTTTTTAGAAAAGACTCCCTGCGCGCCACCGCCATTTTTTTACCAGTATTAAATTATAAATGTCTTTTCGTCAATCCATATGATCTGTCGTAGTCACTCGTAACTATGGTTATATAATAATCACTCATAACTGATTTCCGCCGAATCATAGAGCAGTGAATAAATTCTGTCGATGACCATGTAATCAACTATTGAGTCGAGCGGCTGGTAATTCATCAGTTCATCAAAATCAGCAACTTCGTAATATGCTATATAACGGTCGATCATCTCAAGCAATTCGGGACCTGTGATCGTAATATCCTCAGCCTTCGCGATCGCCGCATACAGGCAGTATGCATTGAGATTATTTTTGACATCGGTGTTCATCATGCTCTCAAAATCTTCGAGCGAATAGCCGTTCTCTATGAAATAGTCCTCAGGACGCTCACCCATGCTGTATGTAACATCATAAATACTGTCGTAATACTGCTGCCTCAGAGCGTTGTAAAGATCCTCCGGAACTGTCTTAAAACGGGTATTTGCGTATACAGTCTCCATGAGCTTCGCACTCACATCATCTCTCGAAACCTCGTTCTCATCGATAATCGACTGCATGATATAATCGCTGCATGCATCAAGAGAATCAAAGCCAAGGCATCCGCAGACAAATTCTTCCGTCCACGAAGGCTCGATATATCTGTCAATTTCTTTCAGCGTAAGTCTGAATGTTCCCTGATATCCCGAAAATGCCTCTCCGTACTGATCCCCCAGAGTAATATCCAGATCTCTTGTTTCGCCGACTTTCATACCCAGGATCAGGTCATCGATGCCTTCTCCATAAGTATAATCGCCTATCAGCGCATAACAGTCGGTGAAAGAATATGTATTTATCAGAAGACCGCTCACAACGGGCACGATATCAAAATAGATCTCATCGCCCATCTGCACTTCAAGACCATCCTGATCTTCGATATAGGTCTCTCTGAATCCGTCCAGGAAGTCCTGCTTTCGGGATTCAAATACTTCAGGCGTGATCTCCTCTGACATGGGAATCTTATATTTCAGCCCGATGTATTGTCCCGGCACGGCATAATCGGCCAGATCCATATGAGAGTAGGTATAAACCTCGGTTACGGTAGGATAGTCCCATTTCTTCGGAGTATAATCCTCAGGTTCGGGAGAAATTATACCTTCTATCCTCTTTTCCGGTTCGGGCTCAGGTTCCGGCGTAGGCTCGGGAGTAGGAGTCTCCTGTTCCGGGCTTCCTTCCGGCGTCGAAGAAGAGTCCTCCGATCCGTTAAACATATCAAACAGACCTTCTTCGTAATACTCTCTTACTTCATCAAGACCAAAATCGCTTCCGATTGAGATTCTTAACTGCTCATCCACAAAATCGTATACAAACGGTTCATTGATCTTATCCAGGATTCCGAGTGCCAGTCCTACCAGTTCAGTCGCATTAAAGTACGAACTGTTCATCAGTTCTGAGTAATCGTCCCCGAAATCGTATATCGTCTTATCAGTCGTATCGAGCAGATGTCCCTCAAACTCTTCGCGCTTAACGGTAATGGAAAATCTGGCGATCTCGTTGCCCGAGTTGCGAAGGATAAAGTCTAACTCACCTTTTTTCAGATTGCCTTCATATACCATGCGGAGAGTCAGACCGCCGTAGTTTTCTATCAGGTTCTTCACTATAGTTCCGGGCTCAACATCTATCACGTATCTGAACTTATCGTCAGAAGCATTGCCCGTAAAAGTCACTGTAGCTGCCTTAAGACCGTTCAGGCGGACAACTGCACGTCCAACCTTCTCCCCGTCGTCTTTATAGCTTGTGAATTCTACCGAGACCCTTGTGGAATTGACCGAAACTTCAACTTCTCCGCCGATCATTCTTCCGCGTCCGTCAATATACTCGGTGAACGTCACGTTTGTTTCCTTACCGATATTTCCGACCAGACCTTTAAGATCCTTCGCGGTAAACTGCGCTCCTTTAAATGCATCATCCTCTTCGAGCATATCGATGAGTTCTTCGAGCTGGTCCTTAAGTTCATCTCCTTCGCTGGAGACGATCACTTCGGTAATGTCAACATCTTCATCTCCGATGCTGACAGTCTCATCCTTTTTTACTTTAACGCTCCCGACCGAACCTGCGAGATATTCCGCATAACGCTTATAAGTATCCGCCCAGTCTTTGGAATCCTTTTCTTCTGCTTTTTCTGCAATCTTTTCGCCTCTTAACAGCCCCTGAAGATAATCGCCGAGCGTCTCTCCCGAATCGATCTTTTCATCGTAAATTTTCGAAAGATCAAGTACATCGTCTTTGTAGGTGGGTAGCTGAAAATAGAGCTTTTTCGCTTCAATTCCGGCTGATACTTTTGCTGATATCAGGTCTTCGCCGCCATACGCCGGCGTCATTTCTGCACTGAATACTCCGTCGGAAAATGCATAACCGAATTTCAGATCAATATCTTTGAAAGAGTAAAGATTGAACATGTCACAGAACTCATCCGTAACATGAACCTTATAATTCATGCTTGCCGCTGCAGACTTATTCTTTTCATCATTTTTTTCAAAAAGCTTCACTGCAGAAACTGCGGTCTCGCCAAGACTTATCTTATTTGCGGTACGCTTTATCTGCTTTGACGAAAGCCATTTATAATAGCCTTCGTCGCTTTTGGTCATCAGCATAAATTTGTTTACAACGTAATCGCCTGCAATAATGAATGTTGCAGCTCCCGCCAGTACGATGACCGCTGCGATTATGCCGATTATCAGACCTCTATGTTTCTTCATTAAGATCGTCCTTCCTTTAAACCCCATTCTCATGGTCGGAGACCCGTCAATCACATTGACGGGCCCATAGCTATTGCATTATACCCCAAACTACACAGAACGTCAAATTTCCGCTTCCTCTTGATGCGGCAACATAACCGACATAAAATAATATAAAAAGATCATTACGGAGATATCATGAAAAACCTTATCATCAGCGCATGCCTGATCGGCTGCAATACGAGATACAATGGGCAGTCTACCAAGATTCCCGAACTGGAAGAACTGAAGAAAAAATACCATCTTATCCCGGTTTGTCCGGAACAGCTGGGAGGCCTTGCTACTCCGCGCGATCCGGCAGAACAGCAAAGCGGCAGGGTTATGACCGTAAACGGCGGCGATGTTACCGCTCAGTTTAAAAAAGGCGCAGAAGAAGTCCTGCGCCTTGCGAAATTATTCGATTGTGATACCGCAATCTTAAAGGAGCGCAGCCCTTCCTGCGGTTTCGGAAAGATTTATGACGGAACTTTTTCCGGTACTCTCACAGACGGAAACGGCATCGCCGCAGCACTCCTGTCCGATAACGGGATACGTGTGATCGGAGAGAGCCGGATATGTGAACTCATATAGACCCTTGCCACGAATCTGTTAACTAAGCGGTACTGACCATATTGATCAGTACCGCCTGTTTTTTGATTATTTTACTTCAGCTTCTGTACCAGTTCTTCGAGAATTTTATCTGCTTTATCATTATCTACCTGGCAGGTGCCGGCTTTCGCATGTCCTCCGCCGCCGTGCTCAAGGCAAAGATTACCGATGTGCGTGGTACCTGATTTATTTACGATGCTCTTACCGATCATGAGAGCGGTATTCATCTTCTGTCTGCCCCATGCAACATGGATGCTGAATTTAACGTCCGGATACATCGCATAGATCTTGAAACGGTTTCCTGTATAGATAACATCTTCATTCCTCATATCGATTATCGCTACATCATTCTCTATACGCGTGATGCGCTTCAGCTGCTCCTCAGCCTTCTGCTCGTGCTCAAAATACATATCCACACGCTCTTTGACATCGGGAAGCTCCATGATCTCATCGATACCGTGCTCGATGCAGAAATGCATGAGCATCATCATCAGCTCGTAGTTACTGATCCTGAAATCGTGGAAACGTCCGAATCCCGAACGCGCATCCATGATGTAATGAAGGAGTACCCAGCCGGTGGGATGGAGGATCTCATCAAGCGAAAAGCTCGCGCTGTCGCATTTGTCCGCTGCGTCAAGCATCTCCTCGCTGATATGTACTGCTTTATCCTTGTAGTAGTTATAAACCACTCTTGCAGCGCTGTGTGCCTTGCTGTCAATGATCAGCTGACCGTTCTTTGCCGCAAGTTCTTCATCATCGCCGAGTCTGTCGTGCTCGCTGTCATGATGGTCAAACGCTTTTGCAACACGGGGGTCAAACGGAAGATTCGTAGTAATGCAGTTCCCGTTCAGTTCCACTTTGCCGTCCTGAACATCCTTCGGATGAACAAAACGTACTTTGCCTTCTTCGATGATACCCGCATCAATAAGGATCGCGCCCGCTACCAGACCGTCTAAATCACTACGTGTTACCAGTTCCATACCAATACCTCCTCCTGAAATAATAATGTGCTGAACGCACGGTTACATTCACAAGGGGATTGTACCACAATTATACCCAATGGTCTATATCCACCATATCTTCTACTTGTGTAGAATATTCGAGATAACTTTGCAATTTTAACTCATCTTACTATTTAACTTTGATCTTGATCGTCTTTTCGGTCTTCGTTCCGTCATTCCCCGTAACGGTGACCTTGATCTTATATGTACCCTTCGGCGCTCCGGCTGCAAATGTCACGATACCGTCTGAAGAGATCACTATGTGCTTTTTCAGCTTCGAAGAGGAAGCATTTTTATATGTTACTTTGGCTTTGCTTCCGCTGACCTTGATAGTTACGGTCAATGCCTTTTTCTTAAGTGTAGAAGCTTTTAACTTGGTCTTCGACGCTTTGATCTTTATCTGCGAAGACTCATCCTTTTTCTTATTATCGTCCTTCGATCCGTCAGACTCATCCTTTCCGGTACTTCCGTCGCCGGTCCAATGCGCGTAAAGGATTGTATTGCCGGTCAGATCGACTGTACGGTAAGCCGTGATCTTTACGCCGCCCGAAGCCTTTGTATACCAGCCGTCAAAGGTGTATCCGCTGCGAGTCGGTATCGGAAGTACGCCGTAAAAAGCACCGTTGGTGAGTTTCTTGGAATCGGTCTTTGTCTTTCCTCCGTTCGCGTCAAAGCTTACGGTGTAGTATTTCAGAGTATTTTTCAGACTCCAGTCGGGACCGTAGATTGTTGCTACATGTCCGTTCTCATTCTTCCAGTTCTCAGGGGTTTTACCTGTCTTCTTCTCAATCTTCCATGTACTGGTCACAACCGACTGGCTGTGATTTCCGTCCAGAGCATGGACAATGATATAGTTTCCGCTGTCCTCAATGGACTCGACCATGATCACATGATCCTGATTATGATCGGCGAGGAAAAGGATGATATCTCCGGGCTTAAGCTTATAACTGCCGCCCGCATAAGTCGTCTCTTTCCACTCATACTCATGTGCTTCATCATCGGAATTGAGGCTGTAAAGCTCGTCGGGAACTCCGGCCATCATGTAGCACCAGTCCACAAATTCGCCGCACCACATGGTTCCGGGATCACCGTAGAAATAGTTATACTCGGCATAATCCTTATTGCCGTTTGTATTATTTCCATGCTGCTCGTCAAACGAATTTCCCTCGTGATATCCAAGCTGTGAACGCGCGATCTTCAAAATATCGCTCTGATAATCGCCTGTCAGCTCAAGCTCATGCAGCGCCTTATACCACTTTGAGGTCTTGTAAGAAGGAGAATAATCCTTGCGCAGGAAATAGCAGTTCGTGAAGGGATAATCCCCGAGCGTTATGCCCAGCTCACCGAACTGATGCATATAATCAATGCTTTTTTTACCTACCGTAACGTTCTCGAGCTTCGTACAATATCTGAAGGCATAGTTGCCGATAGACTTAAGAGTAGTGGGAAAATGAACGGTTTCGAGACTGCTGCAAAATCTTCCAACTCCTTGTCCGATCTCCGTAAAGCCTTCTCCGAAATACAGTTCTTTAATAGAAGAACTGCTCTGCAAACTCCAGTCCGTTATCGTCCTTCCGTTCACGCCGTCTTCAAAAATCAGACTTTCCAGACTATCATTATCACGGAAGCAATAATCACCCAAGTCTGCGACTGTTCCCGGTATAACCAGACTCTTTATACTTTCAAGATCACTGAAGCAGTTTTTACCTACAGTTGAAAGGTTTTTACCAAATTTGACCGACTTAAGATTTTTCAGTTCGCGTATTGAAGACTCTCCAATCGACTTTAATCCATTTCCTAATACGATCGTCTCCAACTCGTCACACCCACGGAATGAATAATTTCCTATAGATGTAACACTATCGGGAATAACAATCTTCTTAATCAAAGGACAAGATCTAAACGCTCCTTGTCCGATAGTCTCAAGACCTTCAGGTAAAGTTATCTCAGTCACATAATCTTTATTCTGTAAAGCCCAGTCAGCAATTGCTTTTACTTTAACTCCTTCGATTTCAGCAGGAATATTAATACTAGTAACACTATTGTAGAAAGAAAGGATCATCCCGTTCTTTTTGTCAAACTTTACTTTACCACCTTCAATGCCATTGACATCAATGTATTCGGCATCCGCATATCTGCCGATCTGCACATCATTCAGCGTATAATACTCGCTTCCGGCCTCTACCTTTACGTTCATCTCCGGCAGAGAAAAAACCGCCAGAAATAAGATCAAAAAGGCTGCAAATATCCTCTTTTTCATTGTACTCATCCTCCATTCCCTATTATCATAAATGCCCACGCACGGGAGCATAAAGTTCATATTCCTTTACTTGACGGCTGATCCACCGATTTAGTCCCAAGTATCATCTTCCGTCGGCTCATTTCTCGGATCCACCCAGTCAAACCCGGTTCCCGGACGAACCCATATTACTTCCTCGTCATCGTATATATCCGGTATTCCATCTCCGTCAGTATCAGGCAGGTCATCCGGATATCCGTCGGGTATACCGTCTCCGTCCTTATCTGTCCAACCATAAGGATAGCTGTCAGGCACGCCGTCTCCGTCTGTATCTACCCAGCCGTAAGGGTAACTGTCAGGTACTCCGTCTCCGTCACTGTCGATAAGTCCCCACTGAGAGTTTTCTGCGGGATCATCCGGGATTCCCGTGATCCAGACTTCATCAGGTAACTGAGGATAGCTGTCGGGTACCCCATCCCCATCGGTATCGATCATTCCGAATACATAGCTGTCTGGTTCACCGTCCCCGTCTGTATCGATCATTTCATACGCATAACTGTCTGTGATACCGTCACCGTCCGTATCTATCCAGCCTTCGGGGTAACCGTCCGGAATTCCGTCTCCGTCATTATCTACCCAGCCATAAGGGTAACCATCCGGAATTCCGTCTCCGTCTGTATCCACCCAGTTCTCCGGATAACCGTCGGGAATATCGTCTCCGTCCAGATCTACCCAGCCTTCGGGATATCCGTCGGGGATACCGTCCCCGTCATTGTCGATCCAGCCATAAGGATACTCGTCTTCCGTCTCCGGCTTCTTCGGTCTGCTGTCCTTAAAAGT
>JAEEGL016476133.1_pt1 | contig 10639 bp, 6 predicted proteins | sample 9134231 | NCBI WGS metagenome assembly JAEEGL01 (sample SAMN16246548, study PRJNA631951) | gut metagenome | biome: gut microbiome; feature: rumen; material: fiber-attached | host: Bos | place: Iran: Karaj | collected 2018-10 | reverse complement strand
CTGACAGTCCGTAGATACCGAAGGCGCAGGCATAGGTCTGCTTGGTGGCATCCTTGGGGTGTCCCTCGCTGTCAAGTTGCCAGAACACACCGCCATAGACGGGATCGATGAAGTGACGGATATAATAGTCAGCGGCACGATCAGCCATCTGTTTATAGACTTCCAACCCATCCTGTCGGTAGGCTCTTGAGAAAGTCCATGCGATACGGGCATTCAGCACAGCTCCCTTGGGGGCGTTCTTGATGGCTTTGCCATCGTTCAGCACCACCCCATAGAATCCGCCGGCGGGATCTACGGTATTTCTCATCCAAAACGGCAACAGGTTCTCTCTGAGGTTCTGTGTTGTCTCTGTGCGCAGAATCTCTGCGGTATCGGCATTGGCAGCAATAGCTATGACAAGCGATACAAATAGCGTCACAATCTTTTTCATTGTCTTGTTTGTTTGGTTGTAGTCGCTGCAAAGATACAAATAATTTGCTGATTTACTTGCTTTTTATCTCGAAATTTCTTATCTTTGCAAACGTTAAATAACTAATAAATGCATGATGATATGAAGAATCTTTGTAAAGTGGCTATCTTGGGCGGTATGCTCGCCTTGATGGCAGTATCAGTGAAAGCTCAGAAGTGGGAGCATCTGGCAGATACCCCGCAGATGGGATGGAGTACATGGAACAAGTTTCAGGGTAATATCTCTGAAGACATCATCAAAGGCATTGCCGATGCGATGGTGGAAAGCGGTTTGCGCGACGCGGGCTATACCTATATTAATATTGATGACTGCTGGCATGGCAAGCGCGACTGCAATGGTTTCATCCAGGTGGATTCCGTGAAGTTCCCTAACGGAATGAAGGCTGTAGCTGACTATGTGCACAGCAAAGGTCTCAAACTCGGCATTTACAGTGATGCTGGTACAGAGACATGTGGCGGTATGCCTGGTTCTCTCGGACATGAATATCAGGATGCCATCCAGTATGCACGCTGGGGTGTGGACTATCTGAAATACGACTGGTGTAACACACCGAATATCAACCCGATGGGCGCCTATCAGCTCATCAGTGATGCCTTGCGCGCGGCAGGTCGTCCCATCTTCCTCAGCATGTGTGAATGGGGTAACAGCCGTCCCTGGAAATGGGCTAAGGAAGTAGGTCACTCCTGGCGTACCACTCCTGACATCTGGTGCGACTTCGATTCTTTGCGCGTATTTCCTGGCTATACCCAGTTTGGTGTGATGCAGTGCATCCAGTTTAACGACTCGTTGCGCCAGTATGCAGGCAAGGGCTATTGGAACGACCCCGATATGCTGGAGGTAGGCAATGGCATGACGGAGAATGAGGATCGTGCCCACTTCACCATGTGGTGTATGATGGCTAGTCCGCTGATTCTCGGTAATGACCTGCGTTCGATGAATGAGGCTACCCGCAACATCATCATGAACAAGGAGATGATTGCCATCGATCAGGATACGCTTGGTATTCAGGGCTTGCATTTCTGCGATCATGAAGGCTTGCAGTTCTGGTTCAAGCCCTTGGCAGGTGGCGATTGGGCCTTCACCATTCTTAATCCGACACGTGAGGATGTCGCCTGTGAACTGAACTGGCAGGACTTCAATCTCACCGACACACAGGTCAGCAACCTGAGCACAGCTTTCAATACCAAGGTCTATAAGGTCTATAACCTCTGGACGCATAAGATGGAGGGCAAGACCAGCCTGAAGAACAAGCCGGAGCGCAAGCTGACAGTCAAGGCCCGTGATGTTGTCTCCTACAGGCTCATCCAGTCTCGCTAGTTATTCGCTATAATTGTGGTCCACCACAATGACTACCTGTATGTCGGGTACCATCGGCTGGATCTCATTGGTGAGCTTGTTGATAAATGCCGCTTCGTCATGTACGCTGATGTCAGGCACCACATCGACGGATAGCATCTGGTCTTTCTCAGAATAATAGAAGCCGTGCACCTGTACAATGTCCTTGTGGGCAGCGAGGGTCTGTATCACCTGTGCCTGTAACTGTGCCTGACGGTTGTCGCCTGTGGCAACAGCATAGACGCCTACGGTCATGATGATGTTGTGACGCTCTATCATATACATGGTAATCTTACGTGTCAGTCCATGTATGTCATGGGCTGACATCGTATCATATACATTGATGTGCAGTGAACCGATCTTCACGTCAGGACCATAGTTGTGCAGAATCAGGTCATACACCCCATGCACGCCCTCGAAGTTGGAAACCTCTTTGATGATCTGTCTTGTCAGCTCTGCAGAGATATTGGTACCCAGCAGTTCATTAATAGGCGATGCCAGCATCTCGACTCCAGCCTTGATGATAACGACGGAGATAAGGGCTCCCAGAATGCCGTCGAGCGACACCCCCCACAGCAGCATGACACCAGCAGAGATCAGTGTGGCCAGTGTGATGACAGCATCAAACAGGGCATCAGAGCCAGAGGCTATCAAGGCATCACTCTTCAACTGTTCTCCCTTGCGCTTGACGTACTGGCCGAGGATGAGTTTCACTACGATTGCCACCACGATAACGATGAGTGTTGTCGTGGTGTAATCTGGCTCCGTAGGGTCGAATATCTTCTTGACAGACTCGATGAGCGAGGTGATACCTGCAGACAGCACGATGATGGCAATGATGATGGCACTGAAATACTCGATACGTCCGAAACCAAATGGATGCTTGCGGTCGGCAGGACGCTGTGAGAGTTTTGTGCCCACGATGGTAATCACACTCGACAGTGCGTCACTGAGGTTATTGAGTGCGTCCATCACGATGGCAACGCTGTTGGCAAGAATACCAACAGCGGCCTTGAATCCAGCCAGCAGCACGTTGGTGACGATGCCTATCCAGCTGGTACGAATAATTTCTTTACTACGATTCATCTTTTATAATGTTATCACGCGTTTTTATTCCAGGTTTTAGTTGTCCTCAGGACAGTGAGTGGAAAGATACGCGGTACTCATATCGTTCAGAGAACTTGTTATTAGCTTTTGCCTTACGTCATCTTCTGATAGTTTAGTACGCAGGAAACAAGTATATGGCATATTTGGTTTCAGATCGAAATAGTTATTGTCGAACCAACATCCTTCCTCATCGATGGAGAGTGCCAAAGCACGTACAAACTTATCAGACTTGAGTGTGATACGACAACCTTCTGCCGCTTTTTCAATCTGTATTTCGGGCTTTGCAGGCTGTAGTCGGAGATCTTTCTGCATACATAGGAAGCAATTGTTTTGATAACTCATGCCTGAACTCGTTGTAAGTTGCAGACTGATGACTATATCTTCTCGCTGATGACCAGAGAGTAATTGGCTGACGGGCTTACTGAGTACCAGCGTAGAAGTGTTGGCAGGAATGGCAACAGGCTGTGATTGGGTAGTCACCGTTTCGCCATTGAGCGTATAAACGGTCAGTTGCAGCTTTCCTGTCTGTTGGCGCAACAAATCGCTGACAGCATAGATATGCAAGCTGTCTTCATTTTCGATGGCAGAACAGAGGAGAGGTTCGAAAGCATGACGTACCATATAATGAGCAGCCTTCCACTGTCCGTAATAGTCGCGAGTGGACCACGAGGCTACCGGCCAGCAGTCATTGTGCTGCCATAACAGTGATCCCATACAATGTGGCATGTCACGTCTGTGGGCTTCGATGGCTGTACGCATGGCGTCTCCCTGAAGTAGTTGTGAGGCATAGAGGAATTGTCGGAAATTGCGTGGCTGTCCGTATTCACTGTTGACATACCACTCTATAACCTTGTTGGCTTCCACACCACCACGTTGGTGCCACATCATCAGCTCGCTGCCGATGGCATGACAGGCTGTGTCGGGGGCAAAATGAAGCACACTGTTATATTCTGGGAATGACTGCATACCATATTCACTGAAGAAGTGAGCTTTCTCCTGATTGTAGCTGCTGACAGGCATACGGCGATGGCCCACCCCATAGAAATGGCGGTCTCCATTGATGCCGTCGCTGCCTCTGCCACGAACAGAATAAGGTGAGCCCACGGTATAGATGTCATCAGGAATCTGCTGGTTGACTATCTCCTGCAGAACGTCATAATAAAGGTGTTCCTGTTGCTGACCTACTAATTGCGCACCCTCAGGGTTTGTCTCTTCCATCTTACGCTTCCATCCCCAGTTGTACCATGCGTCCGTACACTCGTTGCCACCGCACCACAGTATAATACTTGGATGATTGCGCAGACGACGTATGTTGTCGATGGCCTCCTGGCGTACATTCTCCAGCCATTCGCCCTCAGCCGGATAGGTACTGCAGGCAAACATAAAGTCCTGCCACACCATCAGGCCCATCTCGTCGCAGAGGTCATAGAAGATATCGTTTTCATAGATACCGCCACCCCATACACGTATCATGTTCATATTAGCCAATTTGGCATCCATTAAAGTCTGGCGATAGCGTTCTGGTGTGATTTCTGTCAGGAAGTTGTCTTGGGGTATGTAGTTAGTGCCTTTCGCAAAGACCTTTACACCATTCAGTACGAAATAGAATTGTTTATTGCCGTCGGCATCTGGTTCCATCACCAGTTTGACGGAACGTAGTCCTATACATCGGTCTTTCTGCGACAAGGTTTTCCCATTCACAGTTATCCGTGTCGAGAAAGTGTATCGCTCTGGTTTACCCAAGCCGTTGCACCACCATAGGCGAGGGTTCTTAATGGTGAATTCCACCGGTATGGTGTTGATACCTTTCCGTAGGGCACATTTCTTCGAGACCACTGTTCTGCCGTTGGATTTGTCTTCAACAGTAATCACGGCATGTGATATGTCTGCATCAGCCTCTATCTCCACCTCATCCTTAATAACCGCCTTTTGTTGGTTGACCTCTGTCTGATGAAGATAGGCATCGGTGATACGCGCTTGACTCCAACCTGTCAGATAGACGCTGCGCCAGATACCTGACGTCACCAGGCGCGGTCCCCAGTCCCATCCGTAGTGATAGCCTGCTTTCCGTGCAAACACACTGAGCTTGCGATCCAGCAGTCCACCGTTTTCCGACTGGTCGTTTGCTGCGCCATAAAGGTGGGGGTGTTGCTCCCATTTAGGCATGTCAACCTTTATTGGCGAGTGGAAATACACACGTAACAGATTGTCACTGGACTTCAACTGCTGTTTGATGTCAACTCGCCAACGACGGAACATATTATTAGCTTCCAATATCTTGCTGTCGTTTAGGAATACATCAGCGTAGGTGTCAAGTCCGTCGAAACAGATTTCTATATGTTCTTCAGCCAGGAGATTATCTGCCACACGGAATGTCGTCTCGTATATCCAGTCTTCCTTGTCAACCCATTGCACACTGCGTTCATTGAGGCCTATATAGGGATGTTCAATCAGTCCCTGTCTCATCAGGTCGGTATGCACCACTCCAGGTACCTTGGCAGGATATTGGTTCGGCAGACGAGCCTGTCTGAAAGTCCATCCTTCATGCAAATATTGGCATTGTTGAGCCGAGGTATTCAGATTCAGTCCGCATACCATTACTATCATCATTATCCAGAATCCCTTTTCTTTCATCTTTTTCATTATTTGGAGTGTATCAGAATTTCTTGTAGAACGATGCCCGGATCGAGTAGCCAGATGCGTAGTCGCTGGTGTCCTGTTCCTGTCACGGGGATGCACCGTGAGGCATAGCCACGTAGCACATTCCAGCGCCACTCAGCCGTAAAGTCGTTGGCATGTATGGAGAAGGTCTCCGGCTTACCACTGCCTAACTGCACGGCATAACGTGCGTCTCTTCCTTCGTAAACATGAAGTGTTGGTAATGTGCGCACTTCGATGTATTTATCTCCTTCTTGGATGTCGAGTTCATAATCGACATACGGAGCATCGTATGTCTGCTGATAGGAGGGGGTATCAAATGGCTGTACCATTACACCGTCTGTATATCCTAATCCCGCTATCCGCTCTACACCACCTTTCTTACCCTGATAGTAGGATGCTGGTACGCGAACACGTGGCTCTTTTACGAATGGCGGATACATGCCGATATAAATCTGGTCGATGCGTGCGTCAGACTTGAGGTCGCTGATGACAAGGCGGTTCTCGCCTTTCTTGAGATGAATCACACCCACTTTGCTCCACATCGGTCCCACGTATGGTGCGTGCCATACATTATTGATAGGTGTGGCAGAAGCATCAAAATGATTGGAGCCGATACTGATATGACAGAAGATATTATCTTTGGGCTCCTTCGAGAAGTTCTGGATAGGTGTGAATGCCTCTATCCAAAGGGAGATATCACCATCCACGTCGCTGTCAATAATGGCACCGTCGGGGGTAACAGCCTTGCTGACGGATAAGAAACGAGGCTTCGGACCTCTCTGAGCCTGAGCATAGAGCACTGGCGTGCAATAGGGTTGCTCTATCTTTTCCGAACGGAACCAGTGGTAAGGCTGCCAGTTGAAGAAGTCGGTCCATTTGCCGTCGAGGATCTCGTTGTTATAGTGGTTTGTCCAATCATTCAATTTCGTGAACATCTCTTCCACGCGCTGACCATCGTCAATGGCACCTTCTTGATTACCAGCTGTGCCCCGTACCATACTGCGGCGAGCCAGCAACTGATACTCATTGATCATCGCTGCACCGCAAATGGGATAGCTTACCAGTTCGAAGTATGCATCTTTCAACCTTGCAGGGATGCGATTCGCCAACTCTGCTGCCTGTGCTGCCAAAGCACGCCATCTCGCCACGCGCTGGTCTATCTGCTCCTCGCTGTAGTTCACAAACCACACATGTGCATCCTTGCCACCAGCCTGAAGCTGATAGTAGCCTGCCTGTAGATTGGCAATCTCCTGAGCCACCTCGCTTCCGAAGGTTTTTTCTGCCCAATACTTTATGTAATAATGTGCATCTGCCGGTTTCCAGCGATTAATATCCCAAGCCAGATCCATCACAAACGAGATTTCTTTCTCGGCAGGTTTGATATCACCGACATTGAACACCCATATCTTTCGAGCCCCGAAAGTATATGCCTTGGTAAGTTCGGTGCTGAGAAAGGCAGGTGACAACGGTGAGAGCCATATCCAACTGGCGGGGTCACCATGATACGACAGATGGTAATAGATACCCGCTCCGCCTTTGCGCTGCTGTTCTGAAGGATTTGAGAGATTTCGGCAATAACCATGCTTGTCGTCGCTCCATAGCAGGGTGACATCTTCGGGCACCTGCAATCCGTTATGATAGGCCTCAAGCACTTCCTCGTAGGTACAGAGCACCTGGGGTATCTCTTCGATGGGCTTGTTGATGTTTCGGCGTAGCATGTCACGCTGGTCGTTGATGGCTTGTTGCATCAGCGCGACACGCTCTGCCGTTGTGCTGGCACCTTCCATCGGATAGTCGTGAATGCCTCTCAAGCCGAGGGTATAGGTGTTTTCGTATTTCCCGTTGGTCTTCACGCGAGTCTCCCAATAGTTCTGCATGGTCTGGCGGTTGGTGATGTAGTTGAAGTCGCCGAGTGTGCCAGGGTGTTTCTGTTCCACAGCCTTCCATTCGCCTTCGTTATTGCGCAGCATCTGCTCGCAGTGCGACGAACCCATCACAATCGCATAGTCATCTGCGAGTCGTGCGTTCTCAGGATCGTCGTTGAAAGCCTGTGTTCCTGGATGCATGGCGGGCCACAGGTAGTTGGCTTTCAAGCGGAGCAGCAGTTCAAACACTTTCTCGTAAGTCTCTGGGCCAACCTTCCCATATTTATGTTCAGCCCATCGTGCCCATCCTCCGAATCGTTCGTCATTGATGAAGATGCCACGATATTGTACTGAGGGCTCTTGCTGATGATAGATACCAGGTTCCACGTATAAGGCTGTCTTGTGGGCAGGTGTCACATCTGCCCACCAATACCAGGGCGATACCCCAATAGCCTCAGAGAGTGAGGTTAATCCATAGGCTGTTCCACGACGGTCACTTCCGATAATCGCAAGCAGGGGAGTGTGGTACTGGGGATGTTTCGTGACAATCATGATATACGATTCCCACTTGCCTTTGATGCTCGTGACATCAATCTTCTGTTTACTAACCAGCTGATCAATCAGTCGGCTGTGCCCCAAAGTACCAGCCACAAGAGCAATCCCCTTTGGCGGTGTCTTGGTGGTGGATAGTTGCAGACGCTTACCCGTAACCCGCTCCACATCATCAACAAGCATCTTTGATGCGATTTTAACGACTTGATACTCATTGACATCTGTATAGATGACAGCTTCAGATAAAGGGAAATACCCTTCCTGAGACGTTTCTTCTATTTTTGGAAACGTACTTGTCTGTACTGCATGAATCAACATGCTTAGGCTCAGACAGAACCAGAGTGCGGAAAGTCTTTTCATATCTTGTATTGTTTAGCCCATTACTACATCGAGTACCATCATCAGCACAAATCCGAAGGCAAAGCCGATCGTGCTGAGGTTGCTATGCTCACCCTCGGATGCTTCTGGTATGAGTTCTTCCACAACCACATAGAACATCGCTCCTGCGGCAAAAGCCAAGAAGTAGGGTAGGGCTGGTGTCATCAGTGAAGCCAGCAAGACCACAGCCAGTGCTCCGATAGGTTCTACAGCACCACTAAGGCTTCCGATGATGAAAGCACGCCACTTGCTGTTTCCTTCTGCTCGCATGGGCATAGAGATAATGGCGCCTTCGGGAATGTTCTGAATGGCAATACCTATCGAGACAGCCAGCGCACTGGCTAATGACAATCCTCCGATACCTCCTTCAGCCCCTGCAAATACCACACCCACAGCCATACCTTCGGGCAGGTTGTGGATGGTGACAGCCAGTGCCAACATCGCGGTACGTGAGAGACGGGAATGCGGACCTTCTGGTTTCTCAGTGCCGATATGCAGGTGAGGTGTCAGCTCATCAAGCAGAAGCAGAAAACCGATACCTAACAGGAAACCGATGGCAGCAGGCAACACCGCCCATTTCCCTTCATCGACTTCCATCTCCATCGCAGGAATGAGTAGTGACCAGACTGAGGCTGCCACCATCACACCCGATGCAAAACCGAGCAGGGATTTCTGCACACGAGGTGACATCTCGTCTTTCATCAGAAAGACAAAAGCCGCTCCGATCATAGTTCCCAACAGGGGAATCAATAGTCCTATTATCAATGTCATCATTATATTTGTTATTGGCTATTTTTCAGGAGACTCTCTCCTTTTTATTTGCAAAGGTACGAAATATAATCAATAAATTGTCTAATTGACGGAAATTTTTTATCTTTGCAACCGAGTATGAGAGAGCTTAAGGATTATTTCAAGACTATTCATGGGAGTGAGGAAGGGCGCATCCATTCCTGTCCGGAGTTGATGGAGTGCGTTAGGCAAGTGGGGTTCCTGCCATTGCTGGAGAGTGGCATACAGGGCTATTCGGCAGAGAGCCTGATGGCTGAAGAGTGCCGTTTTACGCAGTTTGACGACGGGTCGTGGGAGTGGCCGCTGTGGCAGTGGAAAGGTCCGGTGGTGCGTGAGGGCAACTGTGTCTATGGTAAATTCTTTGCCGGTAAGGCTGGCTTCATCAGTCGCGAATGGTGGCCCGACTTCTGCAACTGGCGGCGAAGTAACAATCCTTTGCCTGCCGAGGGCACTATTGAGGATATCATTCTGACGACGCTTCGGGAGAATGGTAGTCTGATTACCCGTGAACTGCGTGCCGCCTGTGGCTTTACAGGTAAGAACATGCGCTCGAAGTTCGATGCGTATATCTGCCGTTTGCAGATGGCCTGCTACATTGTGACGGAAGATTTTGTCTATCCTACTGATAAACATGGTCGTGAATATGGTTTTGGTTGGTCATTGCTTACGACACCAGAGCTTTTGTTAGGCAAGGAGAGCTTTCGATGTGACAGAACGCCTGACGAATCCTATTGTCGGATGGCAGGGCACTTCGCACGGCTATTGCCCGATGCGACGGAGAAACAGATTAAGAAATTGCTGAAATGATGATTTTCAACCAAATTGACCTACTTTTGTTGTGCTCAAAAGTACGGACAAGGAACTTGGAAGAAGACTGGTTGCTATGGGTTATGAACATAAACGACTCACCAAAGGATCAGCATTTAAGATAGAAGAGATATCATCTTAGAAAGTAAAACAAGTTGTTTTACTATCGCTCGGAACGTCTTTCAATACTGAAAAGATGCTTTCTTATACAGTAAAACAACTTGTTTTACTATCTGGGAAAGGGATGATATTAACGTTAGCAATATCATATTACATAACAAGCAGATATATAATGATTTAAATAAGATAATGATATTAATTACAAAAATATATTATTCAAAATGGCAGTACATATTCGACTTATCAAGAACAATATTAAGAGTAGCAGTTCTTATGGAAAATATTTTGCAAAAACAGTCAGTCAGGGCGAGGTAACGCTCGGTGAAATAGCAGCTGAAACCTGTCGCAACAGCGGATTCTCTGACGGGACCGTGGATGGTGTGGTAACAGAACTTCAGTACATCTTGAAGCCTCGGCTTTCTGAAGGTCAGACCGTTGTTCTTCCAGGCATCGGACGTTTTAGTCTTCGGGTAAAGAGCATCGGTGTTGATGATCCGAAGGCGTTCAACATCGGTCGTCACATCACGCGCATCGTGTGTGGCTTCCTGCCTGCTGG
>JAEEGL015105996.1_pt1 | contig 10639 bp, 13 predicted proteins | sample 9134231 | NCBI WGS metagenome assembly JAEEGL01 (sample SAMN16246548, study PRJNA631951) | gut metagenome | biome: gut microbiome; feature: rumen; material: fiber-attached | host: Bos | place: Iran: Karaj | collected 2018-10 | reverse complement strand
TTTTGTCACTTAGATCCAGATATTAGGTGTGATATTAGAAAAGACGGCGTACCTAAAGGTTGGAAACCTATTTTTGGCCAATGCGATTCTGCAGAAACACATTTGGAAAACCAAGGGGTTAAGCTAGGCGATTTATTCTTGTTTTTTGGATGGTTTAGGCAAACTGAAGAAATAAATGGAAAACTGGTATACAAAAAGGGTTCGAAAGATGCACATATGATTTATGGATATTTGCAAATAGGAGAGATTATTCGCGGAAAAGATGTTGAAAAATATCCGTGGCATCCTCATTCAGAATACTATTTCCCTGATAATAATAATACTATGTATATTGCTTCGGATAAATTAATTATCAACGGTGAAAATATGAATCTACCTGGAGCAGGAACGCTTAGGTATTCCGATGATTTGGTATTGACATATCCTGGAATGCCTAGAACCAAATGGAAATTACCTGGTTTTTTTAAAGAAGTGAACATATCATATCATACTAGGGATAGTTTTAAACCTGAAGGCTATTTTCAATCAGCGCATAAGGGACAGGAATTTGTAGTAGAGGAATCTGAAAAAGTAACCGAATGGGTAAGAAAGATTATTATCGATAATGCAGAATAAGTGAACATATTCATGGAATAAGATAGGGAGTAACATATGCAGAAAAAGAAAAAAGAAGAAAACGTCGATTGGGCTGCATTAGAGGCGATTGTCGATAATGTATTAGAAGAAATGAAAGATGAAATTGATTCTACATATCCTTATGATGAAGAAGAGGAAGAAGTAAAAGAGTAATCTAATTCCAAGGAGGAATAATAAAGTTGTTCGAAAAAAAAATAATTAACGATTTTGAAATTGTTAAGAAAGAGATCATAGATTTTCCATTAGACAAAAAGAGTGGGAGATATAGAGGAACATTTTTATATCGTGGACTTCCTAATGCTTCGTATGATTTAAAAACAAGCCTTCAAAGAAACTGTGGTGAATTGAGTTCGGAATTTGAGGAAAAACTCCTAAACAATTTTATAAAATATACTGCCACAGAAATAAGTAAGGAAGATGATAATATTTGGAGAAACATGATTTTAGGCCAACATCATGGCCTTCCCACACGATTGTTGGATTGGACACATTCTCCGTTAGTTGGACTTCATTTTGCTGTATCAGATAATAGTTTTGAAAATCTTGACAAGAATGATTGTGTTCTTTGGAAAATAGATACTTCGAAATTACATGAATATCTTCCTAAAAAGATTAAAACTAAATTGGAAGAAAAACATACGAATATTTTTTCTGTTGATATGTTAAAAGACACAACACCGTCCTTGAAGGAATATGATGATGATTTAGGCAACAAATCTATGGTTGTATTGGAGCCACCGTCAATTGATCCTAGGATAGTTAATCAATATAGTTTTTTTACTGTAGTTCCTAGAGAAATTGCTGATTTAGAAAAGTTCTTTAAAGATAACGGTGATCTTAATGCAACAAAATATATCATAGACAAAAGTTTAAAATGGCAAATAAGAGATTTCCTTGATGAATCGAATATAAGTGAGAGAACGATTTATCCTGGGCTAGACGGAATTTGTACATGGTTAGCGCGTCATTATTATGTTAAAGAACAGAAATAGGGGATTATATGCCGTTTCAAATAGTTCGAAATGATATAACAAAAATAAAAGCAGATGCTATTGTTAATACCGCTAATCCCAAACCTAGATGCGGTGCTGGAACCGATGTGGCTGTTTATAATGCTGCCGGAAAAGATAAGTTGTTGGCAGAACGAAAGAAAATTGGCAATATTGCTCCCGGAGAAGTGGCAGTAACGCCTGCGTTTGATTTGCCTGCTAAATATATCATTCATGCTGTCGGGCCGGTATGGTATGACGGAAAGCAGGGTGAATTTGATATTCTAGCCAATTGTTATCGTAATTCCTTAGAAAAAGCATTGGAATTTAAATGTAAGAGCATTGCATTTCCACTTATAGCTACGGGTGTTTACGGATTTCCTAAAGACAAAGCTCTTTCAACGGCATTATCCGTAATACAACCTTTTATTTTGGGAAATGATATAAAGGTTATTTTGGTGGTATTTGATAAGAAGTCCTTTGTTCTTTCTGGAAAAGTATTTGAGAATATACGTGAATATGTTGATGCCAATTATGTAAAGAATGCAAAAGAAGAGGAATACGGCTTTGATTTCGATGAGGACGAGGAATTAAGTCACAAAGAAAAGGTACGTAGAGAAAGAGATCATATCGCTTCATTAAGAAATAGTGTTTCTCTGTATGAAAAATCTAAGAAACTTAAAGAAGAAGATCTTTCACATCTGACAACAAAGAAGAAGATAGAAACCCTATTAGCTGCTTCTGATAAGACATTTCAGGAGAAACTCTTCGAAATAATAGATGAAAGAGGTCTTACCGGACCGCAAGTATATCATAATTACGTATCGAAACAGGTTTATTCAAAGATACAATCCGATAAAGATTATCATCCGAATAAGTTTACAGCTATTGCTTTATGTTTGTCTTTACATTTGAATCTTGAACAGACTCAGGATTTATTAAGCAGAGCGGGCTGGACGTTAAGCCCCAGTAATAAAGCAGACATTGTGGTTCAAGGATGTATCATAAGCAAGGAATATAATCTTATGAAAGTTAATTTGGCTTTGTTTGATAACGATTGCCCTGAACTTCAAAAAATAAAGTAAATATACGCAAAACAATAGTTTTACCGATCATCGAAAGATGGTCGGATTTTTTTTTCAAAAGTCAACGGCGTGGGGACGTTTAGGCGAAGAAAAAAATCTATACTCAAATCATAGAAAAGGGATACAAAAAAAGAAAAAACAAAAGTCTCCGAGCGGTTGACCAAAAGAATCAATAAAGAATGTATCCTAAGAATGTAAGATATAGAGAGGAGATAAGAAAAGTGAAAAAAGATCGTAAAAAAGAAATCAAAAAGAAAAACAAAAGGATTAAAATCGGCAGCAAAGTTAAGTATTTAGGTGATTCAAATTGGGCATATGAAAATGGCAAAATCTACGAAGTAGTAGGATACGATGAAGAATTAGAAGCATACGCTGTTATGTCTGATGCGTTTGGCGAAGCATATGCAGTTGGACCTGACGACTTAGAAGAAATATAAATTAAAAATACGGAGGATAAGAACATGTACGGTGCAATTTTAGGAGATATTATTGGTAGCAGATTTGAATTTGATCGTGGAGGCAAGACTAAGGATTTCGACCTCTTCACAAATAAGAGTTGTTGGACGGATGATTCGGTTATGACCATAGCCATTATGGAAGCACTCATGAGAGCAGGTAAGGAAGCAGATATTGATACAATCCATCAGGAATGTATCAGATCAATGAAGAAATGGGGCAAGAGATATCCTAATGCAGGATATGGTGCCAGATTCTTCGGGTGGGTGCTTACAGATAATTCTGAGCCCTATGGAAGCTATGGTAATGGTTCTGCAATGAGAGTGTCAGCTGCAGGTTGGATATACGATACGGTAGAGCGAACCAGAGAGGTTGCGAAAGCAACAGCGGAAGTTACTCATAATCATCCTGAGGGAATAAAAGGGGCTGAATGTACTGCAGCAGTTATGTTCCTTGCCAGAACAGGAAAGAGTAAAGAAGAGATTAAGGAATATGTAATTCGCGAGTTCGGGTACGACTTATCAAGGTCAGTTGATGAACTAAGACCTCTTCATGAACATGTTGAGTCTTGCCAAGATTCGTTACCTAAAGCACTTGCTTCATTCTTCGAAGGGGATTCATATGAAGATGTAGTAAGAAATGCTGTTTCTCTTGGCGGAGATACAGATACACTCGCAGCGATTTCCGGTGCTATGGCTGATGCAATGTACGGAGTGCCAGTAGGATTTATTACTTCTGCGATTGATTACCTTGAAATTAACATGCTTGATATGATTGAAGATTTCAAGGAGTTCTTGAACAATGGAAATAAATATGATCCTTATCATGATAATAAGAATATAAAATTGGGTGCTGAGACATTCGCTAATGAGAGAACAGAGGAAAACTTATTCAGTTTATTCGCAGCACTGCTTGGTCGAATGATAGAGAACGGAGAAGTACCTGTAGCAATGGTTGATGTAAATAATGCCATGGATGTAGATAAAATTATGAATCTTACTGAAGGCGATACATTTTCTCTGAATCAGGAGATGAGACTTAGGATAGATACCGTTGGTAATGGTAATGGACAGGAATGGATTCCGCTATTTACAAACGAAGAAGAGATGAATAAGCAGCCAATGGCGAATATACGCATAAATATGCCAATCACGGATGTGTTAAAGAGTGCATATTATAGCGAGGATGTTAAAGGACTGGTAATTAATCCTTTCGGTAAGGCGCTTACGATGCCTAAGAACATATTGAAACTTGTGGTTGAGAAATATGATGAGATTAATGGAGGTGAATATGATGAGTAAGCAGATTATGAGTTCTATCGATTGTTTGAAAGAGTACAGAGAGAATAAGGAGAAGTACCTTCCTCTTGTTGACCATGAGACCAAGTATTTTCCTGATCGAAACGAGTTCGATGATGTGAATATAGGCTGGGATATGGGATTCATAGGAGAAAGACCGTATTTCCTCGAATGCTGGGCAGCAGAAGGTATTACTATGATAACCATATACTTATCGATTATCGGACTTGAGAGAGCATCTGAATATGATCTTGAGAGAATACTTATCGACAACAAGATATATGAACCACTTGATGATTATGAGTCTCCTGAATGTCCTAGATTCCATGATAGTAATGATAATGAATTTTTCTCGATTAATGTTGTAGTAGGATTGGAAGAGGAGCCCGCAAAGATTAAAGGAGGAAGACTTGCTTCCTTTAGTGTTCTTAATGAATTAAACGGTCTTACAGGCGAGGAAGATGAATAGGAGGTGATTATATGAGACCTATTGACTGCCGTGATAAAGATAAAAGCATCGAATTAATCCAGTTTCTTGAAAGCAAAGGGTATAGTGTGGTAAACGATCAAGTCACCAATATGGAATTATTAGTTGAAGCTAAGTATCCGATTTTGGTTAATGCTGAAGAAAAGACGATGAATATGTTTCATAGCGCTGTGTCGGCGGCAGCGGTGGCAGGTTCAGGAGCACTAATGAGTCTTGAAGATTTTTATGAAGAGTATAAAAGGATATCAATGACTTATGAAGAGTATTATAATGAAGTATATAAACTTCTTTTGAATTATTATTCGGATAAAGATGCTAATGAATATTTATTACGACCGGATATAAAAGAAATGTTACTGCAACATTATGATGGATACACAAAACGTAATGTTGCAGGTTACAGCCCGGTAGCAACGGCTAATTGCTTGGACTATATGTATTAGGAGAGGAAATAGAATGGAAGTTAAGAAGATTTACTTTGATATGGACGGAGTTTTGGCAGATTTTGAAGGTGGTGTTAAATACCTTTGCCACATGATTGCTCCTGGTCAGAATGACAAAGACAAGAATCCAAAAGAAGATGATTTAATGTGGGAAAAAATTAAAGAAGTCGGCGATTTCTACTACAAGCTTGAATTTATGCCCGGAGCCAAGGAATTGTTTGATTGTGTCTATAACAAATATCAGGATAGATGCGAAATCTTAACAGGAATTCCTAAAGAAAATAGAGGAATTGTTACTGCCGGAGAAGACAAAATTAGATGGGTTAGAAAGTATCTTTCAAAAGATATTAAAGTAAATATCGTTTATCGAGAAGATAAGGCTAAGTATTGTACCGGAAGCGATTGCATACTTATCGATGACATGGAAAAGAATATCAAAGAATGGAACGAGATGGGCGGAACAGGTGTTAAGAATGATGGAGCATATGCGACAATCTGGGAATTAATGAAAATAGGAATTCTTGATAAGTCTGAATGTGAATTACATTCCGGTTTTGATGCTCCTTGTAAAGGAACTGTTTTAGGTAAAGACACAGTAATTAAAAGAAATCCGGATGGGACGATTGAGTTGATTAATTAGTGAGGATATATACATGGAGAAAATGGGATTTAGCAAATCTAGATATTGCTCTGGCCTTCAGTGCCCGAAGATTCTCTGGCTTCAAGAGCATAAGTCTGAAGAGGCAGATAATACAGCGCAGGATTCTGTTATGGAAAACGGAACCATGGTTGGAGAGATTGCAAGAGGATATTTTGGGGAATATAGCCCTGTAACTATAGATTACAATAAAGAAAACATGGTTATCGAAACCAAAGAATTAATGGATAAAGGGGCAGAGAATATTACAGAAGCCAGCTTTATCACAGATGGTCTTTATTGTGCGGTAGATATTCTTCATAGAGACGGAGATGGCTGGGATATTGTAGAAGTTAAGAGCTCTACAGAAGTAAAGGATATATACAAAGAGGATGTTGCGTTTCAGTACTATGTTTTAAAGAAATGCGGTGTCAATGTTAAGAAAGTATATATGCTTTATATAAATAACAAATACGTAAGACATGGAGATCTTGATTTACAGAAGCTTTTTGTTCTAGAGGATTTAACTCTGGAAGCAGAGAGCAGAAGCGAATATATCCCGGATAATATAGAGGCCATGAGAAACATGGAAGAAGGCGAAGGTGAGCCGGATATAGATATCGACATATATTGCCTTGAACCCTATGAATGTGCTTTTAAAGGATATTGTTGGAAACATATTCCGACACCTTCTGTATTTGATATCAATAGGCTTACAAAGAAGGAAAAATTCTATGCTTATAAGTCGGGAGTTATTACTTTTGAGCAGGTAGCTATAAGCAACTTAAGATTGAAAGATAAGCAAAAGAAACAAGTTGATTTTGCCCTTAATCATCGCCCTGATTATATCAATAAGAATAAGATACAGGCATTTTTGGATACGTTAACTTATCCTTTATATCATCTTGACTTTGAAACCTTCCAGCAAGCAATTCCTGAATGGGACGATGGAAGGCCTTATGCGCAGATTCCTTTCCAGTATTCGCTTCATATCGAATACGAGGATGGAAGGCTTGAACATAAAGAATTCCTTGGCAAAGAAGGAGAGGATCCAAGACGTGCCATAGCAGAAAGCCTATGCAAAGACATCCCAATGGGAGTATGCTCCTTAGCCTACAATATGAGCTTTGAACAAAGCAGACTTAAAGAATTGGCAGAACTTTATCCTGATTTATCAGATCATTTACTTGATATAAGAGCAAACATGAAAGATATTATGGTTCCTTTTAGAGACGGAGATTATTATTCGGAAGCTATGAAAGGTTCATATTCAATTAAATTTGTACTTCCGGCATTATACCCTGATGATCCGGAACTTGATTATCATAACCTCGATGAAGTCCATAACGGCGGTGAAGCATCATCTGCGTTCTTAACAATGGCTAAGAAGTCGCCTGAAGAGATAGCGAGTCTACGAGCCAATCTACTTAAGTATTGCGGACTTGATACATACGCGATGGTCAAGGTACTTGCAAAACTAAAAGAAGCAGTAAAGTAAGCTAAAGGCAGGGTTTTAATCGACCCTGCTTTTTAATTACAGAAACAATTGAGTCATTTTTATAGGACAGTATTGTATTTTATAATAATAGTGTAAGGAGTACTTAAATCGTAATGAGGGCTAGCTATGGGAAAAGAATTCGATGAAGATGTAAGAGAATTTTCGGAAAGAAAATTGGAATTTATTAATTACTGTAAATATTGTGCTAAATCCGGTAATGCAGATGCTCTCTTGTTTCTTGAAGAATTCCTTTGTGCTTTCGTTAATTACAGAACGGAAGAATATGAATATTTAAATCTATTGACTGAGAAAGGTTATATATGGGGTTTTTTCAAACTTGGTAGATGTTATCAATATGGTCTTGGTTGCAATCGGGATTTGAAAAAAGCCATGCAATCCTATTTAAGCGGTATCATATATACCGGTGACGAAAATTGTAGGCGCTATTTAAGAGATTTGCTTAAGAGACACAAAGAACTTGGAGAGTTAAAAGGGATTACTAAAGATCTTATCTCTAAAGATGAAGAAACATTCGATATGGCAAGATTCAGATTGGCTGAACGAATCTATCTAAATGACATAAAAGAAATTACATCAGAAAATGCGTGTCTTATATATAAAGAATTATTTGGAGATGTGGGATTTTGGTTTTTCGATGACGAAAAACTTGAAGATCCGTCGGAATTTGGCTCCAAAGCATATTTGAATTTTGCAAATTGTATATTGTATGAATCTAGTGGATTTGAAAATCCATATGCAGCTCGCTATATTGCGAAAGAAGGTTTAGATCGTTGTAATGCTGAAATAACATATTGTAATTGTAAGAATTCCAAGAAAATTGAAGTTGAATTGAATAAACTTATTGAAGAAATTGATAAAGAGTACGGCATTCCTGATGATATCGATTACGAAGAAGAATATAACCAATGGAAACTTTCAATTGAGTTGTTTAAGATGGGTATTTTTGAACGAGACGATTATATATATGAATAAAATTTTTTTTGATAATATATGTATGAAAATTAGTTAAAAGATTGGGGTGAGAATTTTATGAATACTTTTTTCTTATCTGAAAATGAAATCTATAAGGTTTATTATTCCAATATTTGTGTTGAAGAATTAGCAGTCGAATCCTTGCTACAGACTCCGGATTGCGAGATTTATTGTGAAGATGAACTGTTTCGTAAAGGCATGGATTGTTATGATTCTGATTCGTTAGAAGAAGCATATTGCTATTTTGTTGAATCAGTTTTATCAGAGAATCATCCATGGGCTTTAAATATGATTGGCAGAATGTATGCAGACGGAGATTATGTTGATAAAAACTGGGCCAGAGCTTGCAGATATTTTGAAATAGCGGCTAAATACGATGTAACTCAAAGAAAGGGAGATTATTTGATGATGGGTTCTTATCATCAATATGATATTGATGAAGGACGTGAAGAAGGTCTTTATCGAGATTTGGATCTAGCTATCAAATGGTATAAGAAAATGATTGAAGAAGGAGATATAAGCGGATATTCAAATCTTGGCTGCATATATTTTGAAAAGGAAAAGCTGAATTATAAAAAAGCGTTTGATTGTTTTAAGAAATCAGGTTGGGATGATCCTAGATCTTTATACTACACAGGTTTCATCTATGAATTTGGACTTTCAAAAAGAACAAACCTAGAATTTGCAAAACATTTTTATGAAAGAGTTTTTGAAGTGACTGAAAGTAAGTTATGGATTGATGATGCTAAAAAACGTCTTTTGGAAATAAAGAAAAACTGTATACCGGTTCTTCCCAAAGGGTATTACTTTGGAGCAGATCCCAGAGTTGAATAATTTTTTATCAAATATATATTCTTAGTTAAAGGAGGGGTTATATGGCAGAGATTAAGCAGATTGAAACTATTATCGATGAAATCAAAAGCAATTTAACCGGAGATTTCGAAAAAGATAAGATTTACTTAAATAACAAAATGGAAGAATACAAGGAACACGAGAACAATATTGAGATTCTTCGTGAAATCGGTCGTTTAATGTATTCCATAATGCCTGAAGATGTTAAGAAAAAGGTAGATGAGACCATTAATTCTGACTTAAGCATTTTTGATAATGCAATAGAAAAAGCCCAAATCTTTATTCATGACGGTGAATTAGATAAAGCTTTTGAATTATCAAAAGAATTGGTTGATGAGTATGAGAAAAACGGCTTTGAGTTTAAAAACGATAATGAAAGCGAATATTTTTGCTTTGAAGAGCCTATAGAGCAGATTTTATATATTCAGTTTAACGAACCGGAGAAAGAGATAAGAAGAAATCCCTATAATTATTCGTTATTGTTCTACTTATACGGCAGCCTTCTTGTTGAAAACGGAAAGATGCAAGAAGCAAAAGAAGCTTTACTTAAGTCAAAAAGATGGAATCCTGCCAGCACAGTAACCTTATTCGAACTTGGGGAAACTTATAAGATGCTTGGCGAGTTAGAAGAGTTTTACAATATTACTAAAGAGGCCTATAAGTATATTCACAGAAAAAAGGATTTAGGAAGGTATTACCGTAATCTTGGATATTATTTCATAGAAAAGAAAGAGTACGAGACGGCAGCAAATTGTTATTATTACAGTAAGGTTTATGATAAATCAGAATCTGCAGATCAGGAACTTGAATATATATACTCAATAACCGGTGAATTTGAACCTACAGCGCAAGCATGGTCTGAGAATATTGAGAAATATGAGATTCCTTTGACAATACACAAGGATTTCCTTGGGATAACTTATAATTTAGGTAAGAAATGTTTCGAAACTGAAAATTACGCCATGGCGATGTATTATTTCAACATGTTTTCTGAATTCAGAGAAGACGATGAAGTTAGAAAAATGATGGATAAAATCAGAGAGTTTGCAGAAAAACAGTAATAACAAATTGCTTTAAAGCGATTTTATGCTTCATATACACTCCTTTCATGCTAAAGCCCGTCACTATAGCGGGCTTTTAGCATATCTTTAGCATAAGTTTAGTGTGAAATAAATTACCCTCAGTACTCATTTCGTGCTATAATATTAAAGGGTTTAATTGGGAGGTAACTGAATATGCCAAAGGGAACAAAGCAGAAGCTTAAA
>JAEEGL015056750.1_pt1 | contig 10639 bp, 6 predicted proteins | sample 9134231 | NCBI WGS metagenome assembly JAEEGL01 (sample SAMN16246548, study PRJNA631951) | gut metagenome | biome: gut microbiome; feature: rumen; material: fiber-attached | host: Bos | place: Iran: Karaj | collected 2018-10 | reverse complement strand
CACACGGAAGACGTTGTGCATATGCCGCTTGATTTTTTGCCGCTGAAAAGCTATGTCAATATCGTAGAGGGCAACGCCCTGCGCATCGACTGGAACGGGGTCGTGCCGAAGGAGAAGCTGAGCTATATCATGGGGAATCCGCCGTTTGTGGGCTACGCCTATCAATCGCCCCAGCAAAAAGCCGATCTTGCCGCCGTCTGTCCGGAATGTGGAAAGAACATCGACTATGTGGCCGGATGGTACTATTGCGCCGCACGCTATATCAGCGGCACCGACATTCGCGCCGCGCTCGTTTCCACCAACAGCATCACGCAGGGCGAACAGGTTTCATCTGTGTGGAAAGCTCTCGTCGAAAAACTGGGCGTTGAGATCGTTTTTGCGCACCGGACTTTTCGCTGGGACAGCGAAGCCAGCCTGAAAGCGCACGTGCATTGCGTCATTATCGGTTTTGAGGACAGCTCGCGTCCGCGTACCGGAGGGAAATTCCTCTTTGACGGAACCATGAAGCGCGAAGTGGCGAATATCAATCCGTATTTGCTTGACGCCCCAAATGTATTCATCGACCGGCGCAGCGACCCGCTTTGCGACGTGCCGCCTTTTGTACGCGGCTGCCAGCCCACCGACGACGGGAATTTCATCCTGACCGAGGAAGAAAAAGACGCGCTTTTGCAGGCAGAACCGCAAGCGGCGCAGTTCCTTCGTCCCTTCATGATGGGCAAGGACTTCCTTCAGCGCAGGCCGCGCTATTGCCTGTGGCTGAAAGGTGCAAATCCCGTCGAACTGAAAAAGTGTCCAAAGGTGCTTGAGCGCGTAGAAAAAGTGCGTGAATTTCGCCTGAAAAGCAGCAAAGCCGCGACGCGCGAAAAGGCGAACACGCCCACGCTGTTTGACGAAATCCGGGAGCCGGAGAGCGATTATGTTGCTTTGCCGAAAGTATCGTCTGAAGGTCGCAAGTATATTCCCATCGATTACCTGAAGCAGAACATTATTCCCGGCGATAAGCTTTTCAGTATGCAGCGATCCACGCTGTATCACTTCGGTGTGATCGTCTCCAACGTCCACATGGCATGGATGCGAACGACTTGCGGACGGCTCAAAAGCGATTATAGCTATTCCAACACCATCGTCTACAACAATTTCCCCTGGCCGGAGGCGACGGAGGAGCAGAAGGCGAAAATCTCCCAGACCGCGCAGGCCATCCTCGATGCCCGCGCACTGTACCCGGACGCGAGCCTTGCCGCCCTGTACGACGAGCTGACCATGCCGTCGGAATTACGCAAAGCCCACCAGCAAAACGATATAGCCGTTATGCAGGCTTACGGTATGCCGATCAAAGAAACAACGGAAAGCAGCTGCGTTGCGGAACTGATGCGCCGCTATCAGGCGATGACTAAAGCAGAAAGCAGCAAAAAGTGATTTCTGTTTTATCGCTCATCATGGAGGTTCATCCGGTATTTCAAAGCAGTTTTGAGCGATAAACAATGGATTTTTCAACCAGAAAACACCGCCTGAAGCCCCGTTTTACAGGGGATCAGGCGGTTTGTTATTTGGTTTTCATCCGAAGCGCCGGGTTTTTCGGCGCTTTTCAGGCTGCGGGCGGCAGCGCTTTATTTTTTCTCCCACTTCCAGCCGGAGACCTCGGGAAGGTCTACGCCGTTGTCGTGGATGTATTGCTTATGCTCCACCAGCTTGTCGCTCATCTTCTGGTAAAGGTAGGCGCCGCGGTTGCCCAGCTGCGGCATATACTTGATGGCCTCCTGCACCAGGTGGAAGCGGTCGACGTTGTTTTGCACGCGCACGTCAAAGGGCGTGGTGATCGTGCCCTCCTCGATGTAGCCGCGCACGTGCAGCACGCGGTTGTTGTGGCGGCGATAGGTCAGCTCATGCACGAGGCTGCTGTAGCCGTGGAAGGCGAAGACGACCGGCGTATCGCGGGTAAAGAGCATGTCGTATTCCGCGTCGGTTAGGCCATGCGGGTGCTCGGTGGCGGGCTGGAGTTTGAACAGGTCGACCACGTTGATAAAGCGGATCTTGACATCCGGCAATTCCTCGCGCAGGATCGACACGGCGGCCAGCGCCTCCATGGTCGGGGTCTCGCCGGCGCTGGCGAAGACGATGTCCGGCTCCTGTCCCTGATCGTTGCTCGCCCAGTCCCAGATGGAGATGCCCTGCGTGCAGTGCTTGATGGCCTCCGGCATGCTGAGCCACTGCGGGCGCGGATGCTTGCTGGCCACGATGACGTTTACGTAATCGCGGGAGCGGATGCAGTGGTCGAAGGTGGACAGAAGGCAGTTGCTGTCCGGCGGCAGATACAGGCGCACGACATCGGCCTTTTTATTGGCAATGTGATCCATAAAGCCGGGGTCCTGATGGGTAAAGCCGTTGTGATCCTGCTGCCAGACCGTGGAGCACATGATGAGGTTGAGCGAGGCGATCTCCTCTCTCCAGGGGAGCTGGGAGCAGACCTTGAGCCATTTGGCGTGCTGCGCGGCCATGGAGTCAATGATGCGGGCAAAGGCCTCGTAGGTCGCAAAGAAGCCGTGGCGCCCGGTGAGCAGATAGCCCTCGAGCCAGCCCTCGCACATATGTTCGGAGAGCATGGAATCCATCACCCTGCCGTCGGGGGCGAGGTGGTCGTCGGTATCGTAGAGCTCGGCGTTCCAGTCGCGGTTTTCCACCTCGAAGACGCTGTTTAAGCGGTTGGAGGCCGTCTCATCGGGGCCGAAGATGCGGAAATTGCGGCTCTTGTCGTTGAGCTTAAAGATGTCGCGCACAAACTTGCCCAGCTCCGTCATATCCTGTCCGTCGGTCAGGCCGTGGTTGGCCTCCACCGCGTAATCGCGGAAATCGGGCAGGCGCAAGTCGCGCAGCAGCAGACCGCCGTTGGCGTGGGGATTGGCGCCGATGCGGCTGTGTCCCGTGGGCGCAAGCTCGGTGATTTCCTTTACGGGCGCGCCGTTTTCGTCAAAGAGCTCCTCGGGGTGATAGCTTTTGAGCCACTCCTCCAGCAGCGCCACGTGCTCGGGCTTGTCCATGGCGATGGGCACCTGGTGCGCCAGGAAGTTGCCCTCGATGCGCTTGCCGTCCACGACCTTGGGACCCGTCCAGCCCTTGGGCGTGCGCAGCACGATCATCGGCCATACGGGGCGGCGCGTATCGTTGTGCTCGCGGGCATTTTTCTGGATCTCTTTGATGCGCTCGATCACCGTGTCCATGGTCTCGGCCATCTTGCGGTGCATGGTCATGGGCTCGTCGCCTTCCACGAAGTACGGCTCCCAGCCGCAGCCGTGGAAGAAATCGGTGATCTCCTGCCGGCTCATGCGGGCGAAGATGGTGGGGTTGGCGATCTTATAGCCGTTTAAGTGCAGTATCGGCAGCACCGCGCCGTCATTGATGGGATTTAAAAACTTGTTGCTCTGCCAGGAGGTAGCCAGCGGTCCGGTCTCCGCCTCGCCGTCGCCCACGGTGACCGCGGCGATGAGGTCGGGATTGTCGAACACCGCGCCAAAGGCGTGGGCGATACCGTAGCCAAGCTCGCCGCCTTCGTTGATGGAGCCGGGGGTTTCCGGCGCGCAGTGGGACGGCATGCCGCCCGGGAAGGAGAACTGCTTGAACATCTTCTGCATGCCGGCTTCGTCCTGCGAGATGTTCGGATAGATCTCGCTGTAGCTGCCGTCCAGCCAGTCGTTGGCGATAAAGAAGTTGCCGCCGTGGCCGGGGCCGGAGAGCAGGATGAGGTCGAGGTCATAGCGCTTGATGACGCGGTTCAGGTGCACAAAGACAAAGTTCTGCCCCGGCACCGTGCCCCAGTGACCGACGATCTTTTTTTTGACCATCTCGCGGGTAAGCGGCTTTTTGAGCAGCGGGTTCTCCAGCAGATACAACTGTCCCGCCGCCAGATAGTTGGCCGCCCGCCACCAGGCGTTCATTTTGCGGAGCAGTTCCTCGGTAATGGGACCCTTCTCCATGCACAGCTTCTTTTCTTCGCTTGCCATAAAAATCCTCCCTATAATATACTGAAAGGATTATACCATAGGTTTAAAACAAGGTCAAACGGTTTTTAAAATATTGGGCGCGGGGCAGTGAAGGCGAGCGGAAGGATCAACCCTTCCATGCTTCTTTGCCGCCCAAAATGGCTTTTTCCAGCGCGTTCAGCGCGCGGCGCAGGGTTTGATCGTAGTTCTCCTCGCTCAGGCGCATTTGTTTTGCGGCAACGGCGGGCGGCAGGGCGCACAAGGAAAGAAAGCGCTTTGCCTGCGAAGGATGGCCAAAGAGCGGTTTGAGCAGCGCCTGCAGGGCCTCCGTCCCGGCGGCAAGCGCTTTAAACAGTGCTTTGCGCTTTTCACCGATTTCCACGATGTCCAGGATCCTGTCCTCCATGCTGCGGCCGGGGCAGCGCACCGCCGAGCCGTAGACGGGGGTCAGGCGCTCAAGGGCACAGCGACAGCGCCGCTCCTTCTCGTTCAGGGCGTTTATCTCAAGGCGCATCAGTCGTATTTCCCTCAGCGCCCGTCTTGCATTTTCGTACTCTTCCATAGGCGGCCTCTCTTCGGATGATTATCGCATTTCGTTTGCGATAAACCGATTATATACCACGCTCGTCGCCATTTTGAGCGCAGGATGTAACGAATTATTTGCGCTAATTTTGTGCAATTTCACAATTGATTTGCTTTTTGCGGGTTAAATGATGAAGAAGCCGCCTTTTCACGTTGCAAGCGGCGCGCGAATGTGGTATAACGCTGATATCACGATTTTTGAAGGGACAGGCATGGACAAGTTTATTACCGCCCGCGGCGTGCGGGTGCACAATCTGAAAAATATCGACGTGATGATCCCCCGCGACAAGTTTACGGTCATCACGGGCTTGAGCGGCAGCGGCAAAAGCTCGCTGGCCTTTGATACGATCTTCGCCGAGGGACAGCGGCGCTACGTGGAATCGCTCTCCAGCTATGCGCGGCAGTTTTTGGGGCAAATGGACAAGCCCGACGCCGACAGCATCGACGGTCTTTCCCCCGCCATCTCCATCGACCAGAAGACTACGGCGCGCTCGCCGCGCTCTACCGTGGGCACGGTGACGGAGATCCACGACTACCTGCGTTTGCTTTACGCCCGCGCGGGCACGCCGCATTGCCCCAATTGCGGACGGGTGATCGACCGGGTGAGCGTGGATCAGATCACCGAGCGCATACTGGCGCTGCCGGAGCGCACGCGCATCATGATTCTGGCACCGCTGGTGCGCGGGAGAAAGGGCGAATATACCAAGCTGTTGGAGGACATGGCGCGGCGCGGCTATGTACGCTGCCGCATCGACGGCCTGCTGTATGAGCTCAGCGACCTGCCCACCCTCGACAAAAACAAAAAGCATGACATCGAGATCGTCATCGACCGCCTCGTCGTGCGGCCGGACATCCTTTCGCGCCTGACCGACAGCGTGGAGACCGCGCTGAAGCTGGGCGACAACCTCGTCATTTGCTCGGTGGTGGACGGCGAAGACATGCTCTTCAGCCAATTGTACGCCTGTCCTGACTGCGGTATCTCCATAGAGGAGCTGACGCCGCGCATGTTTTCCTTCAATAATCCCTACGGCGCCTGTCCCGTGTGCTCCGGGCTGGGATATCTGACGACGGTCGATCCCGCCTCGATCATCCCCGACCGCTCGCTTTCGCTGAACGAGGGTGCCATCAAGGTCAGCGGCTGGGACAGCAGCGAGGCCGGCGGCAGCATGGCGCGCATGTATTTAAACGCGCTGGCGGCCAAATACGGCTTCAGCCTCAATGAGCCCGTAAGCAAGCTCAGCGAAAAACAGCTGGACGTGATCTTTTACGGCACGAAGGGCGAAAAGCTCAAGTGCGAGTACGAGCGCGACGGGCGCATGAGCAGCTTCACATCCCCCTTTGAGGGCATCGTGACCAATCTTGAGCGCCGTTACCGCGAGACAAGCAGCGACGCCTCCAAGGAAGCGCTGGAGGAATACATGTCCTTAACGCCCTGCCCGGAGTGCAAGGGCAGGCGCTTAAAGCGCGAGCCGCTGGCCGTGACCGTGGACGGCAAAAACATCGCCGAGGTGAGCGAACTGTCGATACGCGACGCACTGTCGTTTTTCTCCCGCATCACGCTCGGCGAGCGCGAAAAGCTGATCGCCGCGCCCATTTTGCGCGAGGTCGGCGCACGACTGCGCTTTTTGAGCGATGTGGGGCTGGAATACCTGACCCTCTCGCGCGGTGCGGCCACCCTCTCGGGCGGCGAAGCCCAGCGCATCCGCCTGGCCACGCAGATCGGCAGCGGGCTGGTGGGCGTCACCTACATTCTCGACGAGCCCTCCATCGGCCTGCACATGCGCGACAGCGGCAAGCTGCTAAACACGCTCAAGCGCCTGCAGGATCTGGGCAACACGCTGATCGTGGTGGAGCACGACACGATGACCATGCGCGCGGCGGATTATCTGATCGACATCGGCCCCGGCGCGGGCAGCGGCGGCGGGCATCTGGTGGCCGCGGGCACGCCCGAGGAGGTCATGGCCGTCCCTTATTCGGTCACGGGTCAGTTTTTGAGCGGCGCGCGGCGCGTGCCCATGCCCGCCTTTCGCAGAAAGCCCGCCGGCTTTATCACCGTAAAAAATGCGCGCGCCCACAATTTGCGCGGCATCGACGTATCCTTCCCGCTGGGCGTATTCACCTGCGTGACGGGCTTAAGCGGCAGCGGCAAAAGCTCGCTGGTAAACGATATCCTCTTTAAGGCGCTCTCGCGGCAGCTGAACCGCTCCAAGGAGCGCCCGGGCGCGCACGACGGCATTGAGGGACTGGAGCAGCTGGACAAGGTCATTTGCATCGACCAGTCGCCCATCGGACGCTCGCCGCGCTCCAATCCTGCCACCTATACCGGGCTTTTCGACCTGATCCGCGACGTTTTTGCCACCACCGTGGACGCCAAGGCGCACGGCTATAAGTCCAACCGCTTCAGCTTCAACGTCAAGGGCGGGCGCTGTGAGGCCTGCTCCGGCGACGGCATCGTGAAGATCGAAATGCACTATTTGCCGGACGTCTACGTGCCCTGCGAGGTGTGTAACGGCAAACGCTACAATCGCGAGACCCTCGAGGTGCGCTACAAGGGCAAGAACATCTACGAGGTGCTGGAGATGACCTGCGACGAGGCGCTGGAGTTTTTCGGTGCGCTGCCCAGGCTCAGAAGTAAACTGCAGACCATGGTGGACGTGGGGCTTGGCTATGTGAAGCTCGGTCAGCCCTCCACGCAGTTGAGCGGCGGCGAAGCGCAAAGGGTCAAGCTCGCCACGGAGCTCAGCCGCAAGGCCACCGGCCGCACGGTCTACGTGCTGGACGAGCCCACCACGGGACTGCACCCCGCCGACGTCGAGCGCTTAAACGAGGTGCTCAGCCGCCTCGTGGACGCGGGCAACACGCTGATCATCATCGAGCACAACCCCGACGTCATCAAAACCGCCGACTACATCATCGACATGGGACCCGAGGGCGGCGATCTGGGCGGCACCGTCGTGGCCGCGGGCACACCCGAAGAGGTCGCGCTGGTCAAAGAGAGCTACACGGGACAGTTTTTAAAGGACATATTAAAAGAAGAAAAAGCCTTTGCCGGGCAGCCCTCCCAAAATGCGCGCACAGGCGCCGTTTAGCGGCGGATTCCCTGCGAAAAAATGCATTTATTATTGTTAAGTATTTGTTATATGATTGAATTTACGGAATGAAAATAGTATAGTATTCGCAGGAAATGTTCATTAAAAGGAGTGCTTGTATGAAACGGATGGGTATGAAGGTTTTTTGCCTCGCGATGGCGCTCGTGCTGGTGCTGGGCGCGCTGCCCGCGACGGCGGAAACCCCGAAGGCGCAGAAGCTGGCTACGCTGGGCAGCACCGATATGCAGTTCAACAACAATACCGGCGCCTCGATCACCGAGGTGTATCTCTACCCCAACTACTCCTCGAGCCTCGGCGCGGCGCACAACAAGGGCTGGATCTACGCGCAAAACAGCGGCGTCATCTCCATCACCGCGGCGGAGGCCAGACGCAACTGCCTGTGGAACATGAAGATCATGTTCAAGCCCGGCAACGGCCGCGCCTTCAGCGTGACCTGGGAGGACATCGATCTGCAGGGCTATCTGGGCAGGGTCGTGGAGATCAAGGTCAATGACAACGGCACCTACAACATGTCCGTCGTCAACCAGTCGAGCAACATCGGCTTTACTTTCTACAACGATCTGGGCTATACCATCAGCGAGATCTACTTCTACCCCGCCAACAGCTCCACCTGGGGACAGATGCGCAACAACAGGGCACTGGCCGATCAGGGCTCGATCTACATCAATTTCAACTCCACGGAGTCCACGTCCTCCGCGCGCTGGTGCATGCGCATTCAATTGCAGATCAGCGGCAGCTGGTATTATGTGGAATTCGATGACGTCGATTTGAACTATTATAACGGCTCCACGATGGTGCTGACCATCAACTACAGCGGCAACGTGGAAATGTACAGGTACGACGGGTCGATTTAAAAGCAATCAAGGGGCTGCGGCCCCTCCAAGCCGCCTTGGAGCTTCTTGCACTTGTGCAACAGCCCCGCTTTTTTAACTGACAAGATGTGCAGCAAGGATTTTGGGTCATCCATTGCTGATATATTTCTTGAGCTTCCATAAAGAAGCAACCGGCCATTTGGGTACATAAAAACGACCGCGCGGCTTTTTCGTCGCGCGGTCGGTGCTTTGGCTATTGATCAATAGCGGTTGGCAGGCTTGTTGGCCTGGAAGCATTCACGGCAGTATACCGGACGGTCGCCTCTGGGCTGGAAGGGCACCTGGGTCGGCTTGCCGCAGCCGTCGCAGATCACGTCGTACATGGGGCGATCCTGACGGGGAGCGCCGCCGTTCTGCTGGCGACGAGCCTGACGGCAGGCGGGGCAGCGGCCGGGCTCGTTCTGGAAGCCCTTGTCGGCGTAGAACTGCTGCTCGCTGGCGGTGAAGATGAATTCGTTGCCGCACTCACGGCACTTGAGGGTCTTGTCTTCGAACATTATTTTTTCCTCCTTTTGTTAGCCCGATGATTTGCACCTTGTTGATTCGTTCCTTTCATCGGGTTTTCCAATGGGAGGCATACGTTATAACCAGGATTCTTCATTTAGGGCAACATTATTATAGCACTTGCAATATGCAATAAACAAGTGTTTTTTGCGGCTTAACCAAATTTTGTCATTTATAAATCAAAAGCGCCGGCGCCTTAACGCCGACGCTTTCGATTTAAGCGTGATTATTCCTCTTCGGGAGCGGAAACAGGGCAATTCTCGGCGCAAAGACCGCAGGAAATGCACTTATCCTTATCGATCACATAGATGCCGTCGCCTTCGCTGATGGCCTCTACAGGGCAATTGCTGGCGCAAAGGCCGCAAGAAATGCAACTGTCGTTGATTTTGTATGCCATGAAAACACCTCCAAAAGTTTGTTATTCGATTATATCACGCTTCAAAACAAAATGCAATCGTTTTGGCGAAATTTACTCCGCATTATTCGCGTAGAATGTTAATATTTCGTTGCGGGCGATATTTACGTTCCCTAACGGTACTACTCGACCAGGTTTTGTGCTATAATCGTATCATCCAACGGCAAAGGAGAATCGATATGGCTGAAAAACTGTTGAAAAGAAGCGAAGTGCCCGCATGCGATACCTGGAAGCTCGAGGACATTTACGCAAGCAACGAAAGATGGGAAGAGGATTTTGCGTGTCTCAAAGAACTCAGCGAGAAGATCGGCTTTTATAAAGGCAAGCTGTCAGACAAAGCGCTTTTGCTTGAGGCGCTCGACCTTGCCGCAAAAGCCGAGCGCATCGCGGGCTCGCTTTTTACCCACGCGCGCCTGCGCAGGGATGAAGACAATGCCGACACATATTATCAGGGGCTTGTCGCCCGCATAGCTCAGGCTGCCGCTGTTCTGGGCAGCAACTGTTCGTATATTTCGCCGGAGCTTCTTTCGCTCGACGAAGCGTATCTTAAAGAAGTCAAAAGCGATGCCGCGTTTTCCGATTACGACATGCAGCTTGACGAACTTATCCGTTCGCGCCCGCATACTCTGAGCGCGAGCGAAGAAAAGCTGCTCGCGATGAGCCGCGACATGGGCGGCGCGTCCGGTACCATATACGACATGCTTACGGACGCCGACATGCGTTTCCCCGAGATAGCGGACGAAAACGGCGAAAAAGTGCGGCTCACCCAGTCAAATTACATACCGTTCATGATGAAACGTTCGCGCGAGGTGCGAAAAGCCGCATTCGAAGCGCTGTATTCCACTTATAAGTCTTTTTCCGCCTCGATACCAGCAATGTACGCGGGCAACGTAAAATCCGACGTGTTCTACGCCCGCGCGCGCGGCCACAAGAACGCCCTGAGCGCGAGCCTGTTTTCCGACAACATACCCGTAAGCGTCTACGACAGCCTTATAGACGCCGTAAACGAGCATCTCGGTTCGCTGCAGAAGTTCGTCGGCATAAACGCCCGATTGAACGGCATCGAAGATATGCATTTTTACGATCTCTACCTCGCGCCCGAGCTCGGTTTCGACATCAGCCTGCCTTTCAAAGAGGCTTACGAGCTCGTGATCGACTGTCTTAAACCGCTTGGTGAAGATT
>JAEEGL014938669.1_pt1 | contig 10639 bp, 14 predicted proteins | sample 9134231 | NCBI WGS metagenome assembly JAEEGL01 (sample SAMN16246548, study PRJNA631951) | gut metagenome | biome: gut microbiome; feature: rumen; material: fiber-attached | host: Bos | place: Iran: Karaj | collected 2018-10 | reverse complement strand
TAGATGTTTTCCCCAATTTTACCAGTGTTAGTAATGGCACAGTTTTATTTAGCACTTTATGTGAATATGGAACACTCGATGGTACAATCGCCGCATCAACTGTGGTTGCCTTAGTGAAGCAGGCTTCAGATATATTTGTGTGTGTTGGTGCAGCTAGAAGTGATACTCCTTCTGGAAGTACTCATACCAGAAATACCGCTATTCAAATTCGTGCTGGAATAAGTGGTTCTGTTTGTAAATCATCAGCAACGCTAAACTTTAATTGAACTTGTTAAGGAGCAACTACTTGCAGAATTATAATAGTGTCGATGAAAATAGCCCTGAGGAACGTAAGGAAATAAAGTAGGCATTATTCATAGTGATACTCCCGCTTGTGTTTGATGACCACACATCTGATATCAGTCTAATATTGCTGGCATCTTCTTTGATTAACAATAATGTCAAGGGAATAGCATTATTTGATGATTGGTTGATGGCAATGGAACTAAAAGACGCAATTCTATCTCCATCTGATGCACTTGTTATTCTAGGAAATATTACAGATAGCTTTGATGCGTTATAAGTTTGAAGTCTGACATAATATTTACCATTATAAAGCAGCGATGCGCTCATATTTCCTGATTTGACATTTAGTCCAGAAATAAATCCGAAGAAATAATTATTGCCGTATATATCTGTTGTGTTGTCAACGGCATTAGTAATTGTTCCTTCGACAGTTGTACTGGTTAATGAGACTTTGGGCACCAAATCACTAATTTGCGAAGTAATCGGACTCGCATAATTCGCATTCCCACTTGACCCTATGTTAATTGCTGTGGAAGTGCTGACTGTGTTTGCAGTTACCACGCAGAGCCTTCCATTGTAGACAAACTGATCGCCCTTCTTGGTGATGCCTGAGGGATAGTTGGGTCCCGTTACTATAGGAGCCATCATCTGACCGAGAGCATTTCCCATCCTGGCAGACAGTGCCTCCCCGTTTGACAGTGATGTCTTGGTGAGGTCGTTTATGGTCTTGACGTGTCCCGTCGCTGATGTGGTCCCTAATATGATCCCGTGGTTGTATATTGCAGAGTCCAGAATCTCCATGTTCTCATTTTCATTGCCGATGTCATAGGGATCTGTAGCCTCCGGAAGGTTCAGATTTAAATGTTCAGTATACTGCATTATTCTCCTCCTTAATCAATTATCAAAGGCTCATCTCTGAGACCCTGATATGTGAAGTTTGTCAGCTCTTCGTGCGTATGAAGACCAAGTATTCCGTAAGTGTTGTACTTCAGAATGACTTCAAGCGCCATATTGAGCGGGACCATATCGTCAAGAAGCTTCTGCACATTTGCCAGCAGATACTTGGCTGTCAGTACAACCTTGACCTGCATGAATGTCAGATCATCGTTGATATAGAGGTCGTACCCGCTCGGAAGAAGGTTGTCGAGGTTTCTGATCAGCACCCGGTAAGAGTACGGCGGTCTTTCCAGCATCTTACCTTTGACCTTAGTCCGGCGGTCATCCAATGATTCATCATCCATCACGTCAATGTGATAGATAGCCTCCCAGTGCTTAAGCGCATCATCAGACATAAGATCCGCTATCATGTCACTGTCAAGCTGATCGGTATCTGCTTCAAGCTCTTCTATCTGAGGATCATTGATCTCATATATCTTTTTGATATCCGGGATATTTTTAATCACCTGAGGAGCATCAAACATTCAGCGTCACCTCCCCCATTATTGGAACCTTCTCATAAGTGAGAGTCAGGTTCTCGGATGATGAGTTTATTGCTGTGCCCGTGACATCAAGGACCCCCTCAACAGAAAGGATCCTTGATTCAATATGCGCTACCCTGACCACTATGGATGTCAGTGCATTGTCTTCCCACGACTGTCTCAGCGTGTAAAGATATTCATTGATAGCAGCTCTGATGGAATCCTTGACAGCGTCTACAGTATAGCCCGTGTCGAGTGTTATAGTCGCTGATACATTAACAGTTACGCCCGTGGCGGCTAATATCTGCACATGATGACATATAGGAGCCATGCCATCACCCTCGCCGCTTGATACGGTAGGATCAACAGCATCCTGCACCTCGCTGATGATTGATGCACTTGGAACGCCCAGATTGCTGTCCAATATCCACACGTTAATCCATGGACTGTCAGACTCTCTTCTCTTAGGCTTGCAGGCTCCCACATCATCCATCGCATCGATGAAATTGGTATAATCTGCCTTGTTCCCTCCAAATGCCTTGGTCCCAAATGAATCGAGGATCCTGTCTCTGAATACTTCCTCATCCTCGTCATCCGTTCCAAGGACAACGATCTCAGTGATTGAGCCGCCCTGGTAATCTTCCACGTAATCAATAGGCACAAGAACGCCTGTGTTTGTGTTGGGTGCCGTGCCTTCCTGATCACAGGTCATGAGATAGTTATATGTCGTGTCCGGGATCAGATCGCCGCAGGTATATGTGTAGTCACCGCAATAGAACTGCTTTCCGCTCTCAATAGCCTGGGAAAAGACACCTCTCACAACTGCGGAAGTAGCTTCTCTGTATTCAATTCCGACCTGTGGAGCATACAGTATAAGGTGCTCAAGATCCATGGTATCCGGCGTGATATTCTCCCTGATCTTCCCAAGCTCCTCGTAGAAAGTCTCAAGCGCATCCGCCATCTTTGCGCAGGCATTCCAGGCAAGCGAACCCTCATCATTCCTGACATCTGCTCCGAACTGTGACAGCATATCGTTCAGGATATTCTCTACTGTCTTATTTTCATACATTTGCGGCTACCTCCTCGCTTCCATATACTGTATTCACAGTGAAGTTAATACTAAGTGTATCTCTGTCACTAACGACCTCGATCTCTGAGATGCTTGTTATATCGCTGTTGCCTTCAAGGGTTTCCGTGAGCATCCTTGTTACTTCGCTCTTGATGTACTCCTCAGAGTTCTGCCGCCCTATCAGCGTATTGATCTCACATCCATAATTCCATGTGAATTGATTATAAAAATATTTCTCTGTTTCGATAGCCAGCCTTATCCACTGGATCAATGCAGGAAGTCCGCTGATGATCCTGCCCGTTAGCGCTCCGGTGGTAAAGTCTATTTCATAATCTACCTGTTTGACTGTAGTATCTTCCTCCTCGATGATATCCTCATCATCATCCAGATCAAATGGAAACATCACTCCACCACCTTTCCTAAGATAATAAAGCTCTCATTTACAAGAGCTATCAGGACTCTGCTGTCCGAGTTGACTGTTATGCCTTCAAGCTTGGAATAGTCTCCGGCATGGAGCAAAAGATCACCTATAAGAAGTTTTCCATCCGGGTAAAGCATTCCGGTAAATAAAAAAGGACCAGTCCTGCCCTGATCCCTCATAACCATTATCATTTTTTCATAAGGATTTATCATGTCAGCTCCTTACTCTATTTGTCTTTTTCCTCAGTGGCGCCCTTCTCCATCTTGTTGGAATAATTAAGTTCCAGCGACATGGTATGTATGCCATTGGCAAAAGTATGAGTGTCAGATGCTATGTAAAACTTTCCAACAATCCCCGTGGCTTTGTCCCTGATCTTGAGGCTGCGCCCCGCTACGCAGGCAACATTGCCAAGAGCTCCCACGCTTGCCTCTTTTGTGATTCCTACCATCAGCGCATTCGCCGCCCTTGTGGCATCCTCGTCTTCCTTCATGGTGTAGGCCTGCATGTATCGCCCGTACTTCTCGATATTCTTGTCGTTCTTGACCTCGCCCTGCTTATAATAGTCCTTGTATATCTTTACATAATTGACCATGTTGTCAGTAGTATCATGATAAGACGCATCAGTGATGTCTATGGTCTGGTCAAGAATAACACCTGAATCGACACCCTTCTCAATTATGTTCAGCTTGCTCCCGGTCATAGTTGCCATGTACTTCTTGCCGTTGGCCTTGTAAGCTTTCCGGTAAGCGGCGATTATGATGTCATACATCGACTTCTCGCTATAGATTGCCTTCTCGATGTATATCTTTGGATCCTGAAGCTTATCGGTCTTGACTCCTACCTCTTTACACAGGGACGTTGTGATCATTTTGGGAGTTACATTGTAGAATACTCTCGTGACTGTGCTCCGAAGCAGATAATGCATATAATCAAGAGCCGTATAAGAAGCCGATCCGATCGCAGCAGTCTTCTCTCTGTTTGTCAGTACTCCGGCAAACAACAGCTTTTTATTGTTGTATAAAAAGATCCTGTCACCAAGGGCAAGCTTCGCATTCACAAAGCCCTTATCGTAAGGATTCCACGGAACAGTGAACTCCAATGTCCTTGATGCCTGGTTCTCTGTTCCGCTCCAGGTGCATGATATTATGTCTATTTTTGTTCGTGTGCCGCCTTTTGGCTGCCAGTATACAGCAATCATATCTTTGCACCACCTTACCTTAAGCCCATAGGATTACTTCTTTTCCAACAAGGGCAACTTCTTCTTTTACTTTCTTCACCCTCGGATTTGCTTTTCTGTACTCCTTAATAGCTGCATTGATGACCTTCTTATTATACTTTCTTGAGTACTCTGGTGAATGATTGTAATAACCATCTAATTGCAGTTTTGTAGTGGTTATCGTCCTGCGGGTTATCACTCTGCGCCCTCCGACAGTTATAGGAATAGGATATGTTATTGTATATGTGGGGTTGGTCTTGTCAGCCATCCTGCCCCATATCTTTTTGTATGCCTTCGTCCATGTATCATTCTTTTTCCAGACATAGACAACGTAGTCATCAGAAAAGATTGACATATTCCTGGATGTGCCTCCAAGAGTACGCTGTTCCTTGATGGATATCTCATAATTGATATCACCGTTCCCTTCGTTCTCTCCCCAGGAAAAACTCTCAATCGTTCCAAAGAAATTGATGCTCTCACCAAGGACAAGGTGCACGGTGGTATTGCTATCCATCAGGGACACAAGCTTCTTGACGTAATAATCTATAGGATTGTGATACTTTGCCTGTGCAAAATCATACTTCCTGTTAGGGAAAAAGCACGACCATGATACCGTCCTGAGTGCACGCTTTCCTTTGAGGTTTATCTCTCCGGAAGCGTGTATATTGACGGATGTGTTCTGCTGTTTGCCATCGATCTTGTATGATGACGGATTCACCGGAAGCTTGAAGCCGCTTGCGTCATTTTTGCCCCATCTAATAAATATATCCAAGCTCGCCACCTCCTAAATTCTGAGCGGTCTGCTCCAGTTTGTTCGCAATGGCTGAAGCGATCGCCTCAATGTCCTCACTGCTCCTGACTGTGATACTGTCAGCAAGTTTTGGAATGTTTATCGAGATATTGCCGCCACGACCTGAGCCGACCTGCCGCCCTTCATTGTATGCCATCTTAAGGGATTCAGAATGCGGATATATCCTTGTGCCCTTAGGAAGATCTATGATCTCAGCACCTCGCTCATTTATCCATGTAGGACCGCCACGCCAGAAGGATGTACCGCCTGCATTCTGTCCTACTGCTGCATTGGATGCATCCTGGGATGCCTTTCCGAGTTTTCCGATACTGTCAAACAATCCTGATACATAATCAGCTATGCCCTTCAGTATGCCTGTAACTGACTCTACTATATGAGAGGCTATATCAGACAATCCGCCTATAATGGATGAAAATGCGCTAACTACACCATCCCACGCTCTCTCCCAGTCTCCCGTGAATACTCCGACAACAAAGTCGATTATTCCACTGAATACTCCAAGAAGAGTCTCTACGATCGTGCCTGCTGTAGAAGCAAAGAGGTTAAATACTTCACTGGCTACATCAATCGCCAGCTTGAACTTGACCTCAAAGACATCCTTGGCAAATTCACCAAATCTCTGGAGTATTGGCTGCACCAGCGTCCACACTTCAGATACTTTCTTGCTGAAGTTATTCCATGCAGGCTGTATATGCTCAGTCCACATCTGAGTGAATGACTGTGCAAGCTCCTGCCATTTCTCCTGCAAGTGCTGTACTATGGGCTGAACTGAATCCCAGAATGCAAGCGCTGCTGCCTTAACCTGATCCCAGTGCGTAACTACAAGAGCAATAGCGATACCAATAGCTGCAAGGACTGCAACAACGATAGCGCCTGGACCCGTAAGGGCTGCCATAACACCACCAGCGGCCTTGATCGCACCGCCTATCTTGCCGACAGCAGTAACAACTCCTCCGATAGTTGTAACTACTTTCCCGAATACCAGCAATGCAGGACCAACAGCGGCAGCTATGCCTGCCCAGCGAACTATCTGATCTTTAGTCCCATTATCCAGCTTAACAAACCAATCCACGATTTCAGTTATCTTTTTAATGACAGGAGTTGCATATTCTGCTGCAAACTGCCCAAATGAATAACTAAGCACATCAATAGAACTTTTTAGACTTTCTATTGCTCCACCCGTTCCACTCATCAGAGCGTCAGCCATACTCTGAGAAGCTCCATCAACATTTTCAAGAGCTCCAACCATACCTTGTATATCATCAGGACTTCTCTGAATAATTGTCATCCATTTTGACATTTGGTTTTTGCCGAACAATGCCGTAGCAGCATTTATTTGTTCTTCCTGCGTCAAATCGGCAAAGGCATCATGTAGTCTTTTCTGTACCGTTGTAAATGATTCAAATTTACCCTTATCATTGATAACTTCAACACCCAACTTCTCAAGCATAGCTATAGCTGCATCATTTGATGAGAGATTGGCAAGACCTGACTTCAATCCGTTTCCTGCTTCAGATCCGCTCACCATGGCATCTCCAAGGACACCCGTGGCAACTGCAAGATCATTGACTCCCCATCCTACAGTTGCAAACGTTGAACCAGCTGCCGATACAGACTCAAACAAATCTCCAACCGTTGTATTGGCTTGTGCCTGTGCCTGTGCAAAGACATCTGCATAGTAGGAAGCTTCTGATGTATTAGCACCAAACAGTTTCATTGTTGATCCAAGACCTTCAGTCACGGTACCAAGATCTGTTGCAGTGCCAGCCGCCAAAGCAAATGAAGGCGCTACTAAATCAGATGCTTCTTTTGCATCAAATCCCGCTCTGGCATAATTCAAAGCAGCGTCTGCTGCATCACTCATTCCAAATACAGAATTCTGTGCTGCATCCATGAGTGCGCCTTCGAGATCACCAGCTGCAAATTTATCTTTGCCCATTGTTTGCTCGATAAGTGCCAGACTCTTATTAACTTCAGCAAAGTTATTCACTGCTGCTGTTCCGGCTGCTACAACAGGAAGCGTGATCGCAGTTGTCAGTCCCTGTCCTACTTTCGTTATGGACTGCCCTGTCTTTGTTATGTCTTTTCCGGCTCTCTGCCATTCCTTATTTGAATTAGCAAGCGATGCGGTAACGCCCTGAAGTGGCTGCGTCACCTTATCAATGAGCTGCATGGTTACGTCAATAATTCGTCCTGCCATATCAGTCTCCCCTCATGGCTTCGTACTCTCGTTTCTTCTCCTCCAGTTCATAATGAACAAAAGCCCGGATGACTTCTCTCTCTCCGGGCTTCATATCGTAAACTGTTGAAGGCCTCATGTTATGATCACGGAATAGCAGATACATGAGCTGTACATCTGCATCCGTGTCTATCAGTTTTTTATGATGTCCTCAGCATCTTCCAGGGACATATTCGACAGCTTTATGATCGCATCAGCGATATAATTAGCCTCGAACCTGAAAAGAACCTCAGCAAGCTTGGCAGCGCTGTCAGCTCCAAAGTGTTTCTGGAGCTCTTCATTGTTCAGATCCGGATCAACTACGCCCTCAGCTACAAGCATGAAATTAGAATCAAAGCTCTTACTTGCGTCATAGCTTCCGTCTCTTCTCGTTGCGTACTCTCTGATGTTCTTGATTGTTTCTAAGTCAACCTCACGGATTGTTATCTCAACAGGCTCATTCTGTTCCATGACCTTGGCAAGTCTCTTTGACTTGAAAGTGCCTGTCGCATACTCTTTGGCTTTTGCCTGATCCGCTTTAAGTAATCCTTCAACTAAATTCATATTAAGTTCCTCCATCCGATTTAGTGCACAAAAATGCAGCGGGGATATTTCACCTCGCTGCACCCTGAATGCAAATTATAAAACTGTATCTCCGACTATGAAATCTGAGAATGTGAAGCTGTATTCCTCTTCGATAAGCTCCTTCACTTTCCAGTTGATAAGTGTGAGCTCATCAAATACTACATTCTTAAGTGTCACAGTCTCCTTCTTGCCACCAAGATCAGGATCCTGGATTGTGCTCTTAATGGTCACAACTGTAGTCTTGCCTGCCTTGATATTGTCAGCTATAAGCTTAATGAAGTAAGAAGAGATCTTATTGACCTTAAGCTTGCCCTTGCCATCAGTACCGACTATCTTGTAGCCCTTGGCAAGTGTTCCGGCCTGTTTAACTTCTTTTTTCTCAAGTGATACCTTAGCCTCAAGCTCTGTGCCCTCGCCCAGATACTTGCTGCCAATCCACATCTTGGCAAAACTGCCGTTCATCACTTTTTCGGGTTTATAACTAGCAGCCATCTTTCAACCTCCTTATTAGATTGTAATTTTGAGTGTGACATCTTCGATCACATCAAGCATTCCGAGTGTTGCAACAAGGTATACGCTCGATCCTGTGTCAGCCATTCTGATATCATCATCTGTCATGGTAGAAGTATCTACTCCGTGAGCATTCAGATATGAGCGGTTTGCATTGATGTCTATTGCGATCGTGTATCTGTTGATGACATCATCGATAAGAAGCTCATCAAAGTATCCGCTGATGGCAGTCATCAGAATCTGCTTATTGTCGTAATTGTTCGGAACCTTACCGATGTAAGTATCCTGGATCATCTTCCTGATATCAAAGGAAATGGTATCCACAGCGCTTACAACCTTTATCTTCTGGAACTGTGTATTCTTGGAAGATGTGAGAGTTGTCAGGGAGTTGACCGCCCTGGCTGTCTTAACCTTCTCACCATCCCACCACAGGAAGAACTTTCCAGCGGCAACAGCGGCGTCCATCTCGACCTTGGTAAGCCTTGAGCAGTCTGTAAGCTCCGGAAGAGTCGCATAAGTTGCGCTCATCTCGATAGGAGTTCCTGCGATGATCCCGGCAATTCTTGAGCAGTATTCCTCAGCTGTGTAGGTAACATCATTAACTATCGCGGCGGCGGTAGTATAATTGATGATAGCCTCATGGTCAGCTGTGGTGTTAGGAAGAACAGCCTTCACAAGGTGATTAGCTGTGCGCTCACTCTTAATGAAGTTCACGATTGTCGTAGTCTGTTCGTCAGTTGCTACGGTAGGAACTACAAGATAGTCCCATGTAACTGTCTTGAGGTAGTTCAGTGCGTCTGTATAGTCCACACTATCATCCTCGATGAAGTACGCAATTATCTTCTTGGGAGCGTTCACATATCCCAGAAGAGCAAGCTCGAGCTGCTTCTTATTGGCAGCGGTAAGAGCTGCGGGTATCTCCTCAGCTGATGCTACTACTATCGGATTGGTATCCGGTATTGTGGCCTCTTTGAGGATCATTGCGATTGTTCCACGGTCACTGCGCTCAACCAAAGTTGCAGCAAGCTCAGTAAACTGGATGTCAATGCTAGGCATTCCACTCATGTTTTTAATCCTCCGCTTCTACTACTATACTGATCTCCACATCATCCATGGGGTCAGCGTCTTCAGTGTCTGTAATGCAGTCGTACCATTCAAGATCGACTGTTATAACCGGGACATTGTTCTCTGTCCCTACAAAATCGAAATCAAAACCTTTGACTCTCACAGTGCGCTCATCTGTATTGTCCGAGAGCTCAACCAGGATATAACGTCCAAATGCCTTCTTGAGCGTTGTCGCTATCTCAAGCGCTCCAGCCTCGTCGATCACCTTCTGAAGGATCTCTATTGAGAAGGTCCCCAGGAAGTGCTCAGCTCCGGAGCTTGCGGTATCGGACTGATCAATTGTGATTTCTGTAAAAAAACACGGTCTGACAAAGTTCTCAACAACCGCATTAGAGTAATACTTATACTGTGTCGTGGGATAATGCTGTTTCATTATCTCCAGGCATTTCTTTTTGATATCTGCAAGTGTCATCATAAGAGATTCCCTTCTTTCAGAAGTTCGTCATACATCCTTTGAGCGACTTCAGGCAACTTATCCTCATATGAGTCGATAGACTTCTGCATGACAAAGCGACCTTCGACATGTCCGTCCTTCACCTTAGCCCGGTTCTTGTCCTTGCTGTTCTTGCTCTTCTTGTAGTTCTCAGATTTATGAGCCATATAAGCGTTATACAAGTCGTGGCCTCGCTCAAACAGATGGAAGTGTGGAGACGTGGCACCGACTTCAACATACTGCCTTGCACCATACCCCTGCACCGGATAGACCTTGGTATTCCTAAGAAGTTCCAGAGCCTTGCCCTTTCCTGTCTGCGTTTTGGCTGCTGACTGGACGTTGTGCGTGTATTCCTTGCGGAACTCCCTGGCATTCTTCCTGAGAAGGTCCCCGGCTTTATCCGGATACTGCTGCATGAGCCTCATAAGATCCTCATTCAGTTCTGTCAGACCTGTTACTGTCAGCTCAACTCCGTCTATCAGTCTCCCTCATCAATCACGACATTCGGCTCTTCCTTGTTGATATGCTCAGAACATCTGATCTCCAGC
>JAEEGL013789099.1_pt1 | contig 10639 bp, 8 predicted proteins | sample 9134231 | NCBI WGS metagenome assembly JAEEGL01 (sample SAMN16246548, study PRJNA631951) | gut metagenome | biome: gut microbiome; feature: rumen; material: fiber-attached | host: Bos | place: Iran: Karaj | collected 2018-10 | reverse complement strand
GAATGAGCATAGTGGAAACAAAAATGATGTTTTGATGGATATGGGCATGCCGAGCCATGGACGGCGAGGCAAGCTAGAATCTGAACATGGATGTGAATTTCTAGCGGTGCCCATATCCACAAAACTCATTTTTTCATTTCCACTTAGCGAATGTAACATGAACACAATTATCCTAGACCTTGGATGAAGAAGCATTTTGATTCCTAGGTGTCTGTGCTTGTCACACAGCTTCTTCGAATTGTAAAAGCTGTGAAAGTACACCTGCGGAAGCTCATTTATAGCATTAAGAAAAAGCAAAATTCTTTGTCAATCTTTCACTATATAGAGTTGGGCGGTCTGGGGCTGAGCTTGGGGCAGGTGGCTTGGGACAGCGGGTGGCGACGAGCAATCCAAGGAGACTGTGAATAGTACCCAGGATTACACGACGTGGGGTACGGTAACTTATAAATAAAAAAGCCGGCGCATGATTTGCGTCGGCGTTAAGTTCGGGGAGTGCGACCAAAGTTGCCCTTGGTCGCTGAGTTATGAAAAATTTGGTATTAGCTTTTCGCTAGTACGATTAGTACTATAGCACGAGAAAAACCTTTCCGCAAGAACTTTTTCACATTTTTTTCACAAATTTTTGTATTTTTCCTGTTCTCACTTTAGCACCGCAAAGGCTCTGCCACAGCCTGTGTACGAATGTTGCTCAAAGCCCCATTTTACAGCTTTTGCGCAGATACACAAAACATTTTATCTGGTATATAAAACTCATCTTTTTCGATATAAATTCGCTCTCCAAAGCTTAAATCCGTATTTACGTTTTCAAAGCCATTGTGGTATAATACACATTTGTCCCATTTTGGTCTGTCCAACATACTGATGGTGAGCATGTGATAAATATCGTGACACTCATCCTTTAATGCATCATCGATTTTACTGTGAGCTAAATTCTCTGGGCTATTTAAATTGTGTGCGCCCTTGGCGTACTCCGCATCAAAATTGATGAGTATTCCACCCTTTTTAAGAACTCTATTCCATTCCTTGTAGGCTTCAATCGGATGTGGAAGTGTCCAGGTCAGATTGCGGCTGATAACCACATCGAAGGTCTCATCTGGAAAATCAAGATGCTCAGCATCTCCCTGCTGCACCTTTACCCTATCCTCGTCCAATCCGTATATACGAATCATCTTCTCAGCTCTTACAATCATCTCTGGAGTCAGATCGATTCCGGTGATGGTGTGACCATGCCTTCCCAGGATAACCTCAAAGTATCCTGTGCCGCAGCCCACATCCAATATGTTAAGAGACTTATCAGCTGGCAAAAGCTTGCTAATTTCCCTGTACCAGCGGTCAGCCTTTTCACTTTCTATCTCATCATGCCTCAGTTCGAAAAAGCCTTCTGCCCTCTTGGTCCAGTAGCTTTCGACTTTGTCCTTAATGTCCTCTGACTCATCCTCAAAGGCAATATAGTGTAACTCGCCCATCAAAAAATCCTAACTAACTCCACCCAGTGGAGACAAAACAACTCAACTAACCCTTAACCAACTTAACCATAAACATAGGAGTTGATTTATAATTTATCTTTTCCTTTTCTGAATAAAGCAGTCTTCCCACATCCTCCACAGTCTCTACTGTTCCAGCGTGAATTCCTTCAAGGAATTCCTTATCCCACTGAGGACGCTGACGCCTTGTGGATGGCATCTCGTAAGCAATGGCCTCCATCACATCGAAGTTTTCACCAATGTTGTAGTCTTCCATAGCAGCCTCGGCCACGTTCTTCCTGTCCTGCTGATACTCTGCCTGCTTCTGTTCATCCACCAGGTAGGTGTACCAATTGGCATCAAATACCAGCATAAGTCCGCCAGGTTTTAGAACCCGTAGCCATTCACTATATGCTTTATCCGGAAACTGGATATTCCACATTAAGTTTCTTGAGAATACTACATCAAAAGCCTCTTTGTCAAACGGAAGATTTAAAGCATCACTTTGAACGAAAGTGATTTTCTCCGCCACAGCTCCCGCATTTACTCTGGCTTCCTGCAACATAGTCTCTGCAAAATCAACTGCTGTAACTGAAAAACCAGCCCCTGCCAGAATAATAGAAATAAATCCAGGGCCTGCCCCTACATCTAAAATCCGAATCTCTTCAGTCCTTCTGTCTGGATAATTTTTCATTATCATTCCAGATAAAAAAGACGTCCAATTCTCTCTTTGGACGCCTGCCAGTTCCTCTTTATTTACTTCTGAATAGCCCTTGGCTCTCCCCAACCAATAGGCTTTATTTTCCTGTTGTAAGTTCTCTTTCATAAATCTAATCTTACTGTATTTGGCCACAACTTACCATAGGAGCTTTATTCCTAAGTTCTCTGGTGCAACGAATAAGGTGCTTGGTGTAATCGCTCTTTGGACTGTTTAGCACTTCCTTTGCACGACCGTACTCCTGAATTTCCCCATCCTTTAGCACCAGCACTGTGTCACAAATTGCATCCACAATGTCGATGTCGTGGGTGACAAAAATCACCGAGGCTCCCATATCGTAAAGCTTAATAAGCTCCATGATAACCTGATTTCTTGAAATATTATCCAAGGCACTGGTGGCCTCATCTGACAATAAAATCTCAGGCTTCATCAGCATAGTCAATGCTACTGAAACACGCTGGTTCATTCCACCTGAAAGTTCAAAAGGATAACTCTTCCATACTTTTTCTGGATCACGGAAATTCAATTTATCAAAAAGCTCAACCGACATTTTCCTGGCGCTGTTCTTGTCCACCTTGCCATGAGCCCTGAGGCTTTCGATTATCTGGTCACCGATAGTCCTGATAGGGCACAGTGTACCTGAGGCATCCTGAAAAATCATACCAAGCTTAGCGCCTCTGATTTGACGCATTTCCTTTTCCTTAAGGGTCAGAAGGTCTGTACCTCTGTAGTAAATGTTTCCACCAGTAACACGACCACCTGGGCCTAGAAGACCCATGGCAGCCTTGATGATTGTGCTTTTGCCACTACCGGATTCACCTACCAGGCCAAGGATTTCACCGGCCTGGAGGTCGAAGGAAACATTACGAACTACTGAAGTGTCATTATATGTAATTGATAAGTTTTTGATTGAAAGTATGGAGTTCAAGTTTTACACCTCATCCGGCCTTTCAGGCCACCTTCCACTCGCCGTGGTGGCAGATAATGCTAAAGCATTATCTCTTCCCCTCGAGGGGAAGGCTATTCAATATCTAAATCTGCTGTAAGCTCATAGTAGTCGCATGGCCAAGCCTTGAGGCCTGTTACATTTGACTTACTAATCATGCTCATTCTAAGGAAAGAGCAGAAGATAAATGCGTTGTCGTCGAGAATCTGCTGCTGCATTTTTACAGCGATATCTCCTCTGGCATCCACATCATATGTGCTGTTCATCTCATCAGCTAAAGCCTGAAGCTCATCACTGTGATAGCCACCACGGTTCTTTGAAGAAGTATCAAGACAATGTGTGGTGAAGAAATACATTGGATCGCCGATACCGCAGGTAACGAAGGCTGCTGCATAAACATCCCAGCCATCTTTCTCAGAAACGATTGTTCCATGATCTGCTGTAACGTTGAGCTGAACATCAAAACCGATATCCTTAAGTGTAGCCTGAGCACTTTCTGCAAGAAGTGGAAGCTCCTGACGGCTAGGGTAACTAATCCATCTTATTGTAAGTGGCTCACCGTTCTTTTCACGAATTCCATCGCCATCATTGTCTACCCAGCCTGCGTCCTCAAGGACCTTCTTTGCTCCCTCTGGGTCATAGCTTTCAGTCTTAACATTCTGTCCACCAAATGTAAATGTTTCAGGGAAAGCACCCTGACCAACATAGCCGTAGCCATTTAATAACGTATTTACGAATCCCTCTTTGTCGATTCCCATTGCAAGAGCTTTTCTTACAGCATCATCCTTGATTACAGGTGAGTTGTAATTCATCTGGCAATAGAAAGCACGGCTTGTAGCTGTCGATGTGAAGGTGTAGTCATCATTTTCAAAAATAGGATAGCTTGCGTATGCCATACCATAAGCAGCATCGATATCACCGTTCTGAAGTGCAAGAGCAAGTGTATCACCATCAGAAATTGTGATAACCTTTACTTCATCAAGCTTCACTTCACCGTTCCAATAATTCTCATTTTTAACAAGATTAATGTGGTCGTCTGTAACTACCTCTGTTGCCACGAAAGGACCAGTTCCGATAACATTGCCATCCTCGTGACCTTCGCTCTCATCAATAATGCAGCCATAGGGGTCGCAAAGGTAATTGATAAGGGTTGGCTTAGAAGTGTTTGTCTTGATTGTAAGGACGTTTCCGTCTGCCTCCATAGAAGCGATATCAAGGTCTCCCGCTGCTCTCTCATGTGCAGCCACAAGGTCCTCGAAGCAAGTCTTTACAGCTGCTGCATCGCAGGCCTTTCCATTTGAGAAAGTAACTCCATCCTTAAGTGTAATCTTCCAGGTGAGCTCGTCCACATTTTCATAGCTCTCAGCTACCCATGGTTCAAGCTCCATATTCTCGTTGAACTTGAAAAGTGTCTCGCCAACACCATAACGTACGCAAGGCCATCCGCAATAGGTGTCGTGAGGATTGATTGTAGCCTCCTCATTTTCTGCATTAAAGGTTGTGTCACCAAAGGTGAAAACCTTTGCACCTGAAGTCTCAGCTCCAGCTTCATTTGACTGAATTGTAGCCTCTGTGTCTGACTTGGCTGAACCACAGCCTGTAAATACAGATGCAGCCATTAACATAGCGAGGGCCAACGCCCCAAACTTTTTCATTCCATTCATATAAATTCATACTCCTTTCGAATCTGACATAATCCTGAGAAACTAGGTATTTTTAGGATCAAGATAATCCCTGACTGAGTCTCCCAACAGATTAAAAATAACCACCGAAATGAAGATTGCAAAGCCTGGTGAAAGGACTACCCAAGGGTATGTCTGAAGCATGCTTCGACCACTACTCATCATGCTTCCCCACTCAGCAATTGGAGGCTGGGCACCCAGGCCTAAAAAAGATAGACCTGCCAGCTCCATCATCATCGTTCCGATGTCTAGCATCGCAGTCACAAGTACCGGACCTGCTATATTGGGCAAAATATGCTTGAGGATAATCTGAGGGGGACTACCTCCAGCCACCTTTGCCGCCTGAACAAAGGAGGAAACCTTTGTTGCTAGCGTTTGACTTCGCGCAACTCTGGAATATTTAGGCCAGCTAATTATCGCCAACGCGATTACAGCATTTGCGATACCGCCCCCCATAAGAGCCGCAACAGCGAGAGCAAAAACCAGTCCGGGAAAAGCCAAACACAAGTCAGAAACTCTCATGACGATTGAATCTATTGGACCACCGAAGTAGCCACAAATAGTTCCAATCAAAGTTCCAAATATTGCTATTATGGATACAAGTGCCAGCGTAGAAAGTATGCTGGCTCTCGCTCCGATTATTACCCTAGAAAACATATCTCGGCCGTACGCGTCCGTCCCCATTAGATGAGCCATGCTTGGGGCATTGTAGCTCAAGGACAAATCCTGTTCATAAGGGTCATATGGACACAGCTGAGCCGCAAAAATTGAGCACAGTAAAAGTGCTAAAGCTAATATTGTAAATACGATAAGTCTCTTCTTTCCCATCTATCGCTCCTCCAATCTGATTCTTGGATCAAGCCATCGATAGGATAAATCTGTGATAAGATTGACCGTAATATATATAATCGCCATCCACATTACATAGGCCTGAATTATCGGATAATCACGCATGTTGATGGCATCCACTGCCAGCTTACCAACTCCATCCCACATAAAGATGGATTCCACAATGGCAGTTCCTCCAAGGAGACTTCCAATTGATAGGGCAAGTAAGGTGATGATTGTAACAAGGGATGCTTTCATAACACTTTTCCAAAGGGTAATGGAAAATCTCACACCTCTTGCCTTTGCTGCCACAATATATTCCTTTGAAAGCTCATCAAGGACCGTGGCTCTCACCTGCCTTAGATATTTAGCACTCATTGCGATAGCCAATGTGATAGTAGGCATTGCCACACTTTGAAGGCTCACATCCTTTGAAATAATAGGAAAAAGCTTGAGCCTAATTGCCAAAAAGTACATCAAAAGCAGTGACACAAAAAAGTTTGGAAGACTGTTTCCAATGAAGCTGAAAAACCTGATAAAGTAGTCCCAAAATTTATTTTGATATACTGCTGAAATCACCCCCAGCGGAATGGAAATAATAACTGTCAGTGCTACTGAGGTAACTGTCAAAAGCAATGTAGCGGGAAGCTTTTCGATAAATGAGTCAAAAACATTTTTCCCGGAAACATAGCTGACCCCCATGTCACCATGTAGAAGCTTTCCCAGCCACACGCCATACTGAACCAGAAATGGTTTGTCCAAGCCCAGCTCCGCCTTGGCTGCATTAAGCTGTGCCTCTGACACCACCTGACCTGTGTTAAGCATCTTTTGTTCCACAACATCTGAGCCTGCAATACGCATCATTGCAAAGCTTAAAAAGGTGATGGCAAATAATATAGGAATTAATTGAAGAAGTCTTCGAATTACGAATTTCAAATTATGATTACCTCATAGTTTTCTTTCTTGGAAACTATAGTATATCACGAGAGTTTTTATAAAATATGAAAGTTCTGATATCTATACATTCCAAAATGAGCACTTGATATTCATATTGGGAATATCAAGTGCTCATCCATTAGATATTACTGTTTATTGTTTATCTTAATTTTTTGACCACCGTGGGTTATCAGTTCAACTGGTCGTTTGTTTCCCTCCTCCTTCAAGGACTTAAAAATCAGTCCTTCATTCAGCGGGTCAAGTGTGCTTGTGGACTGATCCAGTGTCATAACAGGTGAAGGGCTCAGGAAAGCTCTGGCGATACAAATCCTCTGCTTTTGCCCATCAGAAAGGATGGAAGCCATATCCCCCAGCTCTGTGTCATAGCCATCTGGTAAACTGGAAATAAAGGTATTCAGGTTTGCCTTCTTTGCCGCCCTGTGAATTTCCTCGATGGTTGCCTCTGGTTTTCCATAGGCAATATTTTCTGCAATAGTATGATGGCTTAACCAGATTTCATCCCTTAGCTTTACTGGCTTTGTCTCAGCATCCTGTTCCTCCTCCAAAAGAGAAATGATACGATTTCCACTGGCTAGAGTCTGACTCAGGTCACTGGAAAGATTTGCTGTAGTAATAACCGGTCCAAAGGAACTCAATGTGGCTACCACCGCAGTAAGCAATCGCTCCAAATCAACAATTCCTCTGATGTATGCAAAGACAAGAGAAATCATCACTGCTAAAACACATCCTCGAACCACCAGCTGAGTGATGTTTCGCTGACTTTTTTCATATCCGGAAAGCTCCTCCTTGGAAACCTCCAAATCCTCAGCCCAATCCTTCAACTCATTGTCCACGGCCTCACCACCGTGATACTGGATGGTCTCCTGAAGTCCTCGAATCTGGCTCAGGATGTAGCTGCACATATCCCCGAAATCATTTCGGTATTCCAAACCTGAATTGGTGCTATCAGATGTGTTGCCTATAGGAATGGCCACCCCAACTATTAAGAAGCCAATCAACACAATCACACCTGAAAGCCAAAACTGAAGTCCAATAAAAACAGCCATTATCACTGACACCATTATAGCAACCATGCCTGTGGTAACAGTCCGGGCAAAAAATGACTCAAGCAGTTCAATGTCTGTTGTATACAGGACCAGCATATTTCCTTTTTCCAGCTCTTTAAGGCGGTTTGGCGAAAGTTCTCTGAGCTTATCAAAAATCTCACCCCTAAGCTGTGCCTGTGCTTTGTATGCCACATAATGGCTACAGAATTGCTGTCCATAAAGAAAGAGTCCGCTACATACAGCTGCCGCCATAACTAGCTTTATAGGAAGAGCCACGTCACCCAGAAACGGATTCACCCTAGTAACAAAGACCTGCAATATTCCCTTAACGCCAATCACTGGGACGGCAATGGCACAAAGCTGACCCAAAACTCCTAGGATGACCGACATCACAATTGTTCCCGTCCATGGGCGAGCCGACTGAAGCAGGCGAGCCATTATTGTACCGGTAGAGTAATTTTTTTCTTCCATACTAAGACTCACCTCCCTTTATATTATCCAGAGACATCTGGGCACGGTAGAGCTTTGCATAACCGTGATTTTTCCTGAGCAGATCCCTGTGGTTGCCATGCTCAAGTATAGTTCCGTCGCCCAACAAGATGATATCATCGCAGTCCACCACGTTTGACAGTCGATGAGAAATGATGATAACTGTCTTGCCCTTTTCCCTGGCAAGCTTTTTAACGGCAGACATTAATATTGCTTCTGTCTTTATATCTATTTTGCTGGTTGCCTCGTCGAGTACGTAAATAGAACTATTTTTCAAAAGTGCTCTTGCAAATGCAAGGCGCTGACACTGACTTCCAGTGAGGTTATTTCCATCTTCACTTACCTCAAAATCCAGGCCCTCATCATCCTTTATCTCTGGCCATAAATTAACCAGGGTCAGGGCGGCAATCAACTTTTTGTCCTCCAGCTTGGTATTGCCCAGAAGCAGGTTATCCCTGACGGTTCCAGGGAAAATGTAGCTGTCCTTTGACACCAGTGTAACCCCCTTTATAAGGGACTCCTGGGATATGAAGCTAAGCTCGTTTTTGTTAAATCTGATGGATCCCTGATAGCCTTTTAGCTGCATAGTTAAGAGCTTGGCTATAGTAGATTTTCCAGAGCCTGACATTCCCACGATGGCCAAAGTCTTTCCCGGCTGGACCTCAAAAAACAAATCGTTGATGGCCAGCTTTCCCTTGTTATAGGCAAAAGATGCGTTCTTAAAGTAAATTTCAACTGGACCTTTTTCAAGAACAACCTTGCCCTCTTTATGCTCAGGCATTTCCAGAATTTCATGTATTCTGCCGGCGGTCTTGATGTCCTTCAAACCATAGTTAAAAAATGAGCCAAGGGTTCTCATTGGAAGGAAAAACTCTGACGCTAAAATGAGAAGAATAACAGCCCCATCCAGCTCTATATTTTTTGCTGTAAGTTCACTTATGGTGAGAATAATGCCAAAGGCTGTGCCTCCATAGACAACCCAGTTCATAAGCAGGGAGCTGTTCAGCTGGGTAAAAAGAACCTTCATTGCCATGGTTCTAAAATCCTCAGCCTCCTCCTGAATTTCCTCGGAAGCCAGCTCATCGGAGTGGTAATATTTCAGGGTTCTCATACCGCTGAACTTTTCCAAGAAAGAACTGCCCAGCTGATGATACTGCTCTAGGTAATCCCCCAGTTGTCCTTTGGCAAGCTGAGTTATTAACGCCATCACAACTATAATAATGACTGAACACAACAGTAGAGCTAATGCAACACGCCCACTTTTACCACGTAAGAAAATAAATAATGTAACTGGAGCCAATATCGCATATGCGAATTGACCAAGATATTTTCCAAAATATAATTCAAGCTGTTCTACGCCCTCTCCCATAAGCTGAGTTATGGCTGTAGCAGTCATTTCCTTGTGTTGTAAATTTCCAAGAACCAGGAGTTTATTATAGAGCTGATTTCTCATTACACGTTTCACATCGATACCAGCCCTTAGAGATGCAGTCAGATATAGCCTGTCAAATATCAGTTTAAGGATGATACAGCCCGATGCCACTGCCAGATAGATTAAAAGATGTTTAATAGAAACAGTCCTTAGCTGTAAGCTGCTTATAGTCATAGAAATACACATAGCGAAGCCTATCTGTGTCAGCAGGCCAAGCCATTGCCACAGAACCTGAAGTAAAACATATCTCAAACTTTCCTGCGCCATGCGAATCAATTTAAAGTCAATCATGAGCATAATCCTCAGCTAAGTTGATGCTTATTACATTATAAAACAAAATTGTGAACAAAAAAGGCTCCCCCAACGAATGGGGAAGCCCTTAAACCCTTCCGGTTTTTTTACAAGCAAGCTTGACAAGAATATATCCTTAAATTTTTATAACTGTGAATAGTAACATTTTATTCCATGTGTCCGTCACGGTACATTGAGAACTTGTCCATAGGATAGTTCTTAAGGTTATCAAGAATCTTTCGTCCGTCAGCCTGACCGATGAGAGTTGTTCTAGCCTTAAGGATTTCTCTCTCAGCCTTGTGCTTAGAAGGTCCGCCTACGCAACCTCCTTCACAAATCATACCTTCGATGAAGTCTACATCGAGCTTGCCGCTCTTGAGAAGCATAAGTGCCTTCTTACACTCAGAACCACCTGCGCACTGCATAAGCTTGATATCGTCTGTGTTCTGTCCACGCTCCTGCATGCACTCGATAACAGCCTTTGCAACACCGCCTGAAGAAGCGAAGTGCTTACCAAATGTAGATGACTCCTGATAGTTCTCCTCTACTGGCTCGAACTCGACGCCCTTAGAACGCATTAATGCACGAAGCTCACCAAATGTGATTACGTAATCTGCATTTCCTGGAACTGTCTCATCTGCAGCTTCAGACTTCTTAGCGATACATGGTCCAACAAATACTGTAACTACATCGTCGCCCTGTGTAGCCTTAAGAAGACGTGAGATAGCACACATAGGTGAAATTGTTGAAGACATGTTGTTCTCGAACTGCTCTGGGAAGTGCTTTC
>JAEEGL012405631.1_pt1 | contig 10639 bp, 9 predicted proteins | sample 9134231 | NCBI WGS metagenome assembly JAEEGL01 (sample SAMN16246548, study PRJNA631951) | gut metagenome | biome: gut microbiome; feature: rumen; material: fiber-attached | host: Bos | place: Iran: Karaj | collected 2018-10 | reverse complement strand
AGAAGTTCTATCGCTGCAGGAGAGCTGTATTCCGGGTGCTGCAGATGCAGATCCGTTTTTATCGCAACGTGTATTATCATGGCGATAATAATTACTACGTTTATAAAAAACAATATCTCAGATTATTAATTGTTTCCTATAAGCATTTCATCGGGTACTCCCTTTATTTTATCAGAGTCCATAAGAAATGTTCTGATAACGCTATCAGTTGTATTTTCTGTACCCGGGTTACTAATAATATCGGATGGATCGATTACAGACAGATCGAATAAATAATCCTTGTAGTTAACGACTCTAACAACATCGTTATCAAACGCTTCTGTCGATATACCTTCATCGGACAGATGTCTTATCTTCGCTTCCCTTGACATGGTATATCTGCTGCCCATAGTGATACGCCCGCCTTTTCCGACAACGCGCCAATAGGGAATAGGATTATCGAAATCATTGTTCATAGGCATGTGTATGTCTTTGTAGGTAACGTGGTCAGTATTATATGCTTTGGATATATATTCATCTATAGTATTCTAAAAACTAAAGAAGGGCTGTATTAGTTAACAACCCTTCATTGTGTAGATAATATTATCTTTTTTAATGTCAGATTTGCTTTTTTAACATCGTTTCTTGTCTTTCACTTGTATTAAAACAGGATTTTATTATTCAGTTTGAAATAATCTCATGAACTTAGAGTATTATTCATTCCAATTACAAGACATTTTTATGTTTGTTATTTCCTGTTGAATGCTCTCTATATCATTACATAAAACTGTTGATAATACGCATTTTTCATCTGAAATTACAAAATAATCTATATCTCCCGTTTCTTTGCTGCTAATATACAATAACCACTTGTTAATTCCATTAAAATCTGTTATATAGATATTATATAAATCTTTGTTTATTGATAATTGAGAACAAATGTCGGAAACGAATTTTGACCATTCAGTACTAGGGTTACTGCTTTTTGACTCCTTTAGTGTTCCGCCAAAATATATTCCCTCTCCAGGCGGGAATTCAATATGCACATTCCGCTTTGTTATTTTCTCCTCGTTCAGCGGACTGTTCCAATCGTTTAATTCTTTTAGCATACTGGTTTCTTCGTTAGTTTCCTCTCCAATATAATAAGAAACATCTTCATAAAACCATACACAATTCTTGCTGAATCCTTGCATAATAACGACGAATTGTTTATATTTTACATCAGTATTCAACAATACAGAATACAATGTACGTCCGTAGTTGTCCGTTTCTATTTCTTGCACTGTGTAATGATATTGATTGTTGTCAATTAAAAAATGTACCGAAACATATGCCGTCATTTTTTCATAATCCTTTTTACTTGGATTGTTATTTGGTTGTCTGCATCCAACAAATAGCGAAAGTAATGAAATAACAATGAGTAGAACTACAATCGTATTTTTTGCTGTTTTCATTTACTTAATCCCCCAATACAAATCATGAATCCCTTTTGCCCACGGTTTATGCTCTGGTCTTACTATCCCTGAATTCAAATCAGCATTGTATTCCCAAGGCATATTATAATAATTATCGTACATCCATGTGCTATTAAACCAACTACTTTCCACTCTTGTCAATCCATTATAAATGACTGACGGCAACGCCACTTTTCCTAAATACTCAGCGGTTCCTATTTCCTGTTCTTTAATATAGTGACCATATTCGTGATTTAGTATTTCTGCCCGATCAGAACGGTTATCGTTATTGTGGTTTAAAAAAATGGTATTGCAAACACTCCATGAAGTTAGAAAATCTGATTTAATTCTTATAACCAATGCACCTTTATATGCAGAAAAATAATGAGAATTATACGTTTTTTGTTCATCGGTATTATTACGATCATAATTAATAACATCATCAATTATATTAATCGCGGTGTTTTTTATCGGCTGAATTACTTTTTCTTCAACAAACTTCTTTGCTTTACTTATCCTATCTTTAATCCAGTTCCAAACTTTGCCTTCCCCAGAATAATCACTATACGATATTGGATTGTTGTCACAGTATGCAAATAAATTAAATCCCAACAAACTAATGTTAGTATTTATATTGTTGTCAGCATTAATAAACCTCTTTACCTGCGGATCGTAATATCTCGCATTCAGATAATAGAGATTAATAGCCTCTGTATCTAATCGCGTTTTTAGCGCCAATGCTATTTGTGGTATTTTCCGTTACGCTTAAGACTTTACCCCAAGCATCGTAAACGTAACTCGCAATCAGATTGTTGTTTTCATCTCTGATCTGCGTTACGTCACCCTGCAGATTCTTAACGTAGTAATAGAATGTTCCGTCAATACTGAATCCGTAAGGACCATAAGAATCGTAGAAATACTCGATATGGGTCGGAGAATTACCGTCATAAATTGTCTCTGCAGTAATCGTGCTGCCCATAAGGTAGTATTTGTGTACTACGCCGTTTACAGTCTTTTCATAACGTATTCCGTCAGAGTTATACTTATATGAAACGCTTGTGTTACCTTTGGTAAGCGTTGCAAGTCTTCTGCCGTCTTTCCATGTTAACGTATAGGACGAACCATTGTAATAGCTCAACGGATTACCAAGTGCATCATAAGTGATTGTTATGCCGTTATATGCAGTCAGTTTATCCTTCCAGTTTGTGTCAGTATAACTGTAAGTATCCGTGTTTAACAGCGTACTGCCATTATACGTCTTTACACTCGTTATATTTCCGCCGAGATCGTATTCGTACTGATAGTTTCTTCCGATTTCGTTATTATATTCACGCGTCAACTGATTCAAGGCATCATACTGATACGACGCTATGAATGTTATACCGTCCCGTACATACCAGATATTTCCGTTGTCATAGTAAGCGTAATTGTAGTTCTGAGACGTATTGTTCTTGTAGAAGTTATACGTTATGCTGTTAATCGTCGACGAGGTGTGAGAAGCACCTGAGAAGGTATTGCTTTCATATCCATTCGTGACGCCCATGACGAACTGAGCATTTTTGTAATAACTTCTCAGGTTCTGTCTTCCGAAAGTATCGTAGCTTAAGAACGTCGTTTCATTACTCGGAAGAGAAATATTGCTGAGCCGTCCTTTATTGTCATACGAATATGACGTCTGCCTTGCATCATATCCGTCGTTTTTGTATGTTACCTTGCTTGTTCTGCCCTTATCGTCGTACTGCTCAGCGGAAACCGTTCTAATAATGCCGTCTTCAGCCTCGTAATAGCGGATCAGCCTTCCGAGACGGTCGTATTCGTACAGATATTCGATCTCGTTCTCATGATCGTATATAGACGATACACTTCCGGACTTATCGTACGTTACGCTGTACCTTAAGGTTCCATTATACTTTATTTCTTTCGTTCTGTCAAGAGCGTCGTAAACATTTTCGACGTACGTTCCGTTCGCATAATCCGTTCTTGTAAGTTTACCGTTGTAATTCGCGTACGTATAGCTTACCAAAGGCGTGCTTGAAGAACCCACGGTAATTGCCGATACGTTGCCGAAGGAATCGTATGATAAATTGTACGCGCTCGTTCTTGTAACTATCTGCGTCAGATTTCTGTTGTTGTCATAAACGTAAGATACTTTTGCCTCATCGCTGTCGGCAACGCCGTCTTTGTCAATATCCGCAAACACGTCGGTGATCGCTTTGAAGATATTGTACTTATACCGCGTCTGATTATGATTGGCATCTTCAACGTAGTTGAGCAAACCGTTCGACGTATTGTAATCATACGTCGTAACTTTTCCGCGCTCGTCTGTCACCGTTTCGATAAATCTGCCGTAATTCTTATACGACGTTTGCGTCAAAATAGAACCAGAACCAGAGATCGGAGTAACGGTAACGCTCGTTACGTTTCCGTTGCTGTCATAACCGTACATCGCTTTTACGCTGTTTGCGTCCGTTATTTTCGTAGGATGATGATTGTTATCATATTCGATGTCATATCCGCTGCCGTCAGAATTTGTAATCTTGTCAAGGTCAACACCATTAGTAAACTTATACAAAGGCGTATTACCGTCAGCATTCTGAACACCGGAGAGATTACCGTTCACATCATAGGAATATGTCTGCGCCGGTTCAGCTGTGAAAGAGATGTTTAAGACCTGCGCCGTGTTGACGTTGTTGTTATATGACACCTCTATCACCGCATACGCTTGTTTACTGAGAGAACTGACTGCCGTCGCGTTCGGCACAACAGGTGTTATCGAATACTGCAAATGATTCGTATCGGGATTGAATTTTGCGATACCTTCGGTAGTCGTTGAAGAAAGCGTATTTGATTCGTTTTCAACAAAACATTATTCACTCAAATTGTATTCAATTGAGTTAACATTTGAAATACTATCGACTATGCCCTTCTTATTACTATAACAAATTGGTATTGATATTCTACTCAAATATTAACTTAACTTGATACGCCGAATCAATAGTATTACCAGTAATGAAATTCACATCTTGAATTCTTTTATCAGCAGATACTTTCACTGATAAACCTTTTGAAGATAATGCGTACAGTAATTCTTCCGTATTTAAATCTAAATGAATAATAAATTCAATCAAAGAAAACATGATCTCAACCTCGTTTGATTCATCATCAAATGTTGTTGGATTTTCTGCTGAGTCTTCTGTATGCAGCTCTTGAAGCAACATATCCATTTCCATATTAGCCCTTGCTTCAGACAATACTTTTTCAATCAAAGAGAGTTTTACGGATTTTTCATAGTTATTCATTATCATATCTCCTTTTGTAATTAAGTTTGATCATTATAGTATTGCGCTTGTGCATTCCAGAGCTCATAGTATTTACCGTTCTTATTGGAAACAAGCTCGCCGTGTGATCCCGCTTGAATGATCCGACCGTGATCAAACACGGCGATACTGTCACAGAACCTGCAGGACGCTAATCTGTGGCTTATATATATCGCCGTTTTTTCACCGACAATATCGTTGAATCTTGAATATATCTCATATTCCGCCACAGGATCAAGCGCGGCGGTCGGCTCGTCGAGGATGATAAACGGCGCGTCCTTATAAAGCGCCCTTGCAAGCGCTGTCTTCTGCGCCTCTCCGCCGGAGATCTCAACGCCGTTTCTGTCAAAGTCTTTATATAAACACGTGTTTATTCCCTCCGGCAAATCGGACAGCTTTTGTCCGAAGCCCGATCTTTCAAGATCAGCTCTGACTTTATCTTCATCCGGCTGCGATCCCGCCGCCACGTTTTCCGCAATGGAGAACGAAAAGAGCTTGTAATCCTGAAAAACCACCGAGAAAAGCGCAAGGTATTCGTCGTAATTATATTTTTTTATGTTTACGCCGTTTAGCAGGATCTCACCCTCCGTCGGGTCGTACAATCTGCAGAGCAGCTTAATAAACGTCGTTTTTCCCGACCCGTTCACGCCTACGACCGCGAGGCGCTCGCCTGTCCTGAATTTGGCGCTGACGTGTTCAAGCGCATATGAATCGGAGCCGGGATATTTAAATGAAACGTCCTTGAATTCAATGTAATAATCTTTATCTAAGCTGTTTTTTACCGGTAATGACCCGCTGCGCATTTTTTGCGGTATGTCAAAATATTCAAGATAATCGCAGATAAACGGCGTGTTGTTTTTTATATCCGCGAATACCGAAAAACAGCTTGTAATACATTCCGTGATCGTCTCTATAAATCCGACATATTTAATAATACTTCCTACACCAAATGCTCCGGCGACAGAGTAAGCGCAGACTATGACGTATATTATAGCTTTCAGCACGATCTCTGTAACGGTCAGTGGTATCCCGATAACGAACCTTTTTGACCACATCGTACGGAAAGCTTTTTTATGGAGCTCAAACGCGTAGTTTTTGATATTCATAATCAGCTTATCCTGACGGTATAAACGCACGTCTTTTCCCATGTTGTAGCAGTCAACGGCATCGTCAATACGGTTTTCGTCTATCATAGTCTGTGAAACGCTGCGCGAGAGCTTTGCAAGCTTGTCCTTTGATTTGAACGAATACAATACGTTGATAACGATAAGCGCGATAAGCGCGGCGGTAAGTATTATAATAAGCCAACTGAAACCGGACGCGAATATCAACACAAACATTTCCGCGCCGAGAACAAGCGCAAGCGCTGCGCTGACTGCAATATTCACAAGACGACCGACCGACAAAAGCAGAAGCCCAATGCCGTGAAAGTCTATTTTTGCAGATTCGGATATCTGCCGACGCAGTTGACGGACTTCGGGATTTTCGAGATCGGAATAATCAAGTGTAAGCGTTTTTTTGTTGCTGTAAGCCGCTTCGCGCTGATGAAGTAGCGTTTCTTTATGGTCGAAGGCGCGATTCAGAATTGCACCGATAACGGCAACGGCGAAATTTCCGAAAACCGTTATTAAAACAAGTGTTATCAGTTTTGTTTTGTCTTTTGCTCCGGCGATCTCATTGACGATCTCAGCTGAAAGATATAAATTGAAATAAGGAGAAAGCTTATTGAAAAACGATTTTATGACCATCAAAGGAAAGTATGACGGGCAAAAGGAGTGCAGCAGCTTAAGAGCGCGGATATTGGGATCATCTTTACGCATCTTTCACTTCCTCCTTGTAATAATGACTTTGAAGCTCGTACATATGCGCGTATTTACCGCCCCGAGCCATCAGCTCGTCGTGAGTACCCGTCTCTGTAATCTTTCCGTTTTCAATAAACACTATCCTGTCGCAAAAGCGTGTTGATGCAAGGCGATGGGAAATATATACGGACGTTTTGTTTGCCGTCAGCTCGTTATATTTCAAATAAAGCTCGTTTTCCGCGATAGGATCGAGTGCAGCTGTCGGCTCGTCGAGTATTATAACGGGCGCGTCCTTGTATAACGCGCGGGCAAGCATAAGCTTTTGTTTTTCGCCGCCCGACATATCTACGGAGTCATCAAATACGCCTTTCATCAGACGAGCGTCTATGCCTTTTTCGAGCGAGTTTATTTTTTCTTCAAGACCCGACAACTCTATACATCTTAAAACTTTATCACGATCTGTCTCGACGTCTGACGACGATACGAATTCCGCTACGGTAACGGGGAGCAAATAAATATCCTGAAACACCGCTGAGAAAAGTGAATAATAATCTTCTATATTGTAAGCGGTCACAGGCTGTCCGTTCAGCTTGATCTCGCCCTCCGACGGATAATAAAACCCGCACATCAGTTTTATAAGCGTGGTTTTTCCGGCGCCGTTTTCGCCTACTATCGCAAGTTTTTCACCTTTTCGGATCTTCAGATTTACGTCTTTAACGGCGTATTTTTCGCCGTCTGATGAAGGATATGAAAACGAAACGCCGTCAAACTCTATATCAACGGGTAATTCCTCCGGTTTCGGCAAAGGACAGCCTTTTTTATGATTGAACTTTTCTTCTATACCGAAATAGTCGCGGTAATACCCGATCTTAACGCTCTTGTGCGCTATATCGTTCACCGTTCCGCCGATGCCGTTGAGCCACGCCGAAAAGCCGGTGATCAGACCGAAGCAGAATACAAAATCTCCGGCGCCGATCTCGCCCTTTACAACCATTCCTATAAGTATCGAATATGCAAGCGCGTTTGTAAGAAGAGCGAGCAAAGCGTTTAAAACGGTGCCGATAAGACCTCGCGCGCTTATCTTTTTCGTCCACATAAATCTTTCTCGCTGAAATCCGGTAAGCATATCAGATAACCAATCGAACATCCCGTATATGCGGATATCCTTTGCATAATCGAATTTCTGTGAAAAGCCTTGAAGATATCCGATCTTTCGGTCGGTTTCTGTCCATTTTTCCTTGTTTTTCTCTATATAATTTCTCTGAGCGCGGGCAATAAGATACGTAATGAAAGCCGAGACAAATATCGCAAGCAATATCCACGGAGAGACGACGGATATTACCGTACCGTAAGTGAATATACCGAGCAGACTGATAAAAAGCCTGCTCAACGACTGCCAGATAAACTCCGGCGCGCACTGCCCGGAGCAGGCGTCGCTCATAGCGTATTCATACTTGTTTATAGAGTCCGGGTTATCCGTATTCGCAAAATCCGTGCGCATATGCTTCTCGCTTATTTCGTTCTGATAATGAAGCGTGATATTATACTGCCGCATTGAAAGGCGGCTTGAACAGAATTGATTTATCAACGTTATAACGACAAGCGTTGCAAAGTATATTCCAATAGTCAGAATTATGCTGTACAGGCTTTTATCAGCCCCTACAGCATCGATCAAAACTTTAGGAAAATAAGACGCTGCGAGCGGCAAGATTACCGTAAAAGGTATAGTTGGTATAAAAAATAAATAAAATCGCTTGTCCCAAGTCCATATATTTTTCAATGCATAATTGATATTTGAAATAATCGACCGCCGTTTAGCTTTTACACTTTTATTTCTCACATTCCATCATCTCCTTCTTTCGTATATGTAAGAATACAATATCAAAGATCGATAAGGGTATTATGTAATACAGTGCATTCAACAGCTCTACAGCAGCCGGGACGCTGTATTCCGGGTGCTGCAGATGCAGATCGGTTCTTATAGCAACGTGTATTATCATGGCGATAAAGACAGTTACGTTTATAAAAAACAATACCGTTTTTGACTGGATATTTCAAATAAGTTGGAGTTTTTGGTGTTAAGTCGTCAAAGCACTCGACTTTAATTTCAAATATTCTGGAGTTGAGAAGTACCACAAATAAACAAGAAAACAGAAAAAGCTTTCAAATACTCTGGAGTTATTGATGATAAAAATTATATAACAAAAGCTGGAGGTTTTAAACGACCTTCGGCTTTTATGTTTTAAAACAGACGTATATTTACTGTTCTGTTTCGTTGTAATCAATTATTGCGGCAGTTTGTGTATGCGGTTCAAGAGTAACGTGGAAGGTATTATCTGTTTCTTCCGTGTAACCGTCTTCCATAATGAGGTCCATATAATACTCATATTCCACTCTTGCAAGATAACCTGTCTCGTATTTTTCCGTATACGTCTCTTTATATGCTTTTACGGATGCGTTATCATCAAATACGAGCTTTCTGTTATACGAAGACATCGTACATTCAACCGCCAGATCATTCTTTTCATACGTGCCTTTTTCGGTATAATACAGAGTGTAGTCACCTAAGCCTTCTTCCGTATCCGAATATTCGCCGTTGATTATAAAAGTCCCGTCGTCATTCAGAGTCAGATACAACTCCTCGGACGCGATATAATACTGATTCTCTTTCAGATCAAGGCCGGGGATCGTAAGATACGCCATCATATTATCTCTGTCTAAAATAATCTCGCCACCGTCCAGGTCGCCTAAATTCGTGCCGATCGCGTCAAGGCCCTTGAGCTCCTTTAATTCTTCCGACGTCCCTGTAAAGCCTTCGTCCGTCATGCTTTTTAACACGATATCATACAGGGCTCTGTTGTCGGGATCGGTTTTTGCAATGTTTTCAATAACGGATTTCAACATATTTCTGTCCGCTTCGGAATCAAACTGCGTTTTCAGCATGAAATATTTTCCTTCCCCGGTTATGCGCGTCTTATCCTCGTTATACGTGAAATTTCCCTGTTCGCTTCCTACGTTCCTGACGCTGAAGCCAAATTCGCTGTTTTCCGTAACGTGATATATCTCATAAGTTCCGTTTTCTTTCAGCCTGAGCTCGTATTTTTTGATCGGATCCGTCATCGTCGGGTCGTAAAGCGTGTATACGTCCGGAACGTCGGGAAATTCTATCGTCACGGGCCGCCCAATATCCGTATAATTTATCACGGCGTCGGCTTTGACGTACGCCTTTACGTCGTATTCGCCTATCTTCATCGTCATTTCAAATTTCGTGTCGGTTTCCGTACGGATAAGCTCGCCGTCTTTTGACACGGTATTGGTTATTGCGACGGATTTGACGTCGATGTTGATATCAGACGCGCCGAACGCTTCAAAATACGATTTGAAATCCTCAAGCTTTTTGTCTACAGACGTTTTCATCACGTCCGGCGAAGGCGTCATGGATATGGTTTTTGAGCCGTCCGAGTTATCCGTAACTGTCGCGTCCGCAAACTGTTCTGCAGCCATGTCAATGTCGTCTGACAGGGCTTTTTCAAGCATCGGCATAAAAGCTGAAGCGGCTTCGCTGTTTTTATCTATTACGGTATAATCCGCTTCGTCGTTTGATCTATAATACAACTTATCTTTATCAACGAACATATCGGCTTTTACGGTGCTGCGTTCGCCGTTTGTACTGGTACTTGTGGTTTGATGCAGCTCAGATACGGCGTCGTCTTTTGACATACCTTTGATTTTTGCTTCCGCTGCCATGTTTATTGTTGTCAGCTGGCGCGTAAGCCCGATATATTCCATGTCTATTTCCTGGTCGATAACCGCTTTAAAGCTGATATCGTCGCCGGAAACGGTTTTATCGTATGCGGCTTTGCACAGCTCGTAAAGCTGCTGCGCTGAGTATTCCGCCGCCGGTTCCGTCTCTGTTTCCGTTTCGGTTTCTGATTCTGTCTCTTTTTCCGTTTCGGTGATCGTCGCCATGTCAGACGATACCGCCGTACCTGCGCCGCCCGAATCAAAGCATCCGCATAATACGGGCACCGTCAGGCAAAGCATCAATAACAATACCGTTATTTTCTTCATTTCTTTTCCTCCGGGT
>JAEEGL011602818.1_pt1 | contig 10639 bp, 10 predicted proteins | sample 9134231 | NCBI WGS metagenome assembly JAEEGL01 (sample SAMN16246548, study PRJNA631951) | gut metagenome | biome: gut microbiome; feature: rumen; material: fiber-attached | host: Bos | place: Iran: Karaj | collected 2018-10 | reverse complement strand
TTACCCTGGAACATATTCCACATGGTATGTGCCGCACATGTAAGAGCAATGCTTTCCGTCATCTCGTAGATAAGAGCGAACAGGATGGCGAACAGGAATATGTTGATGAAAGCAAGCATTGAGAAACCGCCATTAAAGCAGTGGAATGCAGAGAAAAGAACGGAGGAGATAAGAATGGAAGCAATCGTTCCAATACGCTTGTGATCTTGGAACATGCTCTTTACCTTAAGGTTCATGAAACCTCTGAACATTACTTCCTCTGAGGCGCCCTGAGGGAACCACATGAGCATCGAGAACAGGAATGTAAGCACCTGTGAACTTGCAAGACCTGCACCATTAACCGTGGCCTTTCCTGTATTAACAAGGAGCACGAATACAATGCTCATCATAGCGATTCCAAGAACTATGCCGATAAGATAATCTCTTACGAAATGCCTTATCGTAAGTCCTACTCCGGAAGGTCCTTTGGCCCGCTTGATGAGTGCGACGATGATAAGTATGTAAGACACTGCCATGAGTGCCAGGAATCTCGGATCGTTCATAAAGATTCCGATTACTTCCATGGTCTTATCTACGATCTCCATTACACCCGTAACCTCAGAAAGCGATGCGATGAAGTCAGAGTAAGCAGGATCTTTCATATAAGCGACTGCGACAGGGATCATCGCGAGAAGCTGGAAGATGGAAAGGACTGCGAGTGGGTAGAAGACTACCTCGAACATACCAAAGATAAAGTCAATGGTCTTAGTGAATATTGAAGCTTCCTTATAACCGTCTTCCTCGGAAGATGCCGTAAGTACCGTGAACTTCTCGCTCATGAGAAGCTTGGAACTTATGAGAGTAATAATCACGCCGAGTGCTGCCGTAAGTATGGAGCACACAATAGAACCTAATATATGCGCGTTGCCGTTAACTGCATCGCCGATTCCGTAAAACTGTCCGTACACCGGAATGAAGTAGTAGAAGGGCGCGGTGTCGTCATCACCGTTAATGCAGGTAACGCCCACAGTAACGAGGATGAAGAATACCGGCAGGAATGCGGTCTGTGCCGAAGTAACGGAATCATTCATGACGGAGATCATTACCGTCAGGGATGCGATAAAGAATGCGAGACTTACTATGAGCAAGAAACAAGGTAGCACTGCAGAACCGTACATGTACGCGGGGATAAAGAACGTGATTATCATTATCACTATCGCGGGTATTACTGCGCTTAAGAAAACTCCGCTTGTAAACGACAGAATGATATCCTTACGCGACACGGGAGTAAGGAGAATCCTTGAGAATGTGCCTCGCTCCTTCTGTCCCGATATGGCTTCGGTGCCACTCGACATTGCAGCATAAAGCAGCGTTATGAAAAGCAGGATGGGGATAAAGTTTCTTCCCATGGACTGCGCGAAAAGCTTGCTTCCGGAAACTCCCCGGTTGGTTGCAACATCATCTCTTGCGACATTCCATGCGAGTGTGTTTGCCGGAAGATCAAAAAGCTCTGTAAGATACGATCTGTATCCTTCAAGATAGTCGTCCTTAAAGTCATTTCTTATGTACTTGTATTCGAGTGTGTCGCTTCTGTAGTAAGTCAATATCTGTGCGTTGCCACCTGCTGATACAATCTCATCAAAGTCTTCGGGGAAGACAACTACGACTCCCGCAGAGTGTTCTTTCATGATTTCAGACATCTTCATGAAATCATAAGGTGCATCCCACTCTTCAAAGAATATTCTGTGGAATACTGGCGGGTTTTCTTCCTGATAATCCATAAAGGATTCCGGAGGATTAATTATGACAACATGCTGCGAAGAGGAAGTATAGTTGTTAAATCCCCAGAAATAAGACATCCATCCGAAGAATGCGACTATAACCGTGAAGACGAATACCACCGCCATCATGAACGTGGTAAGGCAGACCTGGGTTCCGCTCCGGCCGCTTCTTAGAAATAATGCTTTGGTAATAGCAACGCCTTTATTCTTCGACATGGTTCTCCACATATATTTTGAAGAAAGCTTCTTCAAAGTTCTTGGCTTCAGCCAAATCCGTTAATTCTTCTACTGTTCCCTGAGCGGCAATCTTGCCGTCTACAAGGATTGCTATCTCATCGCATAGACTCTCCGCTACGGAGAAGATGTGCGTTGAAAGTATGATAGAGTGACCTTCCTCCTTAAGCTGAAGAAGATAGTCTGTTACCTGCTTGCTGGTTAAGATATCAAGACCGTTCGTAGGCTCATCAAAGATGATTACAGGAGGGTTATGGATAAGGCTGATCGCGATGGATGCCTTCTGTTTCATACCTGTAGATAATTCGATGATCCTCTTGTTCTTGAACGGAGCGATTCCGAGGGTAGAAAAGATCATATTCTTACGGGAAGCAGATTCCTTAAGAGGAATGTCGTAAAGCTCTGCGAAGAAATCCCAAAGCTTGTCGGGAGTTGACATCGGGTCAAGTCGTACCTCTGTCGTGAGGTAGCCTATGCGGCGGTGAATCTCAAGAAGATTGTCCTTGGCATTAAGGCCGTCGATCATGATGCTTCCTTTTGAAGGAGCAAGGAGAGTGGATATCATCTGCATAAGTGTAGTCTTACCCGCACCGTTAGGTCCGAGAAGGCCGAAGATGGTTCCGTCCTTAACTTCGAAGCTTACGCCCTTGATAATCTCTTTATCGTAGCTGTAGCTTTTATGAACGTCATTAATGCTGATCAATGTATGTAGCCCTCCTTCTTAAATATCCTGCGAAGCATCAGAAGTGCAGGAATAAGGGTGAATATCAGTAATACAATTAATTGCCAGAGTCTGAACTCCGACAGGAATACAGTCTTTATTACACATATGCTTCCGTGAATCGGGATAGCAAACTCGACCCAGCCCGGGGTTGCCGAGAAGATCTGGAAGAAAAGGTCTGCCATAAGGTAGATAAGAGGCATCTGAAGGTTAAGAACGACATCCTTCATCTGTCTTATCGAGAAGATAATGTCTACGCAGATAATCGCACAGAAGAAAGCTGTTACGGGAATAACAATTGCAATGATAAGAAGTTGGTCGGGAAGAAGGAACAGACCGAATGGGATAAGTGATGCAGAACTGTTGCTTCTGTTGATCCACGATGATATGAACAGGAACAGGAAAGTCACATAAGATGCGACCGTAACAAGTCCTGTACATGCGAGTATCTTACCCATCATGATCTGGATAGGGGAGACAGGTGTCATGAGAAGCTTGTCATAGAATCCTCTGTCACGCTCGGAGGCAAACATATCTGATGTAAGTGAATAGATACAATAATAAACAAGAAGTATGAGCACAGGAGGAATTACTCTTGCTGCTCCGAAGTTAGCTTCTGATCTGTAATCGAGAAGTTTTGTTACGGGATTAAATGTGTCAACTTCATACACGACGGTACCCTGCTCACGAAGATCATCGTTATAAGCGTTCATAACGACTTCTATGAAACTCTCTGCACGCGTCATAGATATGGATGAGTTACCGTTACATGCTACATATACGGAATTCTCTTCATCGTCGAAGAAGACATATAAAGTTCCGGATTTAAGATTCTTGATGGCTTTTCCGGAATCCCAGATCTCAGTAAAATCATCAAGGTCAATAAATTTATATGTGTAGATAGTAGTTCCTTCAGTCTTATCCAAGTACTCAATGAAAGAGTCAGGAGCATTAACTACTTCGATCGGTTTCTCGGAGACGGAACCCGTGGTCATATAGTTTATAAGGTAAGGAAATACACAGAGGGCGAGCATCATAACCGCCGCAGGTATTATGAAGATAGCCGCTGCTTTCCTCCAGTTAGAATAAAGTCTGGAGACTTCCCATTTAACTATTACCCAAATTCCACGCATGCCGCTATTATAAATGATTTGTCCTCTTGACAAAAGGGGTGTAGCTTTTGCATAATATGCAGGCACGATTTAAGGAATGCGGTGCCATAGCCAAGCGGTAAGGCCAAGGTCTGCAAAACCTTTATTCCCCGGTTCAAATCCGGGTGGCACCTCCAGTAAACGGCAAGCTCCGCAGGTTGTTTTCCTGCGGAGCTTATTTTTTAATCGTGAAGTAACGGATTGGAAGACTTATATGATTGATCAGAAAGTAATTGATGTACTGAGAAGATACGACGAGATCGCAGGTCTCATTCTCGAGCAGAAGGTCGATGAGTTCGCCGATAAGATGGACGAGAAGCCGCCTGAAGACGACGATGTTACTTATGAGCAGTACCTTCACCGTGTAGCGATGGAGGAGACTGAGCAGCAGAGCCTTCTCATGGAGACTGAACCCCAGGATGATCTCGGCGGCGCTTCCATGAATGATTACTTCACGAAGCTTTCATTCGAAGAATTGACAGAAATCCTCGAGTTCTGTGCAACTGAACTCGACAGAGGCGTTCCGAACAGCGTGGTTCAGGCTCTCGTTAAGGTGGAGGATTCTTCCAAGGTTGAGGATTATGCCCGCCGCATGGTAAAGGATTCCGCTTGGCGTGATGAGGAGATGGATGACGAAGAGAAGCTTTTCGAGATGGAATTCCAGAAGGTAAAGGCAAGCCTCAAGATCCTCTCGGGAAGACGTGATGCCAGCCTTCTTGATGATGTCCTCGACAGATTCATGAGTTATGAGAGAACACACAGCTTTGTTGCTGATTCCATTGCAGAATATATCGAGTCCTTCCCTGAGGAAGCTCCTGCTAAGCTTATTGCACGCCTTGAAGATCATAAGGATGACGGCATGGAAGGTCCTTGCGAGGATCTCGTTGTAATGCTTACCAACATAGGTAAGGAGAAGAAGTCGGAAGAAATCTACAATGCATTGAGACTTGCTTTCAGATGCATGACAAATAAGATATATGCCGTAATCTGTTTTGCCGATTACGGAGACGACAGATGCATTCCGCTTCTTAAGAATTACATTAACAGACACCAGTCAGACATCAGTAGAGACCTGTTCTACGAGATGATGTCTGCAATTCAGAACTTGGGCGGGGATATAGAGGATATATCCGATCCTTTCGGTGACTTCACCAAGAAAGGCTGATAAATAAGGAGATTTAACAATGTTAAATCAGAGATCTCCATGCGTTTACGACCTTCTGGGCAAGCTTGAAGACGTCGCATACTCAGCAGATTTCCTTTTCGGGCATCAAAATGCCGGTCATATCGGTGTGTCTATAAAGAATGCGGACGGAACCGAGTCAGACGTTAAGAATCTTGTGGGGAAGCACCCTGCGGTGGTCGGAATCGATACGCTCGGATTCTACGGTTACGAAGGTAATATGGAGCAGCTTGTGAAGGTTGTTAAGGAACTTCATCGCGAGGGCTGCATTATTACTTTGTCTTCCCATATGCCGAATTTCTCCTTGGGCGGAGATGATTTCTTCGATTATTCTCCTAACTTTACTGATGGAGAAGTAGGTTACAGGATCCTTCCCGGAGGAGACCTTAATGAGAAGTACTTAAGGTTCCTGGATGAAATCGCGAACTTCGCATCGCTTTGTGTGGATGTGGACGGCGAGCCCATTCCCATGCTGTTCCGACCTTTCCATGAGGATAACGGTAGCTGGTTCTGGTGGGGAAGAAAGCATCTTCCGGACGATAAGTACATTACTTTGTTCAGATATACCGTTGATTATCTCCAGGAGGAGAAGGGTGTAAGAAGTTTCGCATATGCTTATTCACCTAACGGTTTCTTTGATTCGCAGGATCAATATTTAAGAAGATATCCTGGTGACGATTATATCGATCTTCTCGGTATGGATATTTATAGAGATAAGCCTTCTGCTGACGATAAGTTCTATGAGAAGATGAAAGACTCTCTCATGATCTTATGGCAGATCGCACTTGATCACGGTAAGCCTTATGCGATTACGGAGCTCGGTATCCGTGTTCTCGATTCGGGCGAAGGCTACTATGAGGGACTTGCACCTTCAGGCAATCTTATCAAGGATTGGTATACGGAGTTCCTGTCATTCATATCCTCATTCGAGGCAGGTTCACGATGCTCATATATCCTTACATGGGCGAATTTCTCGGATCAGCAGTTCTGGGTTCCCTACGAGCTTAAGGATGAGAACGGGACGGTTATCTTCCGCCATGAGATGTGCGATGACTTTGTAAAATTCTGTAAGGATTCGAGGATCATCCTCGCTCCCTGATCAATTGACAAGGTGTAGGGGCAGAAATACAATCTTTACAGTAAATATGCGGGTTTAACTCAGTTGGTAGAGTGTCAGCTTCCCAAGCTGAATGTCGCGAGTTCGAGCCTCGTAACCCGCTCCATGCTAGCGCTACGAAATAGCTAGTTTTTCCGCAAATGCCCTAACGACGGGCGTTTGCGGATTTATTTTTGCCGAAAAATCCGGGCAAAAAGTTTACCTGAACGGAGCTAGTTTTTGGGCGATTTTGGGATTTTCGGGTCTCGAACCTGTGACAGGCAGGGGTTAACGAAAAATTAACAACACTCCTCAGACCGCTCAACAGGCGGTTTGAGGGGTGTTTTAGTGCGTTTTTATGCTGAGAGCATAATATCAACAGCCTTACCTGAAAGTTTAAGATCTTTTTGAAGATTATCTGTTAAGAAATGCATAGTCTCTATTCTTTCAGTAAAGATAACAATTCGATCGTTTGCATTCTTAGGGTTCCAACCATAATCGCTATTCTTAAGCAGATTGAGTAATGTAATATAACGAGAGAAATCTTCCGGTTCTATTTGAACGAGGGCATCTTTAAGTTCAGAAAGCGCAGCGATATCTGGCATATCAGAATTGGCAGAATAATGTGTTTATTAACTGTAAGCCTATAGGTATCAATATCTATAAAGTCGATGATGCGACTTATCAAAAGATCAAGGTTATTATTAAGAAGTAAGATTCTTGGATAACTTGTTAAGCTGTTATCAAGGAATGAATGCGGTGCTGAATTGGTGCGAGCATGTTGCTAAGAAGAGTGATTTGAGATGGATCTGAACTTCGAAGAAGAGAAAGTAGGCGTGTAGTATTAAGTACGGGAATATAACAATGGCATCATTTATACAAAGACCGAACAGGTTCATCGCCAAAGTTGATGTTAACGGCGTTCGAGAGATTGTTCATGTCAAGAATACCGGCAGATGCAAGGAACTTCTCATTCCAGGATGTGATGTGTGGCTCGCTGCACCTGATTCTCCCCGAAGAAAGACTAAGTACGATCTTGTTGCAGTCCGTAAATCTAATGGACTTCTTATAAATATCGACAGTCAGGCGCCGAATAGAGTAGTAAAAGAATGGCTTGCCTTGCAGGACTTCGATGTAGTCTCGCCTGAATATACTTATGGAGACTCGCGTATTGATTTCTATATGGAAAGAGGCTCTGATAAATACCTCATGGAGGTAAAAGGCTGTACTCTTGAAGTCGATGGTATCGGATACTTTCCTGATGCTCCGACTGAACGAGGGGTAAAGCATATTCGTGAGCTTATTCGTGCCAAGAAAGAAGGTTATCATGCTGTGTTGGCCTTCGTGATACAGATGGATGGTATAAGTGAAGTGAGAGCGAATGTGAAGACTCATCCCGAGTTTGGTGCTGTTCTTGATGAAGCTTATAAAGCCGGAGTGGAAGTTAAATTCTTGAAGTGTCATGTTGAACCGGATAGTCTGGAGATCATAGATGGATAGGACGTATCTTGCAATAGATCTTAAGTCTTTTTATGCCTCCGTAGAATGTGCGGAACGTGGTCTTGATCCGCTTAATACGAATCTTGTGGTAGCCGACAGCAGTCGCACGGAGAAGACAATCTGCCTTGCTGTTTCTCCATCTCTTAAAAGCTACGGCATACCCGGGCGTGCCAGGCTTTTCGAAGTGGTGCAGAAGGTGGAACAGGTCAATAACTCAAGAAGGTGGGATGCTCCTTATCATAAGTTCACGGGCAAGAGTCACTTCGACAGCGAGCTTAAATCAGATCCTTCCTTGGCTGTTGACTATATCGTAGCGCCTCCCCAGATGCAGCACTATATGGATGTCAGTGCGAAGATATACGGTATTTATCTTAAGTATGTGGCGCCGGAAGACATCTTCGCGTATTCGATAGACGAGGTGTTTATAGATGCCACGCAGTATCTTGGTATCTACCATGTAAATGCGCATGACTTTGCAAGAATGCTGATACAAGATGTGCTGAAGACGACAAGTATAACGGCTACGGCGGGTATTGGTCCCAACATGTATCTATGTAAGATAGCTATGGATATAGTGGCGAAGCACATCCCGGCAGACGAAGACGGCGTAAGAATCGCTTCTATTGATGAGATGTCATATCGGGAACAACTATGGGACCATAAGCCCATTACCGACTTCTGGAGAGTAGGTCACGGTATCGCTCGCCGGATAGAGGATTATGGGCTTTACACGATGGGAGATATCGCTCTGTTCTCCTCTGACCGCGAACATGCTGGCCTTCTTTATAAGAAACTCGGTAAGAATGCTGAGCTTCTGATCGATCACGCATGGGGGATAGAGCCGACTACTATAGCTGATGTTAAGGCTTATAAGCCGGATGCAAACAGCTTGAGCTCGGGACAGGTCCTGCAGCATCCAACAAACTACGAGCATACTAAGCTTATCGTCTGGGAGATGGCGGACACTTTATCACTCGACCTCGTCGCGAAAAGGTTATTTACCAACCAATTGGTCCTTTATATCGGTTACGATCAGATAAGTCTCGAAGGCGGTAACTATCATGGTGAGGTTACGACCGATTATTACGGGAGAGAAGTTCCGAAGCATGCTCACGGAACAGTAAATCTTCCTAAGCACACATCTTCCACCAAGAAGATAACAGAGGCTGTCATGGAAGTGTTCGATCGTATCATGGACCCGAGCCTTATGTCTAGAAGACTTAATCTTGCGGCGTGTAATGTTTTAAGGGAAGAGGATGTACCGGCTTCTGAGAAGTACGAGCAGATCAGTATATTTGATCTTGAGAAGCCTCCGGAAGAAAGTGCGAAAGAGGAAGAGAGGGAACAAAAAGAGCGTGTCCTGCAGGAAGCCATGCTGGAGATAAAGAATAAGTTCGGTAAGAATGCTGTAATCAAGGCGAAGAATCTTGAGGAGGGCGGCACAGCCATTCAGAGAAATCAGCAGATCGGGGGACACAAAGCATGAACGATAAATATGAGAAGATCCTTCATATGCAAAGGCCTCAGTATATCGACCTGCCGCCCATGCCGATAGAGGACCGTGCTGCACAGTTTTCTCCTTTTGCTGCTGTCGTAGGCTATGACGACGCCGTGGATGAGACAGCAAGGCTTACAGATAGTAGGATTGATCTTGGTGAAGACGAGATAATTGCTCTGAATGAATCGCTTGGAAAGCTGAGAATTACCTTGTCGGAAAGACCGACGGTCAAGGTTACATACTTTGTGCCGGATCAAAGAAAGAGCGGCGGTAAGTATGTTGATAAAACAGGTGTAGTAAGACGGATCGATGAGGCGGGAGGAGTTCTTGTGTTTACTGATGCCGAGAAGATCAGGATAGATGAGATAATAAGAGTAGAGTTTGCAGATAAGAGTTTTGTTGACTGATGTTTGTATGATTCAAGCAAATCGAGCAAGACGATCAGAACGATTGAGATCGGTTGTGTTCGCACTTAAAAGGTTTAGTTAGTGCAGGTGCTGTAGTACACAGTTGCTCCAGGTGCTATTATGGTGACAAATATCGTTTTTATAGGAAGTTGATTATGGGAAGAAAATACAACGATTGGTTGATTACTGAATCTTTTGGGAATGGAGATCTTATCAGTGAGGATAAGTATAATTATCTGTCCGTAGATGATGTGAAAGAAATATTGCTGTGCAGAGTGCAGAAGGTTAAGTTTTACTGTCCTTCCATATTTAACTGTGGTACGGAGCGAGCTGACGATATTAAAGCATCAGACTCTTCTTATAGCGCATTTGCCGATATGGGTACATGGAAAGTTCTGATTTCTGCTTGTGTTTCGAATAACTAGTATTAATTCTTTTTGTTGACTGGCATTTGTATGATTTATAGAATTGAATTATCACAAGCAAATGCTCACGCTATTAACACGGAGGAATAGATTATGGCAGTAGAAAAAAAGACACCCGCAAAGAAAGCTGCACCTGCAAAGAAGCCCGCAGCAAAGAAGACAGCAGCAGCAAAGAAGCCGGCGGCAAAGAAAGCACCTGCAAAGAAGGCAGCTCCTAAGAAGCTTGGAAAAATAGTATTCGAGTTTGACGGCCAGCAGATCGATATCAAGGCTATCGAGAAGAAGGCTGCAAAGCTTGGTGGCGACGTTTATGTCGTTGCAGCAGAGAAGAAGATCTTCGATAAGGACGGCAAGTCTGTAGATCTGTTCTGATAGCAACGAGAACGCTATTGAAAAAGTTTACCGTCGAAAATCTTCGACGGTATTTTTATGCCTGAAAACCACGCGCACAAAACTCTCCCCAAATGCAAATTGTCTTAGGCTAAGATTAGTTTAAGTTGTCCGGGAAAACTGATGCTCTGTAATTAAATAACGGGGGATTGCAGATAGTCAAGAATTATGGTGTTCCACTTTAAAGTGGGTAGTGGGACTACTCAATTCTGAGTAGTCCATAAGTAATACACCTTAAAAGAATATATACCAGAAAAGAAAAACACAAAGTATA
>JAEEGL011186606.1_pt1 | contig 10639 bp, 9 predicted proteins | sample 9134231 | NCBI WGS metagenome assembly JAEEGL01 (sample SAMN16246548, study PRJNA631951) | gut metagenome | biome: gut microbiome; feature: rumen; material: fiber-attached | host: Bos | place: Iran: Karaj | collected 2018-10 | reverse complement strand
GTTTTGTCCCCATGACGGTCGGATTTGCACTGTTCTTTTCGGTATGGCTTTTTATTCCCGGCATGAAGCTTATAGAAACAAAATAAAAAAACGGCTCAAAGCCGTTTTTTATTTTACTGTTTTTCAAAACGCATCCTTGGGCAGAATGCCGGATAATTCTATCTTTGTCATATCCTTACCCATTTTGAACCTGCTTTTAGGCGAGCGGAATGACGTCGGACGGTCGTCGGTATCAAGCAGCGGAAATCTAAGAGATACGACTATTTCGTCCTTTCCCCAAAGCGTAAAGACGTCTCCGTGATTCTCCTGTATAAGGTTTTTAGCCAATATAAGACCTTCCTGCCCGTCCCTTATTTCTTTCTCCGAATCGAATGCCGACAGGAAAAACTCTTCGTCCGATTCCTTTGCATTATCCGCGGAAGTCATCAAATCGACGCAAGCGGTCCGGTCTTTCACATACACGTATAAAATGATTTCCTTTTCTTTCATGCCCCCGAATCCGGCCATGTGAGAATACAGTATGATAATGGCTTTTTCTACCTGTGCCTCGTCGATCTCGCAAAACGCAAGCTCTCTTCTTCCGTCGGTCGTACGTCTTTTTACCGACACGGACGCATTTGTAAAGGAGTAAAAATCCGAAAGCTTATCTTTTACCCCGATACACAACTCTTCGAGATCGCAGCATGCCGCTTCCCGTTCGATGCTCCCGTTTTCCAGAAGAACGTTTTCAACGATATTATTGAAAACACGATAAAAAGAATATACGCTCTTTCTGACCGACTGCGCAGTCACGTTTTCTTTGAATATATCTTTAGAGGCATCTGTAAGAGAGTTGTCCAGAAAACTCTTTATCTGCCTCAGCCAGTAATCAAAAAGCGGTTTATCGAATAACACCGCGTCTTTTTTTTCGCTTAAATCCGCGGCTTTGAGTTCAAGGGATATATACGGAGGATCGGGTCTGGACTGAACGGAAAACTTTTTACCGCGTACGACTCTGTCAAAGGACCATTTCTCTCCTGCTTTTGCCGCTTCGGTTATTTCTTTCTGAGTTGCCTCGTCAAAAAGATAGCTTATGGTTTTTCCGGTGAGATCCTCTTTTAAAAGCTGCCTCAGTCTTTCGTCAAAGCAAGTTATAACGCCCGAATCGCTGCTTATGACCGTATAACTTTCCCGACCGTTTCCGCCGCTTTTGAAAAGAGAAACTTTTTTTTCGTCCGTTTGTCTCACCTCCTGCTTTTTTTGAAAATTTTATCATATTTTATCGAAAAATGCAATTATTTGTCGAAAAGTAAAAGTCCCGCCTTCGGGAAAGGTAAAAAATTAATAATATAGTATTGATTTTTCATAAAGAATATTATATACTGTCATTTGATAATTTTTTAAAGTGACAGAAATATATAGAGAACGGAGAATCATTATGAGTGTAAAAATCGGAATCAACGGATTCGGACGTATCGGAAAGCTTGTCTTCACAGCAGGCATCAACAGAGACGATATAGAGTTTGTGGGAATAAACGATATAGTTTGTTCGCCCGACTATATGGCGTATACCCTTCGTTACGACACGGTCCACGGAAAGTTTGAAGGCACCATAGACTATACGGACGATGCCATCATCGTCAACGGCAAGAAAGTCCGCGTATTCAGCATTTCCAACCCCGAGGAGATCCCTTGGGCAGAAGTCGGCGCCGATTACGTCATCGACTGCACCGGCGTTTTCAAGACTATCGACAAGGCAAGCGCACATATCAAGGCGGGAGCAAAAAAGGTCGTTATATCTGCTCCTTCACCGGATGCTCCGATGTTCGTCATGGGCGTGAACGAAGAAACCTATACGCCGGATATGAACGTTATATCCAACGCATCCTGCACCACTAACTGCCTCGCGCCGCTTGCAAAGGTCATAAACGACAAATGGGGCATTGCAGACGGTCTTATGACGACGGTGCATGCCACGACGGCGACCCAGAGGACCGTTGACGGCGCCTCCAAGAAGGATTGGAGAGGCGGCAGAGCAGCTTCGGGCAACATCATTCCTTCATCCACCGGCGCTGCAAGCGCGGTCGGCAAGGTCATCCCCTCCCTCAACGGAAAGCTCACCGGTATGTCGATGCGCGTCCCGACTCTTGACGTCTCGGTCGTCGATCTTACGGTCAATCTCAAAAAGCCCGCTAAATACAGCGAGATCTGCGCCGCGATGAAAGAAGCTTCCGAAGGCGAGCTCAAGGGTATAGTCGGATATACCGAGGACGCCGTCGTTTCAAGCGACTTCATCCACGATCCCCGCACCTGCATCTTTGATGCGAAGGCCGGCATAGCACTTACGGACACCTTCGTAAAGCTTGTGGCATGGTATGACAACGAATGGGGTTACAGCAACAAGCTGCTCGATCTCACGGTGTATATCGCTTCAAAATAAACCGGATATACAAAACGCTTGCGATTAACGTCGCAAGCGTTTTTTTATAAAACAGTCTTGGCAAACTCTGTATTATGTAGTAGAATAATGATGGATAGATATAATGATGTGAAGATATTATATATCGGAGAAAAAACAAAATGTATGAGCTTATAACAGAAAAAACGCTTGACGAATACGAAGCTTTTATATCCGCTTCTCCAAAAGGGCATTTTTTGCAGTCTCACAAATGGGCTGCCGTAAAAAGCAGCTGGAAATGGGAAGCTGTCGCCGTCAGGGATGAGTCGAACAGGATAGTCGGAGCTTTTTCTGTCCTGATCCGCAGGATCATTCCCTATCTGCCCTATACTTTTATGTATTCGGCAAGAGGTCCCGTATGCGACCTGCACGACCGTAAAACGCTGTCGGAGCTTGTGGAAGGCGCAAACTATCTTGCAAAAAAGTATAAAGCATACGCATTCACGCTCGATCCCGACGTTTTGAGTTCCGATACGGAGTTCATCGAAATAATGAAGTCCTTCGGATTCAAGCATAAACCCGGAAGCAAGGACTTTGACGGCATCCAGCCGAATTACGTTTTCCGTCTCAACGTCAAGAACAAAACGGAAGAAGAACTTATGTCGGCTTTTCATCAAAAGACCCGTTACAATCTGAGGCTTTCGGTGCGCAAGGGAGTCACCGTCCGTCTCTGCGGAAAGGAAATGCTCCCGGATTTCACACGGATAATGCTCGAGACCGGCAATCGCGACGGCTTTGTGACCCGTCCGCAGTCATATTTCGAGTCGATGATGGACGCGCTCGGAGAGGACTGCCGACTGTATATGGCTTTTCTTGACGGTAAGCCTATCGCCGGTACGCTCGCCGTCCATTACGGAAATAAAGTCTGGTATTTATACGGCGCATCCTCAAATCAGCACAGGAATGCGATGCCGAACTATCAGCTTCAGTGGGAAATGATAAAATGGTCGCTTGAATGCGGCTGTGATATATACGATTTCCGAGGGGTCTCGGGCGATATTTCCCCCGAAAATCCGTTATACGGTCTCTATAATTTCAAAAAAGGCTTCTCCGGCGACTTTTGCGAGTTTTGCGGCGAGTTTACCATGGTCTATAAAAAGTTGGTCGATACGTTCATGAATTCCGGGCTCAGCAAAATGAGGACAGTCAGGCGTAAATTGGTATTGTTGAAAAATAAGATCCTTAAAAAATAACGATAATGCCGATGAAAGGAAAAGAATATGAAAAGACTTGTTATTTCCTGTGAAAACGTAGGCAAGAACATATCCTTGATACGCAGCAAGATCGGCGACGCCGAAATATACGCAGTTTTGAAATCAAACGCTTACGGACACGGCCTCTGCCAGATGGCGGAGGAGCTTGTCAAAAACGGCATCAGCAGATTTGCTGTTACCGAGCCGGACGACGCCCTTACCCTGCGGAACAGCGGTTTTGTGGATGAAGAGATACTCATCATACGTTCTTCGGCCCTGGAGGATGACTGCAAAAAGATACTTGACGCCACTGCGACCGCTTCCATAAGCTCTACGGCGGACGCCGTGATGCTCAACAATCTTGCCGCCGAGCGCAATCTCAGATGTGAGGCGCACATCAAGATCGACACCGGTCTCGGCAGATACGGTTTTATGCCTTCTGAGATAAACGATATCATTTCCGTATTCAGGCTCCCCAACATAAACGTGACCGGAATGTTTTCCCACTTTGCCTCTTCAACAGACAATAAGAGCTGCGACCGTCAGATAGAGATCTTCAAAACCGTGATAGAAAAAATACGTGCCGCAGGGATAGAACCGGGCATACTCCACATCGATTCTTCCGACTCCGTTTTCAGCGGCAGGACCGACTTTTTCGACGCCGTAAGAGTAGGAAGCGCGATCTACGGGACAAAGCCCAATCTCCACAAATACGGCGACCTCCCCATAGCACGTTTTGAAAGCAACATAACCGAGATACGCTGGCTGCCAAAGGGGCAAAGCATAGGTTATTCAAGAGCCTTCGTCACCCGCAAGCCCACAAAGATCGCCATCGTTCCCGTCGGCTACGGAGACGGTTTTTCACAAGCGAAAAAGGATGACATCTTTACGCTGAGAAGCAAGCTCGGAAGGGCTTTCAGAGCGTGTCTGGCGGTATTCAAGCGCGGAGGCATATACCTTACGATCAACGGCAAAAAAGCCAAGAATCTCGGTCATATCGGGATGAACCATATGGTCCTTGACGTGACCGACATCGAATGCTCGATAGGAGATACCGTCGTTTTCAACAACGCCGCTCCCCTGTATATAATCCCCTCGATCACAAGGACTTATATTTGACAGCTTAAGGAGGTAAACGATCATGATGAAAATGATAATCGCCATCATCAATTCCGATGATGCGTCCGCTGTTATCCAGAATCTGATGAAACAGCATTTTTCCGTGACAAAGCTTTCATCATCGGGCGGTTTTCTGCGTTCGGGAAACGTGACGATCCTTATCGGCGTCGAGCAGGAAAAGGTCCAGGAAGCTATCGACGTGATAGCAAAGTATTCCAAGAGCCGCAAGCAGATCATATCCTCCTCTTTTGAAACGGGCGCGTATTTCGATCCGTCCATCCCCTTTGAAGTGACCGTAGGCGGCGCTACCATTTTCGTTCTCGATATCGAACGTTTTCAAAAGGTATAAAAATGCATTTCCCGCATCTTTTGGGCAACGAATACCTTAAACGGTATTTTTCCGCCGTCTCGCTTGACAAAATAGGACCGTCTGTGATCATCAACGGTCCAGCGGGATGCGGCAAGGTCACGGCGGCAAAGGATATTGCCGCCTCTGTCTTATGCACCTCTGACGGTAACGCGCCCTGCGGAGTATGTCCCTCCTGCAAAAGATTTTACGCCGGGACAAACTCCGACTTTGAGCTTTTCGGAGACACGGAATCGGCGCCCAATATAGATAAAGTAAGAGAGCTCAGATCCCGTTCCTTTATAAAGTCGGGCGATTCGGGCACGAAGGTGTTCGTTATCGCCGATGCGGACAGACTCAACCCCGCATCTCAAAACGTGCTCTTAAAAGTTCTTGAGGAGCCGATGAATACCCTTTTCATCCTGACGACAGAGAATTATCTTTCTCTTCTCCAGACTGTCAGATCAAGATGCTCGGTTTTTCAAATCGAGCCTCTGCCGAAAGAGGTCATCGTATCGGAGCTTTCAAAGCAGACCGGGTTTTCAAAAGAGGACATAGCCAAAGTGTCGGAAATATGCGGCGGCAGTCTCGGATATGCCCGTGAGCTCCTTGAAAAAGGAGTCCCCGCCGTCGAACGCATGACGGAGACCTTTGTCGATTCTGTTGAAGACGAGCTTAAACTTTACGAATCTTCTATGGAGCTCGGCACGCTCAGCCGTGATGACTATACTTCTTTCTGCCTGCGCGCGGGAGAACTCATAAACGAAAGACTTTTAAAAAGCAGCGACCCCTCAAAGCTTATTAAAATATACGAATATTTGAACAACCAATTGAAGCTTATGCCGCAGAACCCGTCTGTTTCCGCCCTATCCGGCGCGCTTGCCGCCTTCTGCGGTGATCTATACGGAGGAAATGTATGCCCAATGTAATAGGAGTCAGATTCAAAAAAGTCGGTAAGGTCTATTTTTTTGACCCGAACGGTATTTCCGTGGCTCCCGGAAGCGCCGTGATCGTTGAAACGTCACGCGGGATAGAGTGCGGAGACGTTGTGTCGGGATGCCGCGATATCCCGGAGGAAAACATCCCCGCACCGCTTAAAAAGCTCATCCGAATAGCTACCGACGACGATAAAAAGGTGCTGGCGGAAAACGAAAAGTTTGAAAAAGAAGCCTTCAAGATCTGCGAGGAAAAAATAAAAAAGCACGAGCTCGAAATGAAGCTCGTCGCTGTTGAATACACCTTTGACCACAGCAAGCTTCTTTTCTACTTCAGCGCAGACGGAAGGATAGATTTCCGCGATCTTGTCAAGGATCTCGCTTCCGTTTTCAGAGTAAGGATCGAGCTCCGTCAGATCGGCGTCCGCGATGAAGCAAAAATGATTGGCGGTCTCGGCGTCTGCGGCTGTCCCCTGTGCTGTTCCTCTTTCCTTGACAGCTTCCACCCCGTTTCGATAAACATGGCAAAGGATCAGGGGCTTTCTTTGAATCCGACCAAGATATCCGGGACGTGCGGAAGGCTCATGTGTTGCCTCAAATATGAAAACGACGCCTATCAGGATATGATAAAAAGCGCTCCTCCCGTCGGAAGCATTGTCAACACACCGCAGGGCAAGGGAACGATCGTTGAAAACGCGCTTATAAAGGGCATGGCAAAGGTCTTGCTCGACAGCTCGCCCGACTCGGCGACCGTATTCCCATTTTCCGAATGCACGGTCATCCGTCTCCCCGCAAAGAACTCCTCCGAATCTAAAGAGAAAAAAGGAGAAAACTGATTATATACAGAAAGGCGCTCATCTATGAAACAAGATATGATCCTCATCATCGATCTCGGCAGCGAAGAAAACTCCCGTCTTGCAAGAGCGATACGCGCTCTCGGCGTATACAGCGAGATACACAATTTCGATCTGTCCGAGCAGGAATACCGTTCTCTTTCAAACGTAAGGGGAATCATTCTCAACAACGGCAAAAACAACGTTGTCGACGGCAAGAAGATCTCCGCTCCCGCTTTTGTCGAAAAGCTCGGTATACCCGTTCTTTCTCTTGCTTCTCTCCCCTCCTCAGATTGCGAACTCAAAACCCTTTTGAAGCCCTTCATATTTGAAAAAAGCAAGGCTCAGGCAAACTGGAACATGAAGAACTTCGTTTCCGATCAGATCGAGCTCATCCGCAAGCAGGTCGGAAACAAAAAGGTGCTTCTGGCTCTTTCGGGCGGAGTCGACAGCTCGGTCGTCGCCGCTCTGCTCATTAAAGCCATAGGCGAAAATCTCTTCTGTGTCCACGTGAATCACGGACTTATGCGCAAGGGAGAAAGCGAGCAGGTCATAGAAGTTTTCAAGAATCAGCTCGGAGCGAACCTCACCTACGTCGACGCCTCCGAACGCTTTCTTACAAAGCTCGAAGGAGTTGCCGATCCCGAAAAGAAGCGCAAGATAATCGGCGCGGAGTTCATACGCGTATTTGAAGAAGAAGCGCAGAAGCTCGGCAAAATGGATCTTCTTGCTCAGGGGACTATCTATCCCGACATAGTTGAAAGCGGCACTAAAACGGCAAAGATCGTCAAAAGCCACCACAACGTCGGCGGTCTTCCCGAGGACCTCAAGTTCGAGCTCGTAGAGCCCCTCAAATATTTGTTCAAGGACGAGGTCCGTGCCTGCGGCGTCGAGCTCGGTCTGCCCGAAACGATGGTATACCGTCAGCCCTTCCCCGGTCCCGGTCTCGGCGTTCGCTGCCTCGGCGCGATACCCCGTGACAGGCTCAACTGCCTTAGAGAGGCCGACGCCGTTCTCAGAGACGAGTTTGCGAAAGCCGGTCTTGCGCGCAAGGTATGGCAGTATTTTGCCGTCATTCCCGATTTGAAATCGGTCGGCGTCCGCGACGGCGGAAGAGTCACCGAATACCCGGTCATCATCCGTGCCGTGAACACCGTTGACGCTATGACCGCCACCGTCGAGCCTATCGAATGGTCCGTCCTGACGAACATCGTCAACAGGATACTCAAGGAAGTCCCCGGCGTCAACAGAGTCCTTTACGACATGTCTCCTAAGCCCCCCGCAACGATAGAGTGGGAATAAGATTTTTCAGTCATGCAAAAGCAAGCCCTTCGCCGAAGATACGGCGAAGGGCGTTTTTATTGTATGATCGTTATATTATCTTATTTTCAATCCGGTCTGACGGTAAAACTCTTCCTTTTCCTTATACATGCTCATATCCGCAAGCCTTTCAAGTTCCTCGATGCCGGCGTCCGGATATTCCGCGTGAGTCGCGCATCCCACGGAAACGGAAACGGTTTTCACGAGATTACCGTGCCAATCCGCCGTGTTTTCTTTTATCTTGTCTATCAGCGTCTTACAGTCGGCAGAATGAACGATCGCAATGAACTCGTCGCCGCCGGTCCTGTATATTTTCCCGCTTGATCCGATTGCCGAAAGCAGACAGAACGCCGCTCCCTTTATCAGCTCGTCTCCCGCGGCATGACCCAGTTTGTCGTTCACCGTTTTAAGTCCGTTTATATCCGCGGATATCAAGGCCAGATCGGCATCTACTCCTTTTTTTCTTATCTCGGAAATATCCTCTTCATAGCCGTGACGGTTAAACATCCTGGTCAACTCGTCTGTTCTTGAAAGTCTGATAAGATGTTCTTCCCTGCGCTTATCGGCATCGATATTCTGCATGGTAAAGATGACGGCTTCGGGTTTCTGGTCCATCTTTCCCGAGACCCTTATATACTGGGCACGGAACCATCCGATTTCGTTGCTGATAAACTCTCCGGCTATGCTCTTTCTGTTTATGAGTCTGAAGGGCACCGTCCTGATATCGGTGAATCTCCAGAAGTCATCGATCATATCGGGCGCGATCTGATCCTTGATGCCCCGGATCATATGGGTATGATCCTGTTTTTCCTCTATTTTGAGCTTTTGAAGCTTATCTTCCCTCAACGACGTTTCGGTTGATTCTGTGAAATCGATAAGATTGACACAGTCATATATTTCAGCCATCGATTCCATGATCTTAAGCTGATCTTGAAGCGTTTGCTTCTGGGCCTGCGCCTCCGAGTTCTGCCCTATTATCTTACGGTAATAATTGTTGGTCGCTTTGCCGAGCGCATATCCCGCCGCGAACATTATGATCGCTTCGATCGTGCATCCCGCAAAAATGTTTATAAAGCCCATCAGAGGCGTCGAAAAATCCGTTCTCACCTCTGCATAATGAGCGGCTTCAAGCCATATACCGACTCCCATGATCACGTAGTTCAGGATCGAAGTCCCGATATAAACCTTTTTGTCACTGAAAAGCAGGCTCAAAAACGGCACCAAGAACCAGGTAAGCCTTATCGATATATGCGAGCAGTTCATAAAACAAAGCAGGATATCGACCGCCACGAGCGCAAGAATACCGGGAACGTAGCTGTACGGATTCATCTTAAGGATGAAAAAGTTGCTTCCGGCCACCGCCGCCATGGCGCACGATATAATGATGCACGCAAGATAGGTGGTGCTTTTGAAAACACCGCCCATTATGCCCAAGGCAATGGCAGGACCTACCAGAATACATATCCAAAGTATCTTGTTAAGCGAATAATTGACTTTATGGCGGTTGTCACGCAAAAAACTTTCGAAGTCTGTCGTTCCTTCAATGACTTCGGGAGCGTTTATCTTCATTTATATACCTCCATATCCTGCAGGATCGTTCAACGTCAACGGAGATCGTATCAGATTCAAAATTCCCGATAGTATCATTTTAAATGAAAACAGAAGCATTGTCAATGAACGTATACTAAATAAATGCTTTTGTTTGCTTGATAACGCAACGCAGGCATTGTATAATAAAAATGTCAGATCAGAGGAACCTCTTTCGGAATACGATACTCCGAGGAAAGGATCTTTTATGAAAACTTATCTTGAACCGGCCAGGGAAGTTCCCGTTTCAAATGAGGTCGACGTCATCGTTGCCGGCGGAGGTCCTTCCGGAGTCGGCGCAGCGCTCAGCAGCGCGAGGCTCGGACTGAAAACGCTTCTCGTCGAGCAGGCGGGTGACGTCGGTGGAGTCGCGACAACGGGGCTTATGAGCCACTGGACAGGCAATACGCAAGGCGGTATCTACGAAGAGATACTGGACAGAAGCATGCCTGCAAGCGCTCTCAAGAGAAAGACCATTGACCCGGAAAAGCTAAAGACCGTTTTGCTGACCATGCTTGCCGATGCAGGTGTAATTATCCGTACTTATACGTTTGCGAGCCAACCGATAATGGAAGAAAACACCGTCAAAGGGCTGATCGTTGAGAGCAAATCCGGCAGAGAAGCGATCTTCTCAAAGGTGCTGATAGACTGCACCGGCGACGGAGATATAGCGGCAAAGGCCAAAGTCCCCTATCACGTCGGACGTGAAAAAGACGGAAAAATGCAGCCCATGACGCTTATGTTCAAAGTCGCGGGCGTCAAGGCGGACGAGATAGACTTTCCTCTGCCCGGAGCTTTTGAAGAGAATCCTTCTGTTCCCTGCGGCGGTATCCAGGATCTCGGAAAAAAACATCTGCAGTCTCCTATCG